>Ga0310690_10008454_pt1 | contig 13054 bp, 12 predicted proteins | sample AusTroGonzalo_MG_2_FD_207661 | JGI IMG/M metagenome (GOLD analysis project Ga0310690, IMG submission 207661) | Bovine rumen microbial communities from tropical cattle in Woodstock, Queensland, Australia - Gonzalo_04 (v2) (version 2) | ecosystem: Host-associated > Mammals > Digestive system >... | reverse complement strand
GCACGGTAGACCTGTTCGCCGTGGACGAGAGCGCCATAGACTTGGCCGATGCGGCCGGATTGTTTGCCGAGGACGGCACCTGTAGTTCTTGCCATAGTTTAGTTAGTTTTTAAAAGTTAATGTTAAAGTTAAGGTTTTCGTTTTCGTTAAAATTCAAGTAATTCGCTTGTAATTGACCTGCGTAGCTTCGAGTTAATTCGCATAATTCGCTGTTCTTTATAATTCGAGTAATTCGCTTGTAATTGACCTGCGTAGCTTCGAGTTAATTCGCATAATTCGCCGTTTCAAAAGAGCTTTTCGTTATCGTTATGGTTATCGTTAAGGTTATTCCTACCCTTCTCTTATCCATCTCATACCCTTCTCCTACCTTTTAATGCAAAGATACGACCCCCGCATTGCGGTCTACGAATGTGAACGAAAATTTTTTTTTGCGTTGCAGTGTTGCAGTTGTTGCAGTTCAAAATATGGGTAACCAAAAGTCAAAAAGAAAATTTTATATCTATATATATAAAGAGTAATTTTAGGGGTTGACACCTACAAAAACAACTGCAACAACTGCAACACTGCAACGCAGCGCGCCAATTGAATTGTAAGTTTCTTTCCGCCATTCCATATTTTTTATGTACTTTTGCAATCAGGTCGGTTTAATGCCTTACTTATTCATTATGGATACAATTCGCTTTACAAACCAGAAGAAATTATGGGAAATTGTTTTAAGATACTTTATGTATCTGGCTTTCAATATCATTGTTGTTGAATTACTTGTGATGCTGACGTTGCTGGATCACATTACTCTTAAGCAGTTTATCCTATACGGTATGCCAGAAATATTGAAATATATCGTAATACCGATATTTATACTCACTTTTTGGTATGGAGGTAGTAAGGTGATGTCTATCGAGTATGATTATGACAATAAGGCTCTCTGTCTGTGGCATTATGATTGGTTGTTGCGCCGTAGACATAGACAGATTTCTTTTGAAAACCTAAGTTATAAGGTCTATCATGTTGTCGCTCCATTCTTGTTTTATAGGGTGACATTGATACTAATATCTGATAAAAGCGCTAAGCGTACATTAGCCTTCACAAGTGGATTGGGTTGGAAAAGAAAACAGGTGGATAAAATCGTTGATATGTTAAAAGAGATAAAAGAACCTGTTGTGGATTGGTAATTCTCCGCTCCTTACTTTCGCCAAGTAACCCTAAACCCATGAGAAAAAATTCGGGGCAGCCTACCCGAGGCCGCCCCGCTTCACATTAAAAAATAGGGTTATTCGCCTGATTGTCTTGATTTATAAGGTGCTCATGGCCTCCGGCTCTTCACTACATTTAATAGGATTCAGTGGTGTTGACTCACTTCATTTATTTGGTTTTAAAGTGTTCGCGACCTTCGGTTCAGGTCCCCTTCGGGGTGTATGAAAAACCTTTATCGCTGGTCGATATTGACAACTACCTTATCACCACCACGCGGCGGGCCGGTGCGCTGCCAATCTTTATCATGTAGGTGCCTGTGGCGGGAACATCGAACCTCAGCGGCATATCGTTGTCCTGCTTCGTAGCCAGCACACGGCCGTTGATATCATAGAGCGTCACAGTGTTGCCGTTGGCGCCTTCAACGACCACCTGACCGTTGCGCTGGTATATCTTCGCCCTGATGGTCTCAATGCCATCGATACCAACCGAAACGGTATCATAGATAATAATGGTATCATAAACGGTTATTGTATCGTAAATGGTGACGGTGTCAAACACTGTTACTGTGTCCGTCAATGTGATGTAGGTTGTATCATACACATATATCGTATCTGGCATCAAAGCAGCGAAATAGCCGACAATGATGGTGTCGGAGGTCAGCGTCAATGTTCTGGGGTTGTCTTGATTGTTGTCGCTCCAATGGTCGAAACGGTAACCCGTGGATGCAGTAGCGTTTATTACTGCTATTGGCAACTGGCACGTGGGCTGTGTCAGTACATTCACCTGTCCCATGGTTTCGTCTGCCGATGTGGCGCTCAAAGAGAAACCACTTGCCTCAATGAAACCGTTAAAATATGTCCATCGCGAATAGTATGACATCATGCTACCGCAAGGGATATGGATATCAATTGTTGAAGAAACATTATAAAAAGCATCAGTACCTAACTGTGGTGCTGTTGTTGCAAGCGAAGTGATATCGGAGATATTATTGCATCCATAAAAAGCTCTTTCGCAAATGTTAGTGACAGAACTACCTATGTTAACAGAGGTTAAGTTGGTACAACCTCCGAATGTGGCAACGTCAATGCTTGTAACGGAGTTGCCGATAGTAACAGATGTCAAACCAGTACAGCTGTTGAAGGCACCGCCACAAATGCTTGTGACAGAGTTTGGAATAATGATAGTAGTCAATGCTGTATCACCACTAAAGTTTTCGTTAATAACATGTGTTGTATTTGAGAAAACAAGATTTGTCAGCAATGCATTATTAAGATATAGATTGTGCGAAAGATAGATGGGATTACTTTGGATGGATATTGCGTTCCATTGATCCACAGAACCCATATAGTTGGTTGTCGTCAAGTTGTGACAACCTAAGAATACATTGTTGCCAATGTAGCTAACACCATTACCGATGCTAATGGAGGCCAAACCACTGCAGACATAGAAGGCTCCGTTACTAATATTTGTGACAGAGTTTGGAATGGAGAGAGTTGTCAAACCCGTACAGTAGCTAAATGCATATTCGCCAATACTTGTGACGGAGCTGCCGATGGTGACAGATGTTAAACCGGTACAATAGCTAAAGGCATATTCGCCAATGCTTGTGACAGCGTTTGGAATGGTGATAGAGGTCAACCCAGTACAGCCGGAGAAAGCATTTCTACTTATGGAGGTAACGCTGTCACCTATAATAACGGTGGCAAGTCTGCTCTTTGCTGTAATAGCCGATGGAATGTCAGCCGGACAACTGTAACTCAAATAGGCGATGGTATCGTATTGGAAAGCTTCGGCTCCAATCAATGTGAGCCCACAGCCAATAGTCAAAGAGTCCAATCTGCAGCCGTAGAAAGCATTGTCGCCGATGCTCGTTACGGAGTCCGGAATGGTAACGGAGGTCAAGCCGATACAGCCATAGAAAGCATCGTCGCCGATGCTCGTTACTGAGTTCGGAATGGTAACGGAGCTCAAGCCAACACAGTTATAGAAAGCCCTGGCCCCAATTGTGTTTACTGTTGATGGAATAGTTACATCTCCACCACTACCTATATATGCCAATAGCTGCTGTTTTGTATTATCAGCATATACAAAATCACCTTCTGTCACGCCATTCATAGATATAGCACCCCATGGGCTTCCGGTTGCAGAACCGTAATATTCTATATGTCGCACATAACCGAAGGCATCGTAGCCAATGCTTGTGACGGAACTCGGAATAGTAATAGATGTCAAACCAGTACATTCTCTAAATGCACCTTCACCAATGCTTGTTACGGAGTTCGGGATGTCGACAGATGTCAAGCCGGTGCATTCGCTAAAGGCCCACTCACCAATACTTGTGACGTTGTTCGGAATAACTGTGTTTTTGCATCCAATAACAAGAGTATTGGTAGCTGACACAATGATTGCATTGCAGTTGTCGCGGCTATCATAATAGATGTTGTTTGCAGAAACAATGATTGATGTCAATCCGGTACAGTCGATAAAAGCCCCCTCGCCAATGTTTGATACGGAATTTGGAATGGAGAGTGTTGTCAAACCTGTACAGAGGCTAAATGCATATTCGCCAATACTTGTGACGGTGTTCGGGATGGTGACAGATGTCAAGCCAGTACAGCCAGAGAAGGTATAGTCGTCAATGCTTGTGACGGAGTTCGGAATAGTGACAGAGGTTAAGCCGGTGCATTCGCTAAAGGCCCACTCTCCAATACTTGTGACGGAGTCGCCGATGATTACAGATGTCAAGCCAATACAGCCAGAGAATGCTTCGTCGCCAATGCTTTTGACAGAGCTCGGGATAGTAACAGATGTCAAGCCAGTACAACCGTAGAAGGCCTCCATATCAATGCCTGTAACAGAATAACTACTGCCATAATAACTGACACTGGAAGGAATGCTAAGCTCGCCTGACGGTTTAGTATATAAATAATTATATCCGGGATTTGTAACATAAACGCAATTCCCGCTACTCCCATTAACATACGAGTAGTACAACGTCTGTCCACTTGGTGCAACAGCGGAAAAGTTGTAGGCAAAGGCACTCTGCATTATTGTCAATACGGCAATCAGAAGAAGAAATATTTGTTTTTTCATATCTATTGTTTTAATGTTTCTTTTCCCAATAATCTCATAAAAAAGAAGCGCGGACATCTAACTTTCGTTACTTATCCCGCATGTTAGGCCTTCGCATTGCCTGTTCCAGAAGATAAGCAACGCCGAAGCCCACGCTGACGATATATACATGGATGTATATACGCAACAATGGACGTTGGCTGATGCTTTACCGTGCTGGAACGTAGAAATTGCGAAGTTCAACATGCCGCAGATAAAACGTCTACAACGTCTTATTTATATGTCTCGCCGCCAAGCCCACTTCGGAGCTAAACGACGTTGCAAAATTACAAACTATATTTGAATCCACCAAATTTATTTTGGTCGTAGGCGCAAAAATAAAAAAAAGTGGTCAATTTCGACCACTTTTATGATGTTTCGTTAATTACTATAATATTGTTTTCGAGTTGCAAAGTTACGAAAGTTGAGCGAGATGGCAAAATTTATTTTGACATACCCGAAATGAAGTAACTACGGCGAAGCCAAAGTTACGAAATATTTCTGGAATGGCAAAAAGATTGTTCGAGAGGGGAATTAGGGACTATACGCCTATCTCGAGACTCCACTCGTAAACGGGTTGTATTTTGATATGGTGGCCGGATTCCTCCACATCTTCGCTCTCGTGGTCGGTGAGCAACAACAGGTTGTCGCACCCCGTCTGGCGGGCGGCAAGCAGGAGCCCGGCAAGCTCACGTTTGCGGGTCTTGGGGGCAGAGATATCGTAGGAGACCTGGATGGCCTGCATGACTTTGTTGCCTTTGCAGACAACGAAGTCGCACTCGCCCGACCGGTCATTGAGGTAGTAGACATCACAACCCTCCATCTTGCACTTGCGTATCAAGTGAATGGCAACTATGGTCTCCAGACGATGGCCTAAATTGTCGCCTGCAAAAGCATTCTCCCGCTGGTCCATCATGGCAACATCGACGGCGTAGGCCTTCTCCTGCACCACACGCTGGCGGCTTTTGTGCGAGTATTTCTGTATGCCTATCAGCAGGTAGGCCTCCTTGAGGTATTTCAGATAGTTCTTGACGGTATTCTCAGACTTAAAACCGAAGAGCTTGGCCAAGTCTTTGACAACGACCACCGTAGGGGCTACGTTGAGAAGATGGCGGGCCAACTGCTCGAAAGCGGCCTTGTGGGCTATCTTGTAGCGTTGCTCGATGTCGCGTTTCAGGATATTCTCCACCAATGTGTTGACGTAATCTTTCTTGTCGTCGATAACCATCAGTTCGGGGAAACCGCCCTGTTTCATGTATTCGTCAAAGGCCGCTCGGCGAAAGGCTTCCGCTTTGGTGGTACGCCGCTCGGTGTCTACCTGCTTCATAGTGCAGAACTCGCGGAACGAGAAGGGGAAAAGCGGTATCTCCTTGTTGCGTCCCGAGAGGTGGGTGGCCAGTTCGCTGCTGAGCAGTTTGGCATTGGAGCCGGTGATGATGACTCGCATCTTCTTGCGGAGCATGCGGTTCACGAAGAGATGCCAGCCTTCGACGTTTTGAATCTCGTCGAGGAAAAGATATTGGAAATCACCGTATATTTTGTAGAGTACCTCCAACACGTCGTTTAGCTGGTCGGCTTCGATGTCGGCCATCCGCTCGTCGTCGAAGTCGGCGTATGCAAACTTGCCACCTGTGGCTTGTACCGCCTGGTAGCAAAGTGTGGATTTGCCGCTGCGGCGCACGCCTATCACTACCTGTGCCTGTGGACTTTTGAGGTCTATGAGTGCTTCTTCGCGTCTGTGGCACAACATTTCCTGTGCCTTTGCTTCAAGTTCCTCCTGCTGGTCGGAGAGGATGAATTCCAGTGTCCGTTTGTCTATCATTGCATCTATATTTTGCGGTGCAAAGATACACAAAAAAAATAACATATTGCATTATTTAGCAATATTTATATTTTTACATTGCATTATAATGCATAAAACAACCTATGTAAACTGCATTATTTTACAAATTTTAAACACCCACAATGCATTATTCCCTCCCTGTGGATAACTTTTCGCCAAATTATTTTTCCATCCGCACGACCCCCTGACCGACCGCGAGTTGACCCCGACGGCCGTCTCCATAAAATCATCATTTTTGGTTATTGTGGGGTTTCTGGCGCGCAAGTAATTTTGCAGCAGAAATCAAAACAACAATATTGTAGATAAGAAATGATAAAACAATAAATTATGGGTTTATTAAGCAAGATTTTCAGCAATGCCCGCAAGCCGGAAGGCTTCTTCGGGCGCATGATGGTGAACGGTATGAACGGCGGCTCGCACGCCAAGATGGCGGAATGGGGGCTGTCGCACATGGATATCACTAAGAACTGGGATATCCTCGATATAGGATGCGGCGGCGGAGCAAATATCGCTCGTCTGTTGGCTCTGGCACCGGAAGGCAAGGTGCAGGGCATCGACTACTCGCCCGTGTCGGTGAAGAAATCGCAGGAGGTGAACGCTGCCGCCATTGCCGCCGGACGCTGCAAGGTACAGGAGGGCAGCGCTGCCGCATTGCCGTATGCCGACGGCGAGTTCAACCTCGTCACCGCCTTCGAGACGGTCTACTTCTGGCCGAGTATAGAGGAATGCTTCCGCGGCGTGCGCCGCGTGTTGAAGGAGGGCGGTCGCTTCCTTATCGTCAACGAGGACGACGGCCTAACGGGCAACAACGAGAAGTGGGAGAAGATGATCGACGGCATGCACACCTACACGCCCGACGAGCTCCGCACCCACCTCACCGCAGCCGGCTTCCGCGACATCACCGTCCACACCAACGACCAGCACCACTGGCTGGCAGTCACCGCGACGAAATAATAACTAAAAACAACAATAATTATGAAAACAGCAATTAAAATCATACTTATGGCAGTGGCTTATCTTGCCACCTTCATCCTTGGTGCCACAAGCGGCATCATCCACCCTGCATGCTACGCTTATGTCGGCGTTCTGCTGCCGCTGCTGACGGCATTCATCTATCTCTACACCTGCACATTCATCCGCAGCTTCGGTGCAGCGACGCTCCTCAATGCCTTCATCCTGGTGCTGTTCTTGATTGCCGGTGAGGCAGATGTGGCTTACATCATTGGAACAGTAGTCCTGACAGCAGCAGCCGAGATAATCCGCAAAGTCAACGGCTACGATACCAGGAAAGGCGTCCGCTGGAGCTTCCTGCCCTTCGCTTTCTCCTTCTTCGCCTACACCGCCCACTGGTGGACGGACACTGAAGCTTCGCTGGCCGCCGCCGTCGAGGAGATGCCCGCAGGATATGACGACTTGATGAAGCCGGTTATCGACAACATACCTATGCTGGTAGTTGCGCTGGTGCTGACAATCCCCGTCGCCCTCCTCGCCATACGGTTGGCCGAGCGAGCCTTGAAAAAACAGTGCCTCACTTTGTCATAGATTATTATTCGTATCTTTGCAGCATAATTGCATAATGTCATGAATGCTGTAATTATCGGAATACTACTGCCTTTGGCAGGCACAATGCTGGGGTCGGCGTTCGTCTTCTTCATGAAGAAAGAGATCCCCGACCGGCTACAGAAAACCTTGCTGGGCTTCGCCAGCGGCGTGATGGTGGCGGCGAGCGTATGGTCGCTGCTGATACCGAGTATTGAGATGGCTTCATCAGGCTGCTCCCCTGACGCAGGGGAGCTGTCGGCAGGACTGAGGGGTATACTCCCCGCCGCCATCGGTTTTCTGGTTGGTATTGTGTTTCTGTTGCTCATAGACGAGCTGACGCCCCACCTTCATGTCGGCGCACAAAAGGCCGAAGGCCCTAAATCGCGACTCTCACGCACTATGATGCTGGCGCTGGCCGTCACCATCCACAACCTGCCCGAAGGTATGGCCGTGGGCGTGGTATTCGCCGGAGAAGCACAAGGCTTGACACTCAGCGCCGCGCTGGCGGTATCTATCGGCATCGCCATACAGAACATCCCCGAAGGGGCCATCATTTCGATGCCCATGCATGCCGAGGGCAACTCACGCCTCAAATCGTTCTTCATAGGCACGCTGAGCGGCGTGGTGGAGCCTATAGGCTCGGTGGCCATACTGCTGCTGGCCTCGGTGCTGGGCGTTGCCCTACCCTACCTGCTGGCTTTCGCCGCCGGCGCCATGATGTATGTGGTGGTGGAAGAACTTATACCCGAGACCGCCCAAGGACGCCACACCAACCTCTCCACCATCGGCTTCGCCGTGGGCTTCGTGCTGATGATGGTGATGGATGTGCTGCTGGGATAGGGATATCTTTTATTGCAGCTTCTCTCGGGCTGTGTTTATCTTCATGCTAATCTCTTTAAGCTCGTCCATTGCCGATAGTTTCGACTCCCGTACATCTGTCACCCCCTCTTCTATCGTCTCTCTTTTCTTGATATAGGTTTCAATCTCCTCGTCGGTGACATTCATCATCTGCTGGCACAATCCATACAGTCGCCGCATATCCCACATCAACGAGTTGCTCATTATCGCATCGGTATAGTAATTGAATCCAAGCAAATCCTCCAACGTAGATATTGCGTTATTCCTTATGATTCTATTATAAACCGAGTCGCAGATATTCTTTTTGTAGGATTGACGGAGGTTATAGAATTCCGCCACTTTCTCTGTGAAGAACACATTGCCAACCGTATTGATGGTTTCGATATTCGACGAGAAGATACGTTCTATGGTCTCGGTATACTCTATCGTCGGTAAGTTCAGCACCATCATAATGTACTTCTCTTGGAACGACGAAGTGTCTTCTGCTATCTGCAGCTGTAGTTCCATCGACTTACGGATATTGGCATCGGACTCTTCCACCGCCTTCAGCGAGTTGTACATATCGTACATCACCATCATCACTATCTCGCGCTTCTCGTTCTGCTTCTTGGTGTGGTCAATGACAGCCGCCGTACCGAAAGTGAGCGCTATGGACATTGTGGTAGCTCCCAATGTCAGCATAAACCGTTTCAAACTTCTATTCATGTTATATTTTTTTCTATTGTCTGTAACGTGTTGAGTTTTATCCTACAATCTTTAGTCCTACAATAGAGAGTATCAGCGTGCTGAGGAAGAGCAGACGCCAAAAGGTGGCAGGCTCGTGGAATACAAAGATGCCCAGCAGCACAGCGCCTACAGCACCGATACCTGTCCACACAGGGTAGGCGATGCCGATGGGTATTGTCTGCGTGGCTTTGGCCAGAAGGACGGCGCTGAGCACATAGAAGAAGACGAAGCCCCCTATCCATGCCCACCACTCGGTACCAACAGCCGGCTTGGCTTTACCCAGACAGAAGGCGAAGCCCGACTCACATAAGCCTGCGATGATAAGGATAATCCAGTTCATCCCTTACAGCATCGCCTCGATGTCCTTCTCGAAGTCCTTGGGCTCGGTGGTGGGGGCGTAGCGCTTCACCGCGGTGCCGTCGCGCGAGATGAGGAATTTAGTGAAGTTCCACTTGATGTCGCTGTCCTTTTCGACGCTTTTGCTGATGGTCTTGAAGAGGGCGGCGGCACCTTTGGCTTTCAAGCCGTGATACTCCTCGGTGGGAGCCACCGTCTTGAGGTATTCGAAGATGGGGTGGGCTTCCTTGCCGTTGACGTCAATCTTCTTCATTATCTGGAAGGTGACGCCGTAGTTGAGGCGGCAGAACTCCTCAATCTCGCCATCGCTGCCCGGGTCTTGCTCCTTGAACTGGTTGCAGGGGAAGCCTATACACACCAGGCCGCGGTCGCGGTACTTCTCGTTGAGGGCCTCGAGGCCGTCGAACTGGGGCGTGAAGCCACATTTGCTGGCGGTGTTGATGATGAGCAGCACTTTGCCCTTGAAGTCGGCGAAGTCAATCTCTTTGCCATTGCTGGCGAGGGCTTTGTAATCGTAAATGGTTGCCATAATCTTGTGGTTTTTATTTCTGTTTACTTAACAATTCTCTGTAGATGTCGTAGTCGATGTCTTTGAACACGTTGAACACGACGCGTATCCGCGCATCCTTGCATGCCTCTATGGCTATCTCGGCCGCTCGGCGGTTGGGGAAGCGGAACTCACCCGTTGAGATGCAGCAGAAGGCGATACTGCGACAGCCTTGCTCGCGAGCCATATACAGGCAAGTGCGGTAGCAGCAGGCCAACTGCTCTTCCTGCCCCGCTGTGGGGATACCGTTGGGGATGATGGGGCCTACGGTATGGATAACATATTTGGCGGGGAGGTTATATCCCGGCGTGATGATGGCACCGCCTGTGGCTATCTCTCCACCCTGCAGTATGTTGTTGCACTCCTGTCTCAGTTGAAGACCTGCCGCCGAATGGATGGCATTGTCGATGCAGGCGTGCAGCGGATGCCAGCAGCCGAGACCTCGACTGTTGGCGGCATTGACGATGGCGTCGATCTCAAGGCGCGTGATGTCTCCCTGCCACAACCTCTCGCGGGTTCTCACCACACCCTTGTCTCTCAGCTGCGCCTGCAGCTCAGCGTCCTGCGCGGCAATAAACTCGTCGCTCAACGGCTGTGGCCGCCATATATTCATCAGTGCCCGCAACTGCTGTTTCCTGTCACGCAAATTCCGGGGAATCATAGCTTCTGCATTATCCTGCTCCAGCAGATAGCGTATGCAGAAGTCAATATTTTCTTGTCTGTCCATTAGGTTTGTACACAATTTCGACTGCAAAATTAGTATTTTTTTTCCACATACAAGCGACCCGCGCAATAAAAACACAATAAAAAGTGTCAACTGTCGTTAACACACGTGAATATGGAAGAGAAGAATATCATCGAGATTAAGAACAAGCGGGCCGCCTATGAGTACTTCCTGATGGATGAGTACCAGGCCGGCTTGGTGCTGATGGGCAGCGAGATAAAGAGCATCCGCGAGGGCAAAGCCAACCTCAACGATGCCTGGTGCACCTTCATCGGCAACGAGCTCTTTGTCCGCGACATGCATATCTCGGAATACAAGTTCGGCAGCTATTGGGGACATACCGCCAAGCGCGACCGCAAGCTGCTGCTCACTCGCCGCGAGCTGCGCAAGCTGCAGAACAAGATAAAGGAACGCGGCTACACCATAGTACCCGAACTGCTCTACGTCGACCCCCGCGGCTATGCCAAGATGACCATAGCACTGGCCAAGGGTAAGCATCACTACGACAAGCGCGAGACAATCAAAGCCAAGGACTCGCGACGCGATATGGAAAGGGAACTCGCATGAAAGTATTTAAGTTCGGTGGCGCCTCGGTCAACAGCGCCGACGCCGTGCGCAACATGGCACATATTGTGCAGAAGCACTTGGAATCAGAGCCTTTGGTGGTCGTCGTCTCCGCAATGGGCAAGACTACCAACCTGCTGGAGAAGCTGGTGCCGGGCATCGCCTGCGACGACAAGGCCGCCTTGCGCCAACAGCTCAACGACTATCACCGCAGCATAGCTTCGGCGTTGATGCCTGACAACATGGATGTTCAGCACAAGATTGATGCCCTGCTGACAAACCTCGACAACCTATGCGCATCCCTTCCGGCCGACATCGACCACTACAACTACAATTACGACCAGGTGGTAAGCCACGGAGAACTGCTCTCCACCACCATCATCGCCGAATACCTTAACAGTCTTGGAATAAACACCTTATGGCAGGATGCGCGCCAACTGATAAAGACCGACGCCCACTACCGCGAGGGGCGCGTCGACTGGCAAGCCACCCAACAGGCCGTCCTGCAACTCAAGCAATCAAACACGCAATCGCAGGTTATCCTGACACAGGGCTTCATCGGCAGCACCGACGGTGGCACAACGACCTTAGGACGTGAGGGTTCCGACTACTCCGCCGCAATCATCGCCTATTGTCTCAAGGCCGAGAGCATCACCATCTGGAAAGATGTTCCGGGTTTCCTCAACGCCGACCCCAAGTTCTTCGCCGACACTGTCAAAATCAGCCAGATACCATACAACGAAGCTATCGAGCTGGCCTACTACGGCGCCTCCGTCATCCACCCAAAGACGGTAAAGCCAATTCAGAACATGGGCATTCCGCTCTACATCCGCTCATTCATCACACCCGAAGCAGAGGGCTCATCCATAGGCAACTACCGCACCATCGAACCCACCACACCACTCTACATCTTCCGCAACAACCAGATACTACTCTCCATACTGCCGCGTGACTACTCCTTCATCGCCGAGGACAACCTGCAGGTCATATTCGGAATACTCAACGAACTTGGTATCAGGGTGAACCTCATGCAGAACTCCGCCCTTAGCTTCTCCATCTGCGTCGACAACAACCCACAGCTGGTGCCCACCCTTATCGAGAAGCTAAACAACATGTTCCGTGTACGTTATAACGAAAATCTGCAGCTGATAACCATCCGCTACTACACCCAGCGGGTCATCGACCACATCGTCGCCGGCCGCCCCATCCTCCTCGAGCAGCGCAGCCGCACCACCGAGCAACTCATCGTGCCAGCTTAAGCATGGCGTCACGCACCTCGTTGTCGGAAACCTCTACGTCGATGACGGCGGCACCAGGCTCCTGAAGCAATACGCACCGCAGCATCCCTGCGGTGCTTTTTTTGTCCTGATGCATCAGAGGCAGCATCCGCTCAATGTCCTTCAAAGAATATTTATGCGGCCCAATCCTCTCCTTAAGCCATTGGGAGTATGATGTATACACCTCTTCGTCGAGCCCTACTTTCTTCGTGGAAAGGTATATGGCGACCTGCATGCCGATACCGACGGCGACACCGTGGGGCAACTTGGAATAGACCTCGATTGCGTGGCCGAAGGTGTGGCCGAAGTTC
>Ga0310690_10008453_pt1 | contig 13054 bp, 13 predicted proteins | sample AusTroGonzalo_MG_2_FD_207661 | JGI IMG/M metagenome (GOLD analysis project Ga0310690, IMG submission 207661) | Bovine rumen microbial communities from tropical cattle in Woodstock, Queensland, Australia - Gonzalo_04 (v2) (version 2) | ecosystem: Host-associated > Mammals > Digestive system >... | reverse complement strand
CACAATAATTACCCGAATTACCACAATAATGATCATCGTAATAATTAACACCAAATATCAATACCGGATATAATATTAATAATAAAATAAACATTAATATTTTTTTCATATAAACCTCCTGTTCTACATTTATATAGTTTTAATAAATTAAAAATTAAAGTATCTCAATCCTAATATAATTATACTTTATTTTTTTAATTTTTGCACTATTTTTTTATAAAAATAAAATCAAAATTTTTGACCAAAAGATTATAATTTGCTAATTTATATAATTATGGATAAAAATAAATATAAATTATATTCGGATTGTAAAAATTTTCCTTTGGACAGGCCTTGCATTTATCAAAAAAACAAAAATGCTATATGTCCTAACTGCTCGCATTATACACCGATTAACAACACAAAAAATGTTACAAGAATTCTAATAATAAAACTCGGTGCAATGGGTGATGTTTTAAGAACTACTTTTATTTTGGAAGGCTTAAAAGAAAAATATAAAAATGTTTCAATAGATTGGCTTGTAGAAGAAAAAAACAAAGATACTTTAGTCGGTAACAAATTTATAAACAATATAATTATTAACAATTCAAAAGTTTTTTCGTTTCTAACATCAACAAAATATAATATCGTTATTAATCTTGACCTTGCACCGGAAAGTCTTTCTTTTGCAACATTAGCAATGGCCGATAAAAAAACAGGTTATTGGTTAGACGGTAACAGAAAAATAAAAACTTCAAACAAGTATGCAAAAAAATGGCTTTTAACAAGTGCTTACGATACATTAAAGAAAGACAACAAAAATACTTATCAATATTGGATGGCAAAAATAACAGAACTTCCTAAAGACAACTATGAAATAATTGTACCTATATCAAAACAGGCTAAACAAAAAGCCAAAAATTTAAATATTCCTAAAAATAACAAAAAAGTTATAGGAATAAACCCGAGTTCAAGTAAAAGATGGAAAATGAAAAAATGGAATTTGGATAAGTTCATAAAGCTTACACAAATTTTATCCGATAAAGGTTACACTATTTTACTTTTGGGCGGAACGGAAGACGAATTTGAAATAAATACAATATTAAGTAAAAAAATAAAAAATGTTTACTCGACGGGTTTGAACAATTCGGTTCAGGAATTTTTTGCAATTATAAATTTATGCAATGTTATAGTTTGCGGTGATACGATGGCAATGCATGCGGCATTAGGGCTTAAAAAAAATGTTATTGCAATTTTCGGACCGACATCTTCAAACGAAATCGAAATGTATAACAGAGGAACAAAAGTTGTTCCCAAAAACTGCAGCTGTTGTTATAGACCGGATTGTTCAAGAAAAATAAAATGTATGGACGAAATATCGGTTGAAGAAGTTTTAACGGCAATATACAATTAAAAACAAAAAAACAGGTTATAAAATAAAAAACATAATACAATAAATATTTCAAAATGAATCTGTTTTTGATTATATTATTTTTAATATTATATTCACTAATAACAAGTGCCTTTAATAAAAAAACCTTAAAAATATTCATTATTATTTCAATATTATTTGTTATTTTTTTATATTTTTTTTGCGAGAAGAAATTTTTTCATACGGAAAGTTTTTTACCTGCAAAAAATATAAATTGTTATTATTTATGTTGTAATTATTATAATTTACTTTCGGATTCATTAAAAAAATATAAATTATATATATCCGATAATATTAATTATGATGAAAAAGTTTTTATTAACAAAGGGAAACAACCATTATTAGATACAAGTATTTATAAAGGTAAAGTATATTTATATTTCGGAATAACACCTGTTTTACTTTTTTATTTACCATTCAATTCGTTTACAAATTTATATTTAACGGATAAATTTTTAGTTTTTATACTATCTTGCTTTATTTTTTTACTTTCTTTGTTTTTAATAAAAAAAGTATTGGAAAATATAACAGAACTTACCGAAATTCCACAAAATGTTATAATTCTTAGTATTTTTCTTGTAGGTTTTTGTAATTTGCTACCATTTCTTTTAATCCGTTCTGCTATTTATGAAGTTGCCATAACAACGGCTGTTTTTTTATTATTGTTTTCTTTCTGTTTGTTTTTTTATTATCTCAAAATTAAAAATACAAAAAAACAAAACATTTTAAATTTTTGTTTGGCTTCAACTTTATGTTTGGCTGTAGGTGCAAGGCCACACTATGTTTTATTTATTCCGATATTTTTCTTTTTTATTATTTTGTTAAAATATAGAGAAACAAAAAATATAAAAGATACTATTTACACAACTGTAATTTTTTTAATTCCTTGTTTATTTTACGGTTCTATTATTGCCTTATACAATTATTTCCGATTTGATTCAATTTTTGAATTCGGTTGGAGACTTCAAATAAATCCTATTAATCAAATTGAATTCAAACCAACATTTCAAGAATTTTGGTTAGGTTTAAAAAACAACTTTTTTGTTTTACCAAGTATAAATGAACCCACTTTTTTTTCTTTAACAAAAACATTCGGACATAGAATAGGAAAAGATTATATTACCGGTGTTTTTTGGACTTGTCCTATAATAATGCTATTATTATTTATTCCCAAATTTTTAAAACAAATTTACAACAAAAATATAAATATTTTTATTTTTATATTATTAATTACAGTAACAATCTTTATCAATATCATCGTTGTTAGTTTTGCAGGTATGATGATCAGATATATCTTTGAATATTTATTTTTAATGATTATTCTTTCGCTTATAATATTTTTATTTTATATAGGAGAACAACCGGATAAACATATAAAAAATTTTTTTAATTGTTTATTCATCTTTATATTTTTTATTTCTTTATTTCTAAACATATCATTGTTATTTTGCACGGAAAATTTTTTGACTCATGATTATTTAAAAAATACTTATTATTCAAAAGCTGTTAAATTTCTATTTTAATTTTTATTTGAACTAATAAATAAAAGGTTTTGTTGTTCTGGACAAACTGTTATTTAAAAAGGAAAGAACCATTCCGTAATTGACAACCGGAACTCCGTTTTCAAGTGCAAATTTCAACCTTGACATCATTTGTTTTCTGCCTATCATACATGCACCGCAATGTATAATCAAAGCATAATCTTTAATATTTTTCGGATATTCAATACCTGCACAAACATCAAATTTTATATCAAAGCCTAAATATTTACTTAAAAATTTGGGTATTTTTACCCTGCCTATATCGTCTTTACTTGCATGGTGACTGCATGCTTCGGCAATTAAAATTTTATCGGAAGGTTTTAGTGTTTTTATTTTTTCTGTTGCTTTTGCCATTTCAACAATATCTGATTTATTTGCGGAAAATATTATTGAAAAAGTTGTAAGCGGTATTTTTTCGTCAACAATTTTTGAAACTTCGTTTATTACCTGCGAATCACATATAACAATATCGGGCGGATTTTTTAAATTATCCAAACATTTTTTTAACTCGGTATTTTTTACAACATAAGCCATAGCATCTTCATCAAGAATGCTTCTTATCATTTGAACTTGCGGTAAAATAAGCCTGCCTTTTGGTGCACCCAAATCGACCGGAACAACTAAAATCGCCGTTTGAAAACTTTTTATTATGTTGTCGGTAAGTTTTTTTTCTTCTATGTCGGCAGAAATCAATTCGTGTATCGTTTTTGTAAAATCAGTTAGGAACTCGTTTCTTCTGTTATTATCGGTTATAAAATCATATACTTGATATTTATATTTTTTTATTTCCGACAAAAAATCATCGGCTAATTTTATTTTTTTATAATTATTTACTATTACAAAAAACGGAATTTCATTTTTATTTAATTGTTCGATAATATTTGTTTCGTTTGCAGTCCAAATGTTCGGTTCGACAATAACAACGGCAACATCGGCAACCGAAAAAATTTTGTAAGTTTTTTCTTTTCTTTGTTGTGAAAGTTCGGAAATATCATCGATACCTGCCGTATCAATTAAAGTAACAGGTCCGACATAAGAAAGTTCCATATTTTTTGAAACTGTATCCGTTGTGGTACCTGCTACTTTTGATACTATTGAAATATTTTGACCGGTAATATAATTTATAACCGTCGATTTACCGACATTAGTCCTTCCGAAAATACCTATATGAATGGTTACCGATTTCGGAGCCGAAAACATTTTATTATTTTATTTTGCTTTACCTTGGTTTGCAACAGCTTCCATAGCTTTTTTAACGGCTTCCGGGTCACCTACATAATAACTTTTTATAGGCTTTAAATTGTCGTCCAATTCATATACCAAAGGCATTGCCGTAGGAATATTTAAATTAACAATATTTTCATCGCTTATGTTATCCAAATATTTTACCAATGCCCTTAAACTGTTACCGTGTGCAGCTATAATAATTTTTTTGCCTTCTTTTATTTTAGGAGCAATTTCATTATTCCAAAAAGGAATAACTCTTGCAACGGTATCTTTTAAACATTCGGTTAAAGGAATATCTTTTTTATCAACATCTTTATATCTCGGGTCGTTACCTGCATATCTTTCATCAGTTGTTGAAAGCGGTTCCGGCGGTGTATCGTAACTTCTTCTCCAAATTTTTACCTGAGCTTCACCGAACTTTGCTGCAGTTTCGGCTTTATTTAAACCTTGTAAAGAACCGTAATGTCTTTCGTTAAGTTTCCAACTTTTTATAACCGGTATCCATAAAAGGTCCATTTGTTCCAAAACATTATTTAAAGTTTTTATTGCTCTTTTTAAAACGGAAGTATATGCCAAATCAAAAACAAATCCGTCTTTTTTTAATTGTTGACCTGCTTTTTGTGCTTCGGCAACACCTTTTTCCGACAAATCGACATCCGTCCATCCCGTGAATTTATTTTCTTTGTTCCAAACACTTTCTCCGTGCCTGATTAAAACTAATTTGTACATTTTTCCCCCATTAAATAAAGTTTATAGTTTATAAGGTTATAGGGTTATAAGTTTAAACGACAAAAACAACAACTAACAACCTATACTCCATAAACCAATAACCTAAAATTGTTAAAGATAATTTTTAATTATATCATTTTTTTATTGAAAAAACTGTTGCAATACAAAATATAACACATAAAACAATTATTATAGTAGCTGCAACCGGAAGCTCAATAAAAGAAGAAATTAGAAGTCCGATAACGGAACCTGTAACCGCAAATACGGACGATAAAACATACATATTTTTTATTTTATATGTAAGTTGGTATGCGGCTGCCGAAGGTAAAGATATTAAACTGTATATTAGCAAACCTCCTATGGAACTTAAATTAAAACTTATCGTTACCGAAATCAAAACCATTACGATATAAACTATCAATTTTTCGGGGACACCGGACAAGTTTGCAATTTCTCTGTCAAAAAATATAACCGTTAAAGCTTTATGAAAAAATTTAATAAAACAAAATAATATTATTATCATTATAAAATTTAAAATGATTTCTTGTTTTGTAACGGTTAAAATGCTGCCCCACAAAAAGCCGAGAATTTCAACTTTATAACTTTTCATTAATCCCGCAAATAACAATGCAAGTGCAAGCATAAAAGAAAACATTATACTCATTGAAACATTACCATGTAATTTTGATGCTTTTGATATAGGTTCTATTAAAACAGCAGTTAAAACACAAAATATAAAACTTAACAAAACAGGATTTACTCCTAAAAAAATACCTATAACAGCCCCTGCAAGTGCCGAATGTGCCATTGCAACACCTATAAAAGAAATGTTTAAAAGCAAAATCCAAACACCGGCTATCCCGCAGGAAATTCCGCCGAATATCGCCATAAGTAAAGCTCTGTTGAAAAAAGAATAATTAAAAAAATCTAAAAATTCCATAATTTATTAAATTTATCCGAACCGAAAAAAGTTTCTTTGTTTTCAAAAGCAGAAATTTCTCCTTCGGAAACGAACATAATTTTATTGCAACATGAAGGAATTTGATGCAAATTATGAACTATTATTAAAGAAGTTATATTTTTATTTAAATGAGTATCATTTATTATTTTTAAAATATCTTTTTGGTAAGAAATGTCTATATTTGCCAAAGGTTCGTCCATTAACAAAATTTTTGCATTTTGCAATAATACCCTTGCAATTGAAACTTTTTGTCTTTCACCGCCAGATATTTTATATATAGGTTTTTGCATAAGTTTGAAAATATCAAGCTTTTTTGCAACTTCTTCAACCAAAGAAACATCTTGTTTTGAATATTTTTTAAACATTCCGTTTTTTGCCAAAAAGCCCATATATAAAACATCTTGGACAAGTATCGGCATAAAATTATCAACGGAAATATTTTGAGGAATATAACCTATTTGTTTTTTTATTTCGGAATTTATTTCTTTGCCAAAAAGTTCAATTTTCCCTTTGGAAGGTTTTAAAAGCCCCGCCAACAATTTTATTAATGTAGTTTTGCCTGCACCGTTAGGACCTATTAAAGCTACACAATCTTTATGACTAATATTAAAACTAATATTTTTTAATACAGGTTTTTTATCGAAATAAAAATTTATATTTCTGACGGAAACAACTTCGTTCATTGTAAAACCTTATCAAGTTTTAATACATTGTCTTTTAATGTTTCAATATATGAATAATTTAAAGGAAAGTTACTTATAACAACCTGTTCCTTTTTCAAATCTTTAGATAATGTTTTACCGATATCGGTTCCGGACTGCAAATTATCTATTATAAACTTTACTTTATTGTCTTTTATTTTTTTTGATATTCTTAACATTTGTGCGGAAGAAACATCTTCGGGTTTTCCGTATTCCGCAACGACATCACAACCAAGCCATTGCATAAAATCGGCAACTTTATTGTTACAAACTATTTTTTTACCGTTATATTTCAATCTTGCTCTTTTTGAAATTTGTTCTTCAAGATGCCTGATTCTAAAAATATATTTAACCAAATTTTGTTCATAAAAATTTTTGTTGGGAGGGTCCAAATAACCGAACATTTCCGTAATTTCTTCTGCCGCCCTTACATTTATATAAGGTATCATTAAATTTCCTTCGGTTTTTAGTTCTTTATAAACAGCCGATAAATTAGCTACTCTGTTTTTTAAACTTTTAGCCCAAGGCTGCCAATAATGATAAATAACAATATTACATGTTGAAACTTTTTTCAGCATAGCCGCATCAATATCATTTGTGTTTGGACAAATAACCGGTGAAACAATTAAAGTTAATTCCAATTTATCACCGCAAATTTCTTTTAATAAAGAATATATATGCGAACTTGTTACACTTACTTTTATTTTCCTGTAAGAATCAACGGCAAAAGAATTTGCATTAAAACATAATATTACAAACAAAACAAATAATTTAATAATTTTCGTTTTCATTTTTTCTTCGTTTCCGTTTCCGAATTTGAAAACCTGTATTCGACTTCGTCTTCCGCAATAACATTAAGTTCAAATTTTGCTTTTCTTTCCAAATACGAAGGTTTGTTTTCAAGATAATATAATCTTTTTTCAAACTCGGCATTATCTTTTTTCAAAGCTTTTATTCTATGATTCAATTCATAATATCTAAGCTGATTTTTAAAAATTTTTATTGCCGTTTTATTAAAAAAAGTAAGCAATAATAAAAACAAAATAATTAAATACCTTATTTTTAAATATTTTTTAAATCTCATTTTAAACTATAAAACCTCCGCCTAAAACATAGTCGCCGTCATAAAAAACTGCCGATTGCCCCGGTGTTACTGATGCCTGTTCTTGGTCAAACAAAACAATATCTTTGCTGACAAATGCTTGGGCAGGTTTATGTTGCCTTCTTATTTTTACAGTTGCTCTAAATTGTTCAGGTTGTTTATTTGAAATAAATTTTATGTTTTCCAATTTTGCAACCCTTGAAAAAACATCCTGCTTTGTTCCTACCACAACAGTATTTGTTGCAACATCCAATTTTAATACATAAACAGGTTCCGGTGTAGTAAGCCCCAAACCGCTTCTTTGCCCTATTGTATAATATATTAGACCGTTATGCCTACCCAATTTGTTACCGTTTTTATCAACTATCAGTCCCGGTAAAACTTTTTTATTAAAATCTTTAACCGTATCTTTTAAAAAATCTTTATAGTTTGTTTTTATAAAACATATTTCCTGACTGTCTTTTTTTTGTGCAACCGGCAAATTTGCTTTTTGTGCAATTTCTCTTATTTCCTGTTTAGTATAATTGCCTAACGGGAATTTTATTTTTGAAAGCTGTTGTTGCGAAAGCCTGTATAAAAAATAAGTTTGGTCTTTTTGCATATCTTTGGGAAGTTTTAATTTATATTCGTTATCTTTGTTTTCTATAACGGCATAATGACCGGTAGCAAGATAATCAAAACCTTCATTTAAAGCATATTCCAACATTAAACCGAACTTTATTTTTTCGTTACAAACTATACAAGGGTTTGGTGTTTTTGCAAGCAGATAACTATTACAAAAATCTTTTATTATTTGTTCGCCGAATTCTTTTTGCAAATCGATAACATAATGTTTTATTTTTAAAATATCACAAACTCTTTTTGCATCATTAACGGAATCATCTGCGAAATAATGAAGTTTTAATGTTAAACCCGCAACTTCAAAACCTTGCTGCTGTAAAATATATGCGGCAACGGAAGAATCCACCCCGCCGGATAATGCAACCATTACTTTTGTCATTAAATTACCCTTTATATATAGGCGACATTTTTCTTACTTTTTCAACCAAACCGGGTAAAACTTCCAAAACATAATCAATATCTTCTTTGGTGTTGTATCTGCCGAGAGAAAACCTTAATGTTCCCTGTGCCGAAATAGGGCTTGCACCTATTGAAGATAAAACATGTGACGGTTCACTTGAACCAGTAGCACATGCAGAACCTGCAGAAGCCGCAATACCTGCCATATCAAGCATTAAAAGTAAAGATTCGCCCTCTATATAATCAAAACTGACACTTAATATACTATCTACGGAATTTTTAATATCGGTATTTATAATTACATTCGGAATTTTTGATACTATACCGTCTTTAAGATAATTTCTTAATTTACAAATTTTCTCCTGTTCTGTTTCAAGCTCGGCGGTTGCAAGTTCCAAAGCTTTTGTTATACCTGCAATACCTGCAATATTTTCCGTTCCCGGTTTTAAACCGAATTCATGATGACCGCCATGAAACAAAGGTTCTATTTTTGTTCCCCTTCTTATGTATAAAGCACCGACACCTTTAGGTCCGTAAAATTTATGACCGGAAACCGATAACAAATCAACTCCTAACTTTTGAACATCTATTTTTAATTTACCTGCGGTTTGAACGGCATCGGTATGTAATAAAACCGGAGTTTTTCTTGTTTTATTTATTTGTTTTAATATTTTCGATATTTCTTCTATAGGTTCTATAATACCTATTTCGTTATTTGCATGCATAACACTTACAATAACTGTATCATCGATAATTTTATTTTTTAATTCTTCAATATTTATTTTCCCTGTTTTATCCGTAGAAATATAATCGACTTTATATCCGTTTTTTTGTAAATTTTGACATGTATGTAAAATTGCATGATGTTCTATTTTGCTTGTTATCACATGTTTGCCTTTACTTGCAAGCAATGAACCGACTATTGAAATATTGTCGGATTCGGTTCCGCAACTTGTAAAAATAATTTCATCGCTATATTGGGCATTTATAAGTTTTGCAAACTTTTCCCTTGAAGAATTTAAAACGGCTTTTGCTTCCTGCCCGAACGAATGAACCGACGAAGCATTTCCGTATATATTACAAAAATAAGGAAGCATTGCTTCCAAAACTTCTTTCCTTACCTGTGTAGTTGCACTGTTATCCAAATAAACTTTTTTTTGTATCATTTTTTTGCCTTCTTTTTAGAAATTATTTTATTTTGTATATGATCTTGAAAATTTGATGAAAAATAATGTGTTCCGTTTCCTTTTGAAACGAAATACAAGTTATCGGTAACTGCAGGATACAAAACAGCCTTTATTGCTTTTATACCGGGGTTACATATAGGTCCCGGCGGAAGACCGTGATGTCTGTAAGTATTATACGGCGACGGAAATTGTAAATCTTCAAGAGCCAACCTTTCTTTATTTGTATCCATAGCATATAAAACGGTTGCACAAGATTCAAGCCGCATTCCTTTTGACAATCTGTTTAAAAATATACCTGCAATAACAGGCCTTTCTTCGTCACTGACTGCTTCTCTTTCAACTATTGAAGCAAGTATTATTATATCTTTTTTCGGCATATTTAATTGTTCGGTTCTTTGGTCAAAATCTTTCGTCCAAAATTTATCAAATTCGTCGGTCATTATCTTTATTACTTCTTCCGTTTCCATATTAGGAATTAAAAAATAAGTATTCGGAAACAAATAACCTTCCAAATTTTGTTCTTCTGCGAAATTTATAAAATCTTGCCCCGAACAAATTTTATGTTCATCCAAAATATTTGCAATTTGTTTTATTGTCCAACCTTCCGGAATTGTTATTTTTATATTTTTACTTTCACCGTTTTTTAATTTATTTATTATTGCAAAAGAATTATCTTTAGTATTAAATTCATATAAACCTGCTTTTAAATATTTTGAATCACCAGACAATTTTAATGCTGCAAGAAAAACTGTTTTAGAATAAATCACTTCGGATTCTTTTAATATTTTTGCAATTTGTTTAGGTGAAGTCCCTTTCGGGATAAAAACTTCAACTGTTTTATTTTCACTATTTATAAAAAAAAACAAAATAACTGCTATTAAAAGAAAAATCGTTATTATTGAAATTATTTTTATTTTTTTAACCATAAGTCACTCAGTTCCGCCGTGATATCAAATTCGGGTTCTTCATTTTTTTTATTTGTTTTATTTTTTTTATCTTCCTTAAGCCATAAATCGCTAAGTTCTCTGCTGACTGCGGAAAAATCATCTTTTTGTTTTGTTCTTATTACCGTTCTTATTTGGTTTTGTTGTTTTGCTCTATCATAAAGAAATTCCGAAACAGACATTTTTTTTACTCCACCGCCGATTCTTCTGAAAATTCCTTTATCGTTAGTTACTACGACAATGTTATAAGGTTTTAAAGATTTTTCAACATATTCAACGATAACATCATCGGCAGACTTTCGTCCCTCACTGAAAATTGTTTTTATTCCTTTTATTGTTGTTGTAGTATATCCGTCAAATTCAAAAGGGTTAGGGCTTTTGCAATCAAAAACAACTGTTATTGAATTTTTACCCTGCGGATTATATTTTAAAATAAAATCTATAAGCTTATTTCTGGAAGTTTCCAAACTTCCGGCACTAAACATATCACTGAATTTTATTACATTGTAACCATCAACTATATATTCCATACTTATTTATTTTTTAAAATTTCAGAAATTTTTTCTTCAAGTTTTTTCTGTTCGTTTAAAACATATTTCATGGCATCAGCTACAGGGTCGGGCAATTTTGCATGTTCAAGGTGGTTTATCTCATCCTGAGTATAACCTATACTTACCCTTGCAGGAATACCGACTGCCGTTGCATTTGCAGGTACATCATGTGTTACAACCGATGCCGCACCTATTCTTGCATTGTCACCTATTGTAATTGCACCCATAACTATGGCATTGGAACCGACAATTATGTTGTTACCTAAAGTAGGGTGTCTTTTAGTTTTTTCAAGAGATGTTCCGCCTAGCACCACACCTTTATACAACAAAACATCGTTTCCTATTTCGGTAGTTTCTCCTATAACAACACCCATACCGTGATCAATAAAAAACCTTCTTCCGATTTTTGCACCGGGGTGAATTTCTATCCCGGTAAAAAACCTTATTATGTGAGATAAAAACCGTGCTATAAAATAAAATTTATGTTTCCAAAAAAAATGAGATATTCTATAGCCCCAAATTGCATGTAAGCCCGGATAGCAAAACAAAACTTCAAGCACCGACCTTGCAGCAGGATCCTTTTGAAATATTACGGCAATATCTTCTTTTAATAAATTAAATTTACTTTTTAAACTCATAACTTTATTATTATACAAAAACAAAAAGTATTTTAGAAGGTTTTTATAAAAAGTCACAATGTGTATAAAACACATTGTGACTTTTAATTAGACAGAATTTTATTTATTTAAATTTTTTGTTTTCAATATTACAATTTATGAATATTCATTCCCTCTAATATGAATGACAAATCTTCTACCTGATGAGTATTTAAACTTCTTAAACCTTCTTTTTCATTTAACTTCATAGTTTCAGCTTTGTTATTTAATTCAGTATTAACTTTATAAAAATCTTCTGCAGTTCCTTCACTTTTAGCCGTTTTAACGGAAGAAAGCTCAGCAATATGTAATTGTAAATCATTTTCAATTTTCACTGTTTTAGAGTTATTCTGCGAACCGGAATTATCTGTGTAGGTATAAGTTCCTATTCCTTTCTCTATTACATTATTAATATATGAAACGGAACTATTTGTTTCCGATGTTATCATGTTTACTTGGAAATTAACTTTTTGTTCATCTGATGTAGATGTATTTGCTACTACCTCTTTTGTAAATTTCTCCCAAGCAAATTTTCCTTTACTATCAGAATTTATAAAACTTGCAATATCTTTTACCCATGAAGAAGGAACACCAACTTTTATCAAACTTTTTTGAATAAAATTTAATTTTACTTGTTTTTTATAAACTTCAGAAGCAACATTTTTTAATCCTCCTTTGACTGAACTTGAAAGAGAATTTGTAGCAGTTTCACTAACAGCACCTTCTGTACCAAGAGAAACTGAACTTGAAAGAGAATTTGCAGCAGTTTCACTAGCAGCCACTTCCTCACCAAGAGGAGATGCTGACCCAACAGACTCGGATATACTTTTGAATAAAGGTTTACCAACATACATCATAATTGCATATAGAAAAGTTTGTCCCGCATCTATTGCAAGTATATTATCATCTTTTTCAGATTGTTTTTCCATATTACCGAAAGATATATTATAGAATTTACCGGTCAAAGTATTATCGTTTATTCCTATATGTTCAGTTAAAAAGTCTGTTCCAAAAAAATTATCAA
>Ga0310690_10008452_pt1 | contig 13054 bp, 11 predicted proteins | sample AusTroGonzalo_MG_2_FD_207661 | JGI IMG/M metagenome (GOLD analysis project Ga0310690, IMG submission 207661) | Bovine rumen microbial communities from tropical cattle in Woodstock, Queensland, Australia - Gonzalo_04 (v2) (version 2) | ecosystem: Host-associated > Mammals > Digestive system >... | reverse complement strand
CCTGGGAAGCGAGTTTGACCGGCCGCTGGCCTTAAGCAATAAACTGGTTACAGATGTTTCGACGGTGCTCTCCATCTACGTGTACCAGAAGGGTATCAACGGCGGCGGGCAGTTCAGCCTGACGACCGCCGTGGGCCTGTTCCAGTCCGTGGTCGGCGTCCTCTTCCTCTTCGGAGCCAACTTCCTGGCCAAGCGCTTCGGCGAGCGCGGCATCATGTAAGGGAGGTGGAGAAGCATGATTAAATCAAAATCCACGAAAATCGGCGACCTGATTATCGTGTTCATCTGTATCCTCCTGATCTTCATCTGCCTGGTGCCGATGCTGAACGTGCTGGCCCGTTCCCTGTCGGACACGAAGTACCTGATCCGCAATGAAGTGCTGCTCTGGCCCAAGGGGCTGAACCTGGACGCCTACAAGACAGTCCTGGGTAACGAGCGATATATCCATTCCCTGTGGTATACGGCCCTGCTGACGGTCGGATGCACGGTTCTGAGCCTGTTCATGACGATTATCTGTGCCTACCCGCTTACTTACGACCAGCTGAAAGGCCGGAAATTCCTGAACGGATTCATCCTCTTCACGATGTACTTCAGTGCCGGTATGATTCCCCACTATGTGATGCTCAGCAACATGGGCATGCTGGAGACGGTCTGGGTCCTGGTAATTCCGAGCTGCCTGAGCGTGTACAACATGATCATCATGCGGTCCAGCTTCTACAGCGTGCCGGAATCCCTGAGGGAGGCGGCGGAGATCGACGGCGCAGGCCCGATCCGGATCCTGGTTCAGATCTACCTGCCGCTGAGCAAACCTGTGCTGGCCACCCTGGCACTGTTCTACGCGGTAGGCCGGTGGAACGGGTTTTCGGATGCGCTGCTCTACATTAAGAAGACCCGGGAACTGTATCCCATCCAGCTGTACCTGTACAACATCCTGCAGAACGCCAGCAGCGGCGAGGCAGCGGCCCAGGAAGGGTTCGCGATGCCCGGCCTGAGCGAAACGCTGAAGATGGCTTCCGTCATGTTTGCGACAGTGCCGATCCTGCTGGTATATCCCTGGCTGCAACGCTATTTTGTCAGCGGCGTGACCATCGGCGCGGTCAAGGGATAATCCTGATCGTATTTTAAGGGCAGATAACCCTTGAAATAAAATAAAAGGAGGAAAGAAACATGAAACGTATCCTGGCTCTGGTTCTGGCGCTGGCTCTGATCGCCACGCTGGGCATCACCTCCGCCTTCGCGGCGGACGACGGCTTTGTGGACGGCAAGTTCACCGAGACCCGTACCATCACCGTGCGCCTTTTCCAGCGCGGTGACAATGTTCCCGAGACTTCTCCCTGGGCCGAGTATATCAAGCAAGGCATGCTGGAAAAGTACAACGTGAACGTGGAATTCTCCGTTTGCGGACGCTGGGATGATGAAACGGACCTGGGCAACCTGCTGGCCGCCCAGAATGCTCCCGACGTCATCTACACCTACGCCTATCCCACGGTCCTGAATTACGCGGACATGGGCGGCATTATTGACCTGGCTCCCTACATTGAAGAATACAAGGACCTGCTCCCCAACCTCTTCAACCTGCTGGGCGAAGACAACGTTTACTGGGACAAGGATCCCGAGACCGGCAAGCTGTGGGCGCTGGAAACCCGTCTGGTGAACAATGCCCGCATCAACACCTTCATCCGTAAGGACTGGCTGGACAAGCTGGGCATGGCCCTGCCGACCAACAAGGCCGAGTTTGAAGCCTGCCTGGTTGCTTTCCGCGACAACGCTGAACTCCTGCTGGGCGAAGACGCCGCCAAGATGGTGCCCTACAGCACCAGCCAGGATATCGGCTGGCGCAACAACATCCTGACCGTGTCCTTTGTGCCGGACGCCATCAGCGATGAAGAACTCTACATCCGCGGCTTCGATGACAGGCAGCAGTTCCTGCCCGGCGCCAAGGAAGCTATGCGCCTGCTGAACAAGTGGTACAATGAAGGCCTGGTCTGGAAAGACTTCGCCCTGTACGGCGACGGCGACACCACCGAAGACGACAACCTGAAAGCCGGCTTTGTGGGTGCCTTCCAGCACAACTATGACTATCCCTACCGTAACGGTGAGGACTCCATCGAAGCGAACATCAAGCGCGCTGCCGGCGAAGACGCAGAGTTTGTCGCGGTTGACTGCTTCGAGAATGATGCCGGCGTCTACCGGAAGTACCTGGGCAGCACCGTGGACCGCAAGGTTTGCTTCCCCACCACGAACAAGGAAGTGCTGGCGAGCCTGCTGTACTTGGACTTCATCTCCCAGCCCGACACCATCCTGTTCCTGCAGACCGGCGTGGAAGGCAAGAACCACGTGCGTGCCGAGAACGGAGCTTATAAGATGCAGGCTGTGGATGCTTCCGATCCCTACACCCAGGCCAGCCTGAACAACATCGACTTCACCATGACCTGCAACGGCCAGTACCTGGGCGAATACACCGAAGCCAGCTTCGCTTTCGGCTATGCTCCCGTGGATCCCGCTGTTGTCGAGACCGCTTATGCTGTTGCCATGAACGGCGGCCGCGTGCCCGCGCACTACAGCCTGCCGGCGATCGAGGCTGAAACCGGTGTTGGCACTACGCTGAGCGACGAGCGCAACTCCTTCCTGAACAAGGCTGTGACCGCTCCCGTGGATCAGTTTGATGCGATCTACGACGCCGGTGTGGAAAACTACATGGCGATCGGCGGCGAAGCCATCATGAACGAACGTGCCGAGAAGCTGGAAGCGGCGACCGGTTACAAGTTCGAGAAATAATTCCTGATGCAAAATCCCGGACCGGGTTCAGAAAATGAACCCGATCCGGGACATATAAGTATTTCAAAGAAACTCCCTGTACGCAAGGCGGAAAACCGTCGCGTGCAGGGAGTTTTTTCAGCGCTCCATCCGGGGATCGGTTTCCCTCTTCCGGTATTGTGTCAGTTGCTTCCGGTACTGGCTGGGCGACATGCCGACAATTTTCCCGAAGGAGCGCAGGAAATTGGAGTAATCGTTGAACCCGCAGTCCTGGGCAATACGGTTGAGCGATTCCTCACCCACCAGTATCTTCTGGCGGGCAAGCATGACCCGGCGGTAGAGGACATAGTCGTAAACACTGCGGTTGGTGAAACGGACAAACTCGTGGGCAAGCCAGGAAATACTGACACCGAAACTCCGGGCCAGATTCTTGATGATGATCGGCTGGGTATAGTGGGTATTGATATATTCCAGGATTTCCTGAATGATGCTGCTGCCGAAAGCGTTCCCCTCCACAGGGGCTGTCCGGCGCATGGTCCGGCAGAGGAGGGACATCAGGCTCATCATCAGGGAATAGTTCTGGAAACGGTGATAAACGTCATTTTCAAAGGACTCGTCCCGTTGGTTGTCCCGGATCTTCAGGATCCAGGTGACAAACTGCTCCGCATCCGCGTCTGTCAGCTGATAGGTACAGACCCCGCCGGACGCCTGGGAACGGAAGAACTGGTCCAGGTCGATCTGCCCGCAGCCCAATACGCGGAGCACCTCCGGAGAGAGGTTCAGGTAGGCCCGTTCATAGTTCCGCATCTCTTTGGTGCAGGAAAGACCGTGCATGGAAAAAGGCGGAAGAATAAAAATCTGGTTAGGTTTCAGCAGAAACATCTGTTTGTCCACGCCCATATATTCCCCGCCGCGGATATGAATATAGAATTCATAGTAATCATGGCAGTGGTATTGTGTGACCTCAAAGGTTTCGCTGAAGTTATGATGTGCTTCGTATCCCAGCTCGCCCTGCTGCCCCATGGGAAGGAAGGGCACATGGGTCCTTTCGGCCTGTGTCTGCTGCATGACGGTTCCTCCGGATTCAGATTGTGCAGGATCTGCATACATTGTTACACGATTTATATAGTATTGTCAACACCATACAAGCTATACTGAAACCAGAGAAAAAAGACTGGTTATATCGGAGCAAACGCTTCAAAATCAACGGATGATTTCATTCAGAGAGGTGCAGTTGTATGATTCGTGTCGCAATCGTCGGAACCGGCGGAATTTCCCACGCGCATATAGAAGCATATATGCAATTTCCGGAGCGGTGTAAAATCGTTGCCCTGGTTGATATTATTCCCGGAAAAGCGCAGCGGGTAAAGGAACAGTACGGGCTGGACGCGGAAGTGTTTCTGGATCACCATGAAATCCTGGACAGGGAGATCGACCTGGTGGATGTCTGCACGCCGCCGTTTGTGCATGCGGAGATCAGTATCAACGCCCTCCGGAGCGGAAAGAACGTCGTATGCGAAAAACCCATGGCCGCCTCCCTGGAGGAATGTGACGCTGTGCTGAAGGCCCGGGATGAGAGCGGAAAGAAACTGTCCATTATCGCGCAGAACCGTTTCCGGGAACCGATCCGGAATCTGAAAGCCCTGCTGGACAGCGGGATTGCCGGGCCGGTTCGCCACGCACAGATCAATTCCTTTTGGTTCCGGGGCCACAGCTATTATGATCTGTGGTGGCGGGGCACCTGGGAAAAGGAAGGCGGCGGATGTACGCTGAACCATGCAGTGCATCATATCGATATGCTGGGATGGATGATGGGCACTCCGGAACGGGTGACCAGCATCCTGGCCAATACAGGGCATGACAATGCGGAGGTGGAGGATCTTTCTGTTTCCGTGATGGAATACCCGGGCGCCCTGGCAACCGTGACGGCTTCTGTTATACATCACGGGGAGGACCAGGAGCTGATTTTCCAGTGCGAGAGGGCAAAGATTGCTGCGCCTTACAGCGTTTTCGCCTCCCAGCCGCAGCCCAACGGGTTCCCGTTGAAAGAACCGGATCCTGTGTTTAAGGAAAAGGCCGACGCATTCATTGCCTCCCTGCCTCCTGTTCCCTATGAATTGCATACCGGCCAGCTGGAGAACGTGCTGACCGCGCTGGAGACCGGGAAAGACGTCGCGATCACAGGCGAGGACGGCCGGCGGACAATTGAACTGATTACTGCGATTTACAAGTCTGGAGCGGAGCGGAAATCCGCGAAGCTTCCGCTGGACAAAGAGGATCCGTTCTATACTGTGGAAGGCATCCGGGCGAATGTGCCGCACTTTTATGAGAAGACAGTTTCCGTAATGGAGCAGGCCGGCGATCTGACGTTCGGCGCCGATTTCAAACAGGGAGGGGATAAGAGGTGAATGTTTCGGACGGCATGACGTATGCGCCGAAAGGGAAGCCGCAGCCGGTGGTCAGGGGCAGGGAATTTGTTTTTTCCGCCCTGCGGCTGGATCACGGACATATTTACGGAATGTGCAACGGACTGACGGAGGCCGGCGGCACGCTGAAATATGTTTATGATCCGGACAAGAAAAAGGTGGCGGCGTTCCTGAAAGCTTTTCCCCAGGCTCGGGCGGCCAACAGCGAGGAGGAAGTACTGAATGATCCGGAAACGCAGATGATCGCCGGCGCGGCGGTCACCAGCGAACGGTGCGCCCTCGGACTGCGGGCGATGGATGCCGGGAAGGATTACTTTACGGACAAGGCGCCTTTCACGACGCTGGAGCAGCTCGCTTCCGCCCGGGAAGCGGTGAAGCGTACCGGAAAGAAATATATGGTGTATTATGCGGAACGCCTGCATGATGAAGGCTCCATCCTGGCAGGATATATCGCCCATTCCGGGGAGATCGGAAAGGTAATTTCCGTGACCGGTTTCGGCCCTCACCGCCTGGGCGCGCCGGGACGGCCCGCGTGGTTCTTTGAACGGGAAAAATACGGCGGCATCCTCTGCGATATCGGCAGCCACCAGTTTGAACAGTTCCTGTATTACGCGCAGGAGGAAGACGCCACGGTAACGGCCAGCCGGATTGCCAATTTCGCGCATCCGGAGTATCCGGAACTGGAAGATTTCGGCGACGCGCAGCTGACCGGAAAAAACGGGTCCGCCGGTTATTTCCGGCTGGACTGGTTTACCCCGGACGGCCTGCGGACCTGGGGCGACGGCCGGATGTTCATCCTGGGGACCAAGGGGTTTGTGGAGATCCGCAAATATGTCAACCTTGCTTCCGAAAAGGACGGCGGCGGACATGTGTACCTGGTGAACGACCAGGGAGAGAAATACCTGAACGCAGCCGGCGTCACGGGATATCCCTTTTTCGGGCAGCTGATCCTGGACTGCCTGAACCGTACGGAGAATGCCATGACCCAGGAGCATGCCTTCAAGGCGGCGGAACTGTGCCTGCTGGCACAGAAAAACGCGGTCCGGATCGGAGAATAAACCATGATGCAGGGAACAAGGATCCGGCTGGGAATCATCGGCATCGGCAATATGGGCAGTGAACATTGCCGGATGATCCTGGGCGGGGCATGTCCGGAAACGGAGCTGTGCGCTGTGGCGGACCTGCGGCAGGAACGCCGGGAATGGGCCCGCAGGACCCTGCCGGAAAATACAGGCATCTATACGGACGGCCGGGAGCTGATTGCTTCCGGCCGCTGCGACGCGGTGCTGATTGCCGTGCCGCATTTTCAGCATGAACCGCTGGCGGTGGCCGCGCTGGAGGCGGGCCTTCACGTGCTGTGTGAAAAACCGGCGGCGGTGCAGGCGGACCGGGCGGAGCAGATGATCCGTGCGGCGGAGAAGGCCGGAAAGACCCTGACCTTTATGTTCAACCAGCGTACCAACTGCATTTACCGGGCGATGAAAGCATTGCTGGACAGCGGTGAGATGGGCGCCATGAAGCGGATGAACTGGATCATTACCGACTGGTACCGGACGCAGCGCTACTACGATTCCGGGAGCTGGCGGGCCACCTGGGCTGGGGAAGGCGGCGGCGTGCTGCTGAACCAGTGTCCGCATCAGCTGGATCTGCTGATCTGGCTGTGCGGGATGCCCTGCGCGGTGACGGCCCGCTGCCTGGAGGGGAAATGGCATCATATTGAAGTGGAGGACGATGTGACAGCCTTCCTGGAATTTCCGGATGGGGCAACAGGGGTTTTTGTCGCCTCTACCGGGGACCTGCCCGGCACCAACCGGCTGGAGATCGACTGCGAACGCGGAAAGATCGTCTGCGAGAACGGCCAGGTGAAGGTCTGGCGCCTGGGAGTGAACGAGCGGGAGATCTGTTTTCACAGCGATGATCCGTGGTATCAGGCAGAGCCCCGGGAATTCCTGCTGGAGACCGACGGGAAGAATCCGCAGCACGCGGGGGTGATCAACGCTTTTGCGGCGCATCTGCTGCGCGGGGAAAAGCCGGTGGCCGGGGCGGAGGACGGGCTTCGCGCGCTGCAGCTGTCCAACGCCATCCACCTGTCCGGGTGGACCGGGCAGCGGGTGGAGATTCCCGCGCCCCCGGAGGCGTTCAACCGGGAACTGGAGCGGCGGATTGCTGCCTCCGGGACGCGCAAGACAGAAGATATCACCTACGATACGGACCACAGCCGCAGCGGCCGGCGGATGCACTGAACCGGAGCAGCCCTTTCATTCGATAATATCATATAAAGATATAATTCTATAAAAAATATCCCAATGGGATATTTTTTGTTGACAAATCCGTTCGCCGGAGATTATACTCCAGACAAAGAATGCAGATATATGGAGGGACAGAGATGCGGTACGACGCGGAAAAGGCACGGGAGCGGAACGAGATCGGCATGCGTCTGGCGCAGGCGCGCAGGGCCCTGCGGCTCACGCAGGGGGAGCTGGCGCAGGCGCTTGCGCTCCGCGGCGTCCGTGTGCAGACGGCGGCGGTCAGCAAATGGGAAAAGGGGGATTCCGTCCCCGGCGCCTATCAGCTGGCTGCGGTGTGCGACGCGCTGCGGATTCCGCTGTTCGGCGGGGAGGAAAAACTGAACGAGGAAGGCCGGAAGATGCTGGCGGGTTACCGGGGATACCTGGAAAGCCAGCCGGCGTACCGCTGCCAGTCCGCACACAGGGGACCTGTGATGACAATGAACGTCAGTACGCTCCCGGCTTCAGCCGGGTTTGGCGAGGCACTGGACAACAACCTGTTCGAAGAGCGGACATTTCCGGCTTCCTCGGTGCCGCCGGGCGCTTCCTTTGCCGTCCGCGTCAGCGGGGACAGCATGGAACCGGTCCTGCATGACGGGCAGTATGCCTGGGTGGAGGAATGCAGCCGGCTGATGCCCGGGGATGTGGGCCTGTTTGTGGTGGACGGGGAAGGATATATCAAGGTTTACGCTGAACAGGAACCGGAAAGGGACGAAGCGGAGAATTTTACGGACAGTGAAGGCATCCGCCACCTCCAGCCGGTACTGGTTTCCTGCAACACCGCATATGATCCGAAGGTGATCAGTTCCGGGACAGATTTCCGGGTTGTCGGCAAGGTGCTGAATGCATAAGGGGGCAGCCCGTGCAATATCTCTGCATTGACCTGAAGTCCTTCTACGCATCGGTGGAATGTGTGGCCCGGAATCTGAATCCGCTGGAGACAAACCTGCTGGTGGCGGATGAAAGCCGGACGGACAAGACGATCTGCCTGGCGGTTTCCCCGGCGCTCAAGGCGAAGGGGGTCTCATCCCGTCCCCGCCTGTTCGAGGCCAGGCAGGCAATCCGGCTGTATGAAGCGGCGCACAAAACAAAGCTGGAATACATTGTGGCGCCGCCGCGGATGGCGGAATACCTGCGGGTATCCGCAAGGGCTTACGAAATTTACCGGAAGTTCCTGGCGGAAAAGGATATTCATGTTTATTCGATCGACGAGTGCTTTATCGATCTGACGCCCTATCTTCACCTGTACCGGGCGGAGGCGGAACGCGCCGGAGTTTCTCCGGCGCATTTTCTGGCGATGCGGCTGATCCGCGCCGTGCTGGCGGAAACGGGAATCACCGCGACGGCCGGAATCGGGACGAACCTGTACCTGGCGAAGGTGAGCATGGACATCGTGGCAAAAAAAGCGAAGCCGGACCAGGACGGCGTGCGGATCGCGGAACTGGGGGAGGAGGATTACCGGCTTCTTCTGTGGGATCACCGGCCGCTGACGGATTTCTGGCAGGTCGGGCCGGGAACGGCGCGCCGCCTGATGCTGCACGGCATGCAGACGATGGGGGATATTGCGGCCACGGCCGTGGCGAACCCGGAAGGGCTGTACCGCCTGTTCGGAGTGAATGCGGAGATCCTGATGGATCACGCCTGGGGGATGGAGCCTGTGCGGATGAGCGATATCAAGTCGTACCGGCCGTCTGCGCACAGTTTTTCCACCGGACAGGTGCTGTCCCGGCCGTACCGGTTCGAGGAATCGCTGCTGGTGTTCCGGGAAATGACGGAGCAGGCTGTGATCAGACTGGTGGAGAGACAGATGCGGGTTCCCGCAGCGGTGTGGTGGATCAGTTTTGATCCGGCCAGCCTGGAGGAGAACCCGGGATATACGGGGCCGGTATGCCTGGACTTTTACGGGCGGCTGCATCCGGTGCATGCGGGCGGAACGGTGCGTTTCCGGCCGGAGACAAACAGCCGCACGGTGATCCTGGAAGCGCTGGACCGGGCCTTCCGGGAAAAGGTGGATCCGCGACTGCTGGTGCGCCGGCTCGGGCTGGCGCTGACAGATCCCCGGGAGGACGACAGTGCCATGCAGACGGATATGTTTACGGATTCCGGGGAGCAGGATCGGGAAACTCACCTGCAGGGAGCGATGCTGGAAGTGCGGAGCCGGTTCGGAAGCAACACGCTGGTGCGCGGGATGAACCTGCTGGACGGCGCCACAGCGATGGAAAGAAGCAAACAGATTGGGGGACACAGGGCGTAAGGAGGCGGGAACGGTGCGGAAGATGGAAGCCAACTGGGACCTGCGGCGGATCAGCCACGCTTTTCCGTACCTGCGGCTGCTGATGCGGGAATGGCCGGAGGGCCGGGAGGAGGATACGAATTATCCGTCCATGGACCGGGGACACCGGGCCAAAGTTTTCGCGCCCTTTGACGCGCTGGACGGTTTTTCGGAACTGATAGGACAAAAAGACCGCCTCCGTGAGGAGGCGGTCCCGGAAAAGACGGAGGAGAATATCTGTATTTCCTGGGGGAACCTGTGAGATCTCAGGCAAACATCCATTCCACGATTTTCGCGATATATTCGCGCCAGAATACCATATCATGGGTGCCCATGCTTTCGTGATATTCGTGCGGAATGCCTTCCGCCTCAAGGAAACGGTGCATCTGGCGGTTGTTTTCAAGGAGGAAATCCTCTGTGCCGCAGCACATGTAGATCTCCGGAATTTTCGCGCCGGAGGATTTCAGCCTGCGGGCAAGGACTTCGGGATTCACGTCCCGCTCCAGGACGGTTGCTGGATCGCCGAAACAGGCGCGGTAATAGGCGTAGTTTGCGACGGCGTTGCCGCCGCCGGGCTGCATGGTTGCGACTTCATGCACGATGAGCGCGGAGGAGAGGGCACCGATTTTGCCGAAGGTCTCCGGATAGGCGAGGCCGGTATGCAGCGCGCCGAAACCGCCCATGGACAGGCCGGCAATGCAGGTGTTTTCCGGGCCGCCGGCCAGATGGAAGGTTTTGCGGACGTAATTCACCAGCTCTTCCCCCACCATGGTCTGGTAGGCTGTGCCGGTGGCTTCCCCGTTCAGATAGAAAGAGTTTTCCGCTGAGGGCATGACAATGGCAAAATTATACTTTTCCGGCAGGCCGTCCGGCACCCAGTTTCCGGCTTTGCCGGTATAGCCGTGCAGGAGGAACAGGGTGGACATGGGGCGGGAATGGGCTCCGCCCGCTTCCCACGGAACGCCTGCGGGGGGATCGTTGGGAATAATCATTTCAAAGGATGTTGAACGGCGAAGGGCGTTGGAAAAGTATTCGATCTGCAGTCTGGCCATGGGGAAACTCCTTTCAGCAATCAGTGGGGATACAGTTTACAGTTCCGCTTCTTTGATGACGGCATCGAAGGCGGGTTTGGTCTTCCGGTCCGCGGTGATGAGGAGGGGATAGCTCGGCTCCCGGCGGAAACCGGGCAGCCAGCTGTCTGCGTCCGTCACGCCCCAGAAGGTGACGGCTTCCACAGGGATGCCCTCATCCACCAGTTTCCGGATCATGGCGAACCAGGAACGGTAGGCCTCGGCCAGCGCGGCGACATGGGCCTCATCGTCGCTGTTGCAGTGGATGTCCAGCTCGGTGACCTGCAGCTTCAGCCCCAGGGCAGCATAGGCCCGGGCCGCGGTTTCACAGGCGGCGACATTCAGGCCGGGCAGGACATAATGGCCCTGCATTCCCATCGTATCCACCAGGTTTTCCGCCTGCAGCATTTTCAGCACGTCGATGATGGCATCCCGCTTGACGGGATCAAAGGCGTTATAGTCGTTGTAGCACAGCGTCTGCCCCGGCGCGGCGTTTTTGCGGGCAGCCCGGAAGGCGACGGGAAGGAAATCCTGTCCGGTGGCGGCAAACCAGGGGCTGCGGGTCCGGTACAGGCCGGGACCGCCCTGATCCGGCTCGATGGCTTCGTTCACCACGTCCCAGGTATAGACGACGCCGGGGAAGCAGGTGTTCACGTGCTGTATAACATCCCGGATATAGTTTTCCAGTCGGGCAAGAATCACTTCCTTCGGGGCGAAAGGCGCCTCCCAATTGTTTTGCCAGTCCTGTTTGAAGAACCAGACAGGCGTCTGGTTATGCCAGGTCAGAACATGGTAGCGCACGGACAGCTGATGGTCCCGGGCAAAGGAAAGCAGCGCGTCCACCCGGGTGAAGTCCACGGCGGCATGGCAGGGATCGCCTTGCGCCAGCGTGCCTTCCAGGTTCAGCACATTTTCCGGTTTCATCTGGTTGTCGGCCGTGATGGAATTGAAATGGCGGCATACGATCTCCACAAGTTCGGGATCTTTCAGCAGCCAGCTGCTGAGGGCAGCGCCGATACGGAAATACGGTTTATAGGCTGTGCAGAGGGAAGGGGCCTGCGTTGCAGGAATCATTGCGGATCACCTCCTGAATAGCAGAATCAGTATATCAAAAAAACGCGGAACGCCGCAAGCGTTCCGCGAAGAAAAACGGATCAGAGGAGATTGCGTTGGATCTTGCCGGAAATGGTTTTCGGAAGTTCATCCCGGAAAACGATCTTGCGCGGGTATTTGTAGGGAGCGGTGTGTTCCTTGACATACTGCTGGATTTCCTTCTTCAGCTCCTCGGTGCCTTCCGTTCCCTTGGTCAGGACGATGGAAGCCTTGACGATCTGGCCGCGGATTTCATCCGGCTCGGCGGATACGCCGCACTCCAGTACGTAGGGGAGTTCCATGATGACGCTTTCGATTTCGAAGGGCCCGATCCGGTAACCGGAGGACTTGATGACGTCATCGATGCGGCTGACATACCAGAAATAGCCGTCCTCATCCCGCCAGGCGGTGTCGCCTGTGTGGTACATGCCGTCATACCAGGCGTCCTTTGTCTTATCTTCATCCAGGTAATATTCCCGGAAAAGGCCACAGGGGACGGACTTGTCCGTGTGGATGACGATTTCGCCGACTTCGCCGTTGGCCACGGGATTGCCCTCCGGATCCACAATATCCACATCGTACTGCGGGTTGGCCTTGCCCATGGAACCGATCTTCGGCACGCCGCCGAACAGATTGCCGATGGTCAGTGTCGTTTCCGTCTGGCCGAAACCTTCCATGATCTGGAGGCCGGTGGCTTTCTCGAACTGGCGGAAGACTTCCGGGTTCAGCGCTTCGCCGGCAGTGGTCATGTGATGGATGGAACTGAGGTCGTAGTTGGCCAGGTCCACCTTGATAAACATCCGGAGCATGGTGGGCGGCGCGCAGAAGGTGGTGATATTGTACTTTTTGAACATGGGCAGGATGTCCGCCGCGTCAAACTTGTCAAAGTCGTAGACGAAGACCGCGCCTTCGCACAGCCACTGGCCGTAGAGCTTGCCCCACAGGGATTTGCCCCAGCCGGTATCGGAAATGGTGAAGTGCAGGCCGTCGCGCTCGCAGCAGTGCCAGTATTTGGCGGTGACATAGTGGCCCAGGGCGTAGGTATGCTTGTGTTGCGCCATCTTCGGGTTTCCGGTGGTGCCGGAGGTGAAGAACATCAGGGCAGGTTCATCGCCGCAGGATGCGTCCTCCGGGCGGTGGTAACGGCGG
>Ga0310690_10008450_pt1 | contig 13055 bp, 19 predicted proteins | sample AusTroGonzalo_MG_2_FD_207661 | JGI IMG/M metagenome (GOLD analysis project Ga0310690, IMG submission 207661) | Bovine rumen microbial communities from tropical cattle in Woodstock, Queensland, Australia - Gonzalo_04 (v2) (version 2) | ecosystem: Host-associated > Mammals > Digestive system >... | reverse complement strand
TCCTTTGGCGCAAGTTTTTAAAGATAGTTTAATTCTTAAAAAGCCTGTAAAAATTCAATTGCCCGATGCTGTTCTTGAACAAAAAATTCTTGAAATATTTTATCAAACTGCTTTTATTGATTTTAAATATAGCATCTATGCTTATATTGAAAGATTAAATAAAGAAAATTGGAATAATCCAATAGAAGGCAATGTTTATTCTATTAATGAAATTTTTTCTTATCATATTTTTAACGAACAAAATTGGCTTCTTAATTGCTATAATGGTCCTGTTTTTACTATAAAAATATCCCCTAATAAAACTATAAAAGTTTCACCTGGTATTAAAATCATTAAACTTTTACAAAAAATTGTTAAAGAATATAATGATCCAGTAGTTAAAGATACTTTTGAAACAATTAGAATTCAACATTCTCAAATTTTAAATGAAGCAAAGATTGAATCTACCCTTTGTATTAGCATTCATCCTCTTGATTATATGACTGCCAGTGTAAATAATAATGACTGGACATCTTGTATGAACTGGTATGATGGAGAATATCGTCGTGGCGTAATTGAAATGATGAATTCTCCTTGCGTTATTATCGCTTATATTGAATCTAAAAGTCAAGAGTTAGAATGGTATGATGGAGGAAATAAATATTTAACTTGGAATTCCAAAAAATGGAGAGAGTTTTTTATTGTAAATAATCAAATGATTTGTGGAATTAAAGGCTATCCTTATTGGAATAAAGAACTTGAAAAAATCACTATTCAATGGTTAGCTGAACTATTTAATTCTATCAATTATGGTAATTATGGCAATAAAATTTACGAATGGGTTTATGATTCTGACGCAGGTATTTTTGACAATGAAAGAAATATTTCTGTTAATTTTGTAATTGAATGCGGTCCCGCTATGTATAATGATTTTTCTCGTTCAGATACACATCAAATTGCGGTAGCGGAAAATATACAAAAAGAAAATGGTGGTCAAAAAACAGTTTTTTTAGATTATTCTGGACCTTCTGAATGTGTTTGTTGCGGTGATATAATTTACGATTTTGGTGATGAAGAAAGTTTGTTTTGTAATGGTTGTAATGACCATTATTACTGTTGTCATTGTAGTGATAATATTTATACATCGGCAGACCTATATGAACATAATGATAGATATTATTGTTCTAATTGTTATTATAACCTTCCAGAATGTGATATATGCGGTGAAAAAATAGACCCTGACTATGATGAAAATACATTTAAATTTGTAATTGGTAAAAATGATACCACTGAAAAGAAAGTCATAAAATTTAAAAACATAACAAGAGATCCTTGGACAGGAGAATCAGATTCTCCAATAGTACATCATTGTTGTGCTAATTGCGCTAATAATATTTTTGTACTGGGTATAGATGAACTTCATAAATCCCATCATTATTATAAACATTGGTTCTATAATCTTCCAATTGTTCCAATTAATCGTATAAAAAAAAGTAGTCTTGAAATTCTGTTTGATTCAGAAGAATTAACAGATTTTATAGAGGCATAAGGCTCCGCTAATATTAGAAGAAAAAAACTTTTTTGATTTTTTATAAAAAAAAATATATAATATATATGTAAGGTTGATAAAGAAACCTTATAAAAAATAAAAAATATTATTAAAAGGAGATTGATTACTATGACTAACACTGACAAGCTTACTGACCGCAAGATTTACGTCGCTATCGCCGAGGGCGAACTGGATTCTCTGGATTATGATGCCATCGTTGCCTGGGCTGAAAAGAAGATTGCCCAGCTGGATCACAAGGCTGCTAAGGCCAAGGAAACTGCTGCTGCCAAGCGCGCCGAGGGTGATGCCCTGACTGCTGCCGTGCTGGAAGCCGTTTCCTATGATTTTGAGCCCATCGCTGACATCGCTGCTCGTATTGAAGGTGAAGATGTGACCGTGAGCAAAGTTTCTTACCGCCTGAATGCCCTGTCTAAGGCTGATGAGCCTAAGATTGAGAAGGGTGAAATCGTCCTGGAAGGCGAGAAGCGTCGGAAGGTTGTTGGCTATCGCCGGATTGGTTAATTAAACGGTTATCCTCTAATTTAGATATGTCATTAATAAAGAGAGAGAGTCAGAGGTTTATCCTCTGGCTTTTTCTCGTGCGGCAACAGGTGAGTCTGCTCGGTTCTAGGTGTTCCGGTCGGACCGCATTTGCTTTTTCAAAAAATTTATAGTATAATTATTATTATAAGGAGGGATATAAATGAAATTTATGGTTTCTTGCCGACACCCCCTTGTCTTCCTTAAAAATAAATCTGAAATACGAGTTAATTATCCTGACATAGAAAGACTCGCTGATTTTGTGTCCGAAGATTGGGTTTGTTAGGCTGATATAGTAATTTATCTTCCAAGAGACGAAGAAATTGATTGGAAAAAAATTGATGCTTATAAAGATACTTTGAATATCATCATAGCAGTAGAAGATACTACTATGATTATGCCAATAAAAGAAAAACATTATAAAGTATTTTGGACTTTTCCCGCTTCTACATATTGGGAACTTCGTGGTTTATTAGATTTAGGAGTAGATCAAGTTATTCTTGATGCTCCTCTTTACTTTGACCTTCCTAATGTAAAACGCCTTTGCGCAGATAAAGCAGAAATTCGTTTAGTTGTTAATAAGTGTATGAACAATTATATGAAGCGCAGAGATGGCGTTTGTGGCACATATGTTCGTCCAGAAGATGTAGAAATATATGAACCTTTTGTTCAACATATGGAATTTGATACAGACTCTTTACAAAAAGAAAATACTTTATACCACGTTTATGCTGAAAAAAAATATTGGCCTGGTAATTTAGATTTATTATTAACTCATTTAAATACAGAAGTTGATAATCGTGGTTTTGAAGTTATTCCAAACGACGAAGATGACCCAAAAGCATTCGCACATCGCCGTTTAACTTGTAAGCAAAAATGTCAAGAAAATAATTCTTGTAATTATTGTCATTAGATGTTTGATTTTATTAATACTATTGATAAACACAGTTCTGAACTAATGAAAAAATTAAGAAATTTAGATGAAAATGTTTAATTTGATTTTTTAATAAAAATATAATATAATATATATAGAGAATATAAAAGGGGATTTTTATTAATGAATAAAAATGATTTAGAACTCTTTATAACAATAGTGAAAATGAATCAAACAACTTTATTAAAATCTATGGTAAAGTTATTAAAGCAATATTATTCTAAAAATAAAATTAGAGCAACCTCTAAATATATTCTTTGCGAAGGAGAGATAGATACTCCCATTATGCTTACAGCGCATATGGATACAGTATTTAAATCTCCTCCTAAACATATATATTATGATAAAGAACAACATATTATGTGGTCGCCAGAGGGTTTAGGTGCGGATGATAGAGCAGGAGTTTTTGCTGTTATAAAAATTCTTCAAGCCGGATATCGTCCTACTATTTGCCTTACTACCGATGAAGAAAAAGGTAGTCTTGGCGCAGAAAAAATGCTTATAGATATTCCTCATAATCCATTTAAATTAAAATATATTATAGAATTGGATCGAAGAGGAGAAAACGATTGCGTTTTTTATGGTTGTAATAATGAAAAATTTATTGATTTTGTTGAAAAGTTTGGATTTTTAACAAATTGGGGAACTTTTTCTGATATTAGTAGCATATGTCCTTTTTGGGAAGTAGCAGGTGTAAATCTTTCTGTTGGTTATGAAAATGAACATTCTAAAACTGAATTTTTAAATACAGAAGCATTATATTTAACTATTCAAAAAGTAAAAAATATGCTAAATGAAAAAGATGCTCCGTATTTTGAATATGTTGAGGATGATTTTTCTTGGTATTATTATCCATATGTATCAGCAATTCAAACTAAAAAAATGCATCAATGTTCTGGTTGCTATAAGATTTTTTCTACGGATGATGTATTCTTAGTAAAAACAAAAGATAAAAAGAAAAAATATTATTGTATTGATTGTGTTTCTGATAATGTAAATTGGTGTGAAAAATGCGGCGAACCTTTTGAAATAACTTCTCCTAATGAAGTCGTTTGCCCAGATTGTGCGAATAATATTTTGGATATAAAAAATGGAAAATAAAATTAATTTATCTGAGTTAAAAAATCAATTAGAACAAGTAATAAGATACTCTCAAAATTTTAGTCATACTCTTCCTTTAAATGGAATAGATGAAATTCTTAATAAATGGTTAAAAGCAAAAGAATTATTTATTAATCATATGGATGGAAAATTAATTTATGAATATCCATCTATTATAACATTTAAATTAGACGCAAATGCAAAAAAGAATAAATTAGAACAATTTGCTGATTTAGTAGATGACCATTATGGTAATTATTATTTATATAAATTTTTATCTAATATAAAAGTTGATGATTTTTATAACAATAAAACTACAAAAGAATATTATATTTGTGATAGTATTGTAATACCCGAAAATTATAAAGTTGTTAAAGCATTTAAATTTTTTATAGATGATGAACATTTACTTGAAGAAGTAAGAAATGCAGCAAGTCGCATTATTCAAGAAAATGTTGTTCACGGAAAACTTTGTTTTTCAGTTCATCCTTTGGATTTTTTAAGCGCCAGTGAAAACACTTATAATTGGCGTTCTTGCCACTCCCTAGATGGAGATTATCGTTCTGGTAATTTAAATTATTTATTAGATAATTCTACTGTTATATGTTATCTTAAAGGAGAAAAAGAAGAAAAACTTCCTCATTTTCCTGAAAGTGTGCCGTGGAATTCTAAAAAATGGCGAGTGTGGATGTTCTTTTCAGAAGACCAGACAATGCTATTTATGGGAAGACAATATCCTTTTGCTGTTTCACAGGGTATTGATATAATTAAAAATACAATTTTACCAGAATTAAAATTTGATACGTGGTCGCCTTATTCAGAAGATAAAATTTATATTCATAAGGATAGTTTATCAGAAGAAGTATTTCATTTTGATGGTCTTATTCCAGTAGGTGGAGAAGCCATTCCTATTAAAAAATTAGTTAAAGATGGTAGTAATACTTTTCATTATAATGATGTATTAAATTCGCATTTTTATAATCCATTATATGCTTATAGAATAGGTAATACTGACAATTATTTTTCTTATACAAGAAATTCAAGTTTTGGAATGACAAATGCGGATACTCGTTTTAAATTAGGCGAAGCATGTCCTTGTCCTATTTGCGGTCGCAATGAAATTGATTATGGCGAATTAATGGCTTGTATCCCTTGTTGTCAAGAATATTATTTGCTTGATGAAGATGCTCAGGGTTTTGGCATTTGTGATGTATGTGGAACACATGTTTATGAAGAAGATTTGTATTATTTAGAGATAAGTGAATCATATGTTTGTCCCCGTTGTTATCAAAATGAAACAGTTAAATGTCAAATTTGTAATATAACAGATTTACCAGAAGTAATTAAATATAGAGAAGGCGATCCTCGTTGCTTATGTGAAGATTGTTATCATACAAATAAACCAAAAGATATAATTGGTAAATTCAAATATTTATTTAAAAAAGAGGAATAAAATGGCAAAAGGTGCAATCGCAAAAGAAAATGTAATTAAAAAAATTATATCTGCTCTTGGAGATGATTATGTCGGAGAGTTTGATAAAAAATTTTATACTTGGGCTGATGATGGTGGAAATAAAGTACAAATTTCTATCGCTTTATCTTGTCCAAAAGTATTTCGTGGGGTAGAAGAATCAGATTCACCTGTTTTGAATTTTGATGACGATGACAATGAAAGAACTGGTTCTGAATTTGTGCCTGCGGATATTACCCAAGAGGAGCAAGATACTTTGGTATCATTAATGGAAAAACTTGGTCTATAAAAGTTAATTTATTTTTTTAAAATTTTTATTTTTATAAAGAGAATAAAAATACTTTTTTGATTTTTATAAAAAAATAATATATAATATATATGTAAGATAAAAAAAGGAGGAAATTCAAATGATTGTCAAATGCGAAGTATGTGGCGCTGTTTTTGAATTGGAAGATAATGACCCTGACATTTGGGTTGAACCTTGGCCTCATATCGTTTGTAGTTGTGGCAATTGGATTCCTATTTTTTAATCTTATATAATTAAACTCCTTCACGACATCTTGTGCGTTTTATTCTACAGGAGTATAAACAAGAAGGCAGAATGCACAGCACAGCAAGCCCCTGCGCTATATAAATTAATAAGGTGGGTCGCACAGGAGAGCCACGTTCCCTGTCGCCGAGCAATCGGAAAATAGTGCGAGGTTCCCAAGGGGCGGTAGGACTTGGGAGTAGTAGAAAACCGCCACGAGGAAATAGTTTCATAAGTCGTGCTAGATAGTGTTTCTGGTATACGCTTTAATTCGGTGCAAATCCGATGCCTCACTCGTCGTCAGCGAGAATAAATAACTGTGGAGAAGTCCCCGCGAGTGATGGGATGTACCTCTGTAAATACAAATATAATCATTCATTTTATAATCCTTCGTCGTCCAATGGTAGGACACTTGACTGTTAATCAAGGTATTGCTGGTTCGAATCCAGCCGAAGGAGCCAATATGCATTTGTGGCGGAATGGCAGACGCGCTAGTCTAAGGAACTAGTGGCTTAGGCCGTGCTGGTTCAACTCCAGTCAAATGCACCATAACCTCTTGTAGGTTTAGCGAAACCTAAAAAAACGAACTCTTATCATAAAATTTTTTGGACGATAGGTGTTAGTTCGATAATTATATTTTTTATATATAATAGAAAATATAATTAGAGGAGTTGTTTTTATGAATTATTGTAAATTTTGTGGAAAAGAAATTCCAAAAAATAGAAGTTTTTGTTCTTCGAAGTGTTAGGGAGAATATAGAACAAATGAGTGTTTAGAAGAATGGAAAAATGGTGAAAGAATTGGACTTTCGGGAGAATATAAAATTGCGGATTATATTCGCAACTATATGTTAAAAAAAGCAGATTATAAATGTGAAATATGTGGCTGGGGAGAAATAAATCCTTTTACTGGTAAAGTTCCTTTAGAAATTCATCATATAGATGGAAATTATAAGAATAATGTTGAAGAAAATCTTTAGGTTTTATGTCCTAATTGTCATTCTTTAACAAATAATTTTAAAGGAGCAAGAACCAAAAGTGGAAAAGGACGACCAGAATCCAAATATTCGTCAAGGTCTATGACTAAAAATTTTTGTATAGATTGTGGTTGTGAGATAACTTCTGGAGCTACTAGATGCAGAAAATGTGCTAATAAAAAAAGAGAAAGTGATTATATTTTACCGATTTCTAGGGAAGAGTTAAAAACTTTAATTCGTACTGAATCATTTGTGAAGATAGGAAAAGATTATAATCTTACTGATAACGCAATTAGAAAATGGTGTGATAAATATAATTTACCTCGTAAAAAATCAGATATAAATAAAATTTCTGATGAAGATTGGCAATTAATATAATTGCCATATATGGAGCGGTCGTATAACGGTCAATACGCGCGACTTATAATCGCGTTATGGTTTGGGTTCGAATCCCCCTCGCTCTACCATAAAATTGCATTGTTGGTAAAGAATTAAAATAGCAGTAAAAAGACGCTTACAGCAAAACATTAATGATATATGGTTATATAATTATTCTTCAAAAATAATTTTTTAGGTTCAATTCCTAAGTTTCATAGCGTCTTGTCTTTATGCGGGATTAACTCAGTTGGTAGAGTACTTGACTTACATTCAAGAAGTCATAGGTTCGAGCCCTATATTCCGCACCAGTATATCTTTTTGAGGTAATTAATGGAAATTTATACATCTTATTTTTATTAGGTTCGTTTTATGAAACCATATATGATTCCACTTTCTACTGCGGTTTGGGACCCAAAGTGGTTTCATCAAAACCAAAAGCAGAGTTTTGTTTGGAAAGATAAAAATGGTGTATATAATGGCCTGCGCGCCGATGTGTTTGCGCCAGGCCCGCTTTGCGAAGGATTATGTCGGGGTCCAGAGACCTGTGAAACGGGGTCGCCGCAGACTTGTCTTTTTTTAAAGACATATAGATACCAATTAGATCAATTAGATTATAATAATGTAATTAGTCGATGCGAGCGTTTGGGCAATTATATTAAATCATTAGAACATTTTTCTGAGGAACCTGTGATAGTTCTTTTAGTTCACGAAGCAAAAGATAATCCTTGTTCAGAAAGAAGAATTATTCAAGAATGGTTTAAAGATAATGGTAAAGAAGTAAAAGAATGGGATGCGCGGTATTGGTGTTAATGGTAGCATAACGGTCTTCCAAGCCGCAGGAGCCAGTTCGAGTCTGGTATACCGCTCCACGGGAACTTAGTTCAATGGTGAGAATAATGGACTCCAAATCCATAGATTAGGGTTCAAATCCTTAAGTTCCTGCCAATAAAGTAGGTGCTTTCGTAACGAATCAAAAATATGATAGGAATGATATTTGAAAAACTCTATCAAAAAGTTTGGGCGTCAAAAGGCAGAAGTTAAATGGTATTGAAAACCAGCCTAATATTTTTTTAAGGAGTATTTATGAAACATACAGCAGAATATATTAAAGCAAGAATTAATATCTTAAAACATCGTGGAAAAGATAATTATAGAATTATTCAGAAACTTCAAAGAGAATTAGATAAAATTAATAATTAAATTAGATAAATAAGATATTATGTTTGATAAAAATATTTTTAAAATCAAATATAATATCTTTTTATTATAAAAACAAAAGGAGGAATAATTTTATGAATGATATAGAACAAAATTTATTATTTATTGAAACTTTAAATATGATAAATAATGATGAAAGTACAGAAGAAGAAATACAAGAATAGGCTTTTTATATTAATACTTTAATTACTAATCAAGAATTAAATAATTCATTTGCAGATCTTTTATTTACAGCTATTCTTAAAAATGAACCAAATAATAATCATATAATTTTTATAAATAATTTAAATTATTTAACAGAAACACAAAAAGAACGCTTAAGATTAAAAGCTGAATTATATAGAGTTAGACGAACTAATAATGAGCGTGAATAGATTAATTTTATTAATTCTGTTATTTCTGCTTTAGAAACTGAAGAATTTTATGATATAGATATAATAAATGCAACAATTATTTTATGCTATGGATTAAAACAATTTACTTTATTAAATACTATATATAGATTATTAAAGGTAATAGAAAATTATGATTTACCACAAAACAATGATTGATATAGAAACCAAAGATTGTTTATTAATTAATCGTTTTTTATTTTTAAGTAATAAATATAAAATATTGTATTTAAAAAGTAAAGAAAAAAATTTTTCTAATGAATTAATACAGTTTTATCTTAAAAATTATATATTAAATTATAAAGCTTTATTATTCACCTTCTTTTAGATTAAAGAAAAATATAAATTACCAGATTATCCTATTTTTAATTTTGAATTTAATATATCTTTATCAAAGGTGTGTTATTATAAAAAATGAAACAACATTATTTAGAATATTAGAATGAATTACCAAAAATTTTTCCTGAAGTTTTTGGTAATTCAAAAAATGTAAAAACAATTACTTTTCAAGTAACTGAAAATTGTAATTTAGCTTGTTCTTATTGTTATGAAATTAATAAGCACGAAACAGATATGACATTTAAAACAGCTAAAATTTTTATTGATGACATTATTAATAATAGATTTAATAGAAAATATTTTATTAATGAATATAATACACAAGGATTAATTATTGAATTTTTTGGAGGAGAACCATTATTAAATATTTCTCTAATAAAAGAAATTACTGATTATTGGGAAGAATTTTTTATTAAAAATCCTTAGTGTCCTTGGACTTTATTTCATCGTTATAATATTTGTACAAATGGAACTTTATATTTCTAGAAAGAAGTATAGGAATATTTATAGGAATATAAAGGATTAATAGATATATCTATTACTATTGATGGATGTAAAGAAGCTCATGATTAGTGTCGTCTTTTTAAAAAAGATAAATCACCTTCTTATGATATTGCTATTGCTGCAGCACTTGATGCCAAAAAAAATTATGGTGCAACAGGTACTAAAATTACCTTAGCTCCAAATAATATAAAATTTATCTATAAATCAATTACTACTATGGTTGAATTAGGATATATTGATATTCATATAAATTGTGCTTTTGAAGAGGGCTGGCAATTAAAAGATGCTTAGTTATTATATCAACAATTTAAAAAAGTAAGTGATTATATAGTAAATAATAATTTATATGAGCAAATTTATATTTCTATGTTAGATTCAGAAAAATATATAAAAGCAGATGATGAAATTTTAAATAAAAATTGGTGTGGAACAGTAGATTCTATGTTGGCTTTATAGCCATCTGGGAAAATATATTCTTGTTGCAGATTTATGGATACTTCTTTAGGAAAAAATGTTAATAAAGATTTTTGTTTTGGTCATATATAGCATGGATTAGGCTATACTAATAATGAAAAAGAAAATATTAATATTTTAAAAAATTTAACAACTATTTCCTAGTCAGAAGAAAAATGTTTAAAATGCCCTATTTCAAAAGGATGTTCTTATTGTACTGCATATAATTATTAGTATTATAATACTTTTAAACGAACAACTTTTATTTGTGATTGTCATAAAGCAGCTGCTTTAGCAACTTTATATTTATGCAAATTGGTTAATGATAAAGAAGGTTTCTCTTCTATTAAAATTACACAAGAAATGGCAATACCAATAATTGGAGAGGAGGAATGGAATAATATTTCTAAATTTGAAATATTATAAATATTATGAAACCAAAAATTATAATTAATAAAAATAATATTATTATTTTAGGACATTTTTCTGATATAATAAAATGTGCTAAAATGGATTTATTATGTAAAATACATAATGCCATATTAGGAAATGGTTATGCTTTAATAAAATATAATAAAGATTTTTTATAGCAATTATTATTAATTGATTCTTAGTTATCTTTTGCTTGCGATAGTGGATCATGTTCTACTAGTTGTTCTGGTGACTGCTCAGGTTGTGGTGGAAGCTGTTCAACAGGGTGTTCTGCTGCATGTGGAGATTGTGGTAGTAGTTGTGGAGATGGCTGTAAAGGTTGTTCTGGTGGTTGTGAAGGTTGTTCTGGTAGTTGCGATGGTGGATGTAAAGGGTGCGGTTCAGGATGTGCCAGCACTTGTAAAGGCGACTGTGATGGTGGATGTAAAGGAGAATGTAAAGGATGTGGCTCAGGATGTGCTAGTGGATGTACTGGATGTACAAGCTGCACAGGTGGTTGCGGTACTTCTTGTGGACCATGCACCGGAACATGTACAAATATATGTGGTACAAGCTGTGATTTAGCTTGTGATAATGGGTGCACTTCAACTGAAAATCAAGAACTATATGAAAATATACTTACTCTTTATGCTAATCTTCCATTAGATTAGATTATATATGCTACTGATATGACAAATTTAGAAACTATGGTAAAAAATGAAAGTGTTAGAAGAGCATTAACTTCTGTTAGCAACAATAATGAAACAGTAGGAACTTTAATAAAAAATCAATCTGTAAATAAAGTAATTACAGACTTAAACAGCTTAGGATATGGCTTTGATGATAAAAACAGAGGTTCTTTAACATCTGGTTCAGAAATGCAAGACTATATTTAGGCAATTATAGATTTATATACCACATTAATTACAATAGGAAAGCCAGGTTAATATGATAAATATATATAAAACAATTTAGCCAAATCAAACAATCAATAATATAAAAGATTTTTTTAAATCTTTAGAATAGAAATATAATTTATATTTAAAAGAAAAAGAATGTAAAAAAATTATAGAAAATATATGGACATGTTCTTTAGAATTATGGTTTAATAATCAAATAATTGTAACTTCAAATGGTAAAGGTATTACAAAAGAAAATTGCTTAGCTTCTGGATATGCAGAATTATATGAAAGATTTGCTAATAAATATTTTTTAATGAATAACCCTTTATTAACAAATCTTTATTATAAAAATTTAAAAAAAGAAAAATATTAGTATACTAATTCTTTAGAAAATTATTTTAATTATTTATTTAAAAATGACTCTTATAAAGAATATTTATCTTCTTTATATCCAGAAGAAAAAGGTGAATTATATAGTAATATTTTAAATAATAATGATAAAATTTGTTTAGCTCCTTATCTATTATATCGTCATAATGGTTCTAATGGTATGTGCGCAGGTAATTCTTTTGAAGAGGCTTTTTCATAGGGATTTTTTGAATTAATAGAAAGACATATTAATTATTTATTTTCATAGGATTTAAAAGATAATAATATTATTTATAAACAAATAGACAATAAAACAATTATATCGTTGTTACCTGATTTTAAAGAATTATTTAATATATTACAAGAAGAAAATTGTGAATTAAAAATTTTAGATTTAAGTTATAATTATAATTTACCTGTTTTATGTGGAATTATTACAAATAAAAATAATTTTACTAATTTTATAAATTTTGGAGTTCATCCAGATTTAAAATTAAATTTATCAAGAATATTAACAGAAATTAATCAAGGTGTTTGTGTTTGGGATAAAGATATTCATTATTATCAATATCCATTATATAATACTCCAGAATATGATTATCGTTATTAGGTTGAATTATTTTTATCTAGTAAACAAATTCATTTTCCAGAAAAAATATTAAACAAAATTGAAATTATTGATAGCTTTAATACCAATATTTTTAATAATAATTTTAATAATTATTTAGATATTTATAATTATATAATAAAATTAATTCAAGAAAAAAAGTATTAGATTTATTATATAAATAATTCTTTGACTAATAATATTTTTGCTTTACATTTATATAGCCCAGAATTAACTCATTCTATCGCAATATTTGAAATTTTAAATAATGCTGAATTAGATATGACAAAATATTGTTCTTTAATTTATTATAATTTTTGTAATGAATTATATAACACAAAACAAGTTAATTTTAAAACATTAAATATATTAAAAAATGATATATTTAATAATTATTTAAAAT
>Ga0310690_10008449_pt1 | contig 13059 bp, 4 predicted proteins | sample AusTroGonzalo_MG_2_FD_207661 | JGI IMG/M metagenome (GOLD analysis project Ga0310690, IMG submission 207661) | Bovine rumen microbial communities from tropical cattle in Woodstock, Queensland, Australia - Gonzalo_04 (v2) (version 2) | ecosystem: Host-associated > Mammals > Digestive system >... | reverse complement strand
ATCACCTTTTTCCCACGAAACAGATGCCTGTCGAGGAAAACCAAATAGAACCCGTTATTTCACGGTGATGGTCTTGATGATATCGTCAAGTTCCTGCACGTGCTCTGTAGAGTCTGCAATTAGAATACAGGTGACAATAAAATCCTTCTCCACAAATACCACAATTCTTCCTTGAATATCAACACTCTCTATTTTAGCAGTGTAATCCGTGGAAACATTGGAATAAGGTATAGGAAACTCCTTAACATCGTCAGTTTTTAGGGATTTAAACGAATCTTCCCCTGATTCTAATTCGGAAACTAAAGCGGGAATGATATCGTTGAAAAAGACTTTCCGAGATAGACTTGTGGAAAGATCCTTTGCTAAGTTTTTCGAGAAACTGATGGTAACCATCGAGACGGCATCTACATCATTTGTCGTACAAATAAAGGTATAGGTTTTGTCTTGACGATTATAATTTTTTTCTGTGATGATATAGTTGTCTGGATAGATCATCGAAAGTCCCTTCCATGAGAAAGATTTTGTTTTTGACCCATTTTGGCTCCATGCGGTGACAGCAAACACTAGGATGAAAAAAGACAAAATGACACGTTTCATAATTGTTATTGTTTTATTGAGAAGACTTCTGTCATTCAACTTGTTATATCATATTCCCAATCCTGCGAAGTCTCTAAAACAGGATTAGAATATGAGGACGCAAAAATAAAAAATTACCTTTTGTGCACGCTCTATTTTGTGTACTCGTTTCAGTTTTGATTATGCTGGTTCACGAACGAGCATCGAACGTATGGCACTCGGACTCCGAAGTACGGAGGCAAGCATCACCGCCCCGTGCTCTGTAAAAGCGTAAGGGGTTGCTTTTTTAGGTCTCTTCTCAGGGTATGTCATCACAAATTGTGATGACATACTAATTCTTTCTCCAAGAGCAAGCCATTCTTCTTCGGTTAACTTGAACATAAAATCTGGCGGGAAACGTTCCTTGTTTCGTTTCACCGCTTGGTTCAAAGATCGGGTTTCGACGCCGTACATAGCTGCCAAATCGTAATCTAACATGACTTTGACACTTCTGATGTCGTAAATGATGTTTTGGATAGAATAATAGTTGTTGGCGAGAAGATTTTCTTTGCGGGTGCCATTTCCGTATTAAATTGTATCTTTGCGCCGTTTTTGTAAAATAAGGAAAAACCACCCTATAATGGCACGAAAATTCAATAGTGAAGAGTTCAATGATGACGCCTCGTTCGGGCGTGGGTCACGGTCGGAAAACCGCCGTCCGGCTCGCCGTTCCAACGATGAGCGTACTCCCAAATACCGTTCCAAGAGACGGTTTGATGATGATACAGAGAGAGACTCCCGTCCAAGACGGAGCACTCCGCGTGGCGGTGCACCGGCCCGTGAGGAACGCCGTTTCGACAAGTCCGGAAGACCGGGGTCCGGCTATGGCGACCGCCGCCGTCCGGCCAAAGCTGACGACAAGCGTCCGCGCCGCCGCAATGTGACCGCCGAGTCGGAAATCCTGACCGAAATTGTGAACAAACGCAAGATGGAGGGCCGCCAGGCTCCGAAAAAGCAGAAGATTCTGACGTTAGAGTATGAGGAACAGCACGGCCCGATCCGCTTGAACAAATATATCGCCAATGCAGGCATCTGCTCCCGCCGCGATGCCGATGTGCTGATCGCTTCAGGTGCCATCACGGTCAACGGCGAGGTAATTACCGAGATGGGACACAAGGTGCTGCCCACGGATGAGGTGCGCTACGGCGACAAGGTGCTCCAACGCGAGCGCCCCGTTTATGTGCTGCTCAACAAACCCAAGGACTATATCACCACCACGGACGACGAGCGCGATCGCGCCAACGTGATGGAATTAGTGCGCGACGCGTGCGAGGAGCGGATCTATCCTGTGGGACGCCTGGACCGCGACACCACAGGTTTGCTGCTCTTCACCAACGACGGCGACCTGACCAAAAAGCTGACACATCCCAGTTCTCAGATTGAGAAAACCTACCTTGTGGAGTTAGACAAGCCCTTCGCCTCCATTGACATGGCCGCTCTGCGCAATGGCATTGAGCTGGCCGACGGCGTCATCACTCCCGACGATGTGCAGTATGTGGAGGGTGCCGACTCGAAAAAAGAAATTGGCATCACCATCCATTCGGGCAAGAACCGCATCATCCGCCGCATGTTCGAGTTTTTAGGCTATGAGGTGGTGAAATTGGACCGCGTGGTCTTCGCTGGCCTCACGAAGAAGGACTTGCGCCGCGGAAGTTGGCGTTTCCTGACCAAAAACGAGGTGTCATTCCTGAAAATGATCTCCAAAAAGAAACAGGAGGAGAAAAATAATTAACAATTAATAATTAATAGAATTATTTTTTTTGATTCCTGTTTATGATTGAGATCATGTCTCCGGCCGGTTCGTATGATTCCTTGATGGCTGCCATCCAGGCGGGGGCCGGATCCGTCTATTTTGGGGTGGGGGTGCTCAACATGCGGGCGCGTTCCGCCGCCAATTTCACCCTCGACGACTTGCGGCAGATTACCGACATTTGCCACGAACACAACGTCAAAACCTATCTGACGGTCAACACCATCGTATATAATGATGAGATTGAGCAGGCGCACAAGCTGTTGGATGCGGCCAAAGAGTGCCAGGTTACGGCCATCATTGCCTCCGACATGGCTGTAATCCAGTATGCCCGCCAGATCGGGCTGGAGATACATCTTTCCACGCAGTGCAACGTCACCAACTTGGAGGCTGTGCGTTACTATGCGCAGTTCGCCGATGTAGTGGTGTTGGGCCGAGAATGCACGTTGGTGCAGATTGCGGACATCTGCAAAGCCGTGAAGGAGCAGCACATCACCGGCCCCAAAGGGGAGCTGGTGAAAATAGAGATTTTCGTGCATGGGGCATTGTGTATGGCCGTGTCAGGACGTTGTTACCTCAGCCTCGACAACTACAATTTCTCCTCCAACCGGGGTGCGTGTAACCAGCCCTGTCGTCGTGCCTACCGGATTATTGATGAGGAAAATGAGATAGAGCTGAAAGTGGATAATCCCTATATTTTGTCACCGAAAGACTTGTGTACCATCGGGATACTGGATAAAATCCTGAAGGCGGGAGTCTCCATCCTCAAGATAGAGGGTAGGGGCCGTCCGCCCGAGTACGTCAACGTGGTGACGCAATGCTACCACGAGGCGACAGAGGCTATCTCGAACGGGACCTACACGCAGGAGCGCGTGGAGGAGTGGATGCAGCGGCTGCGCAGCGTCTATAACCGCGACTTCTGGGGCGGCTACTATTTGGGTTGCAAGACCGGCGAGTGGGCGGACCATTACGGTTCGCAGGCCACTCGTGTGAAACACAGAATCGGGAAAGTCACCAACTACTTCAGCAAGCTCTCCGTGGCGGAAATCCGTGTGGAGGAGGATCCGCTCACCGTGGGCGACGAGATTCTCATCACGGGCAATACCACCGGTGTTTATGAGGATACGGTGACCGAAATACGGGTGGACACGGTGCCGGCGGAGCAGGCTTTGAAGGGAACCTATTGTTCCATCCCCGTTCGGTCAGTTGTGCATCGCGGCGACCAGGTTTTCATCTGGCAAGTACGCGAAGAATCGGATTTCTGATAACAGTTTTTCTTTTTAAAATTATTATCTTTTACTGTTTGGAAATGTGAAACATAACGTTCCCAACGGTTTCTTTTTTTTATAATATTGTATTTTATAAATGCACAAATTAGAAAAATTGTGTATTTTTGCTCGTTTTTTTGGGAAAGAATTGTGTTTTTGAAAAGGATAAAAGGAACGATTTTTAATAGGAAAAATAAATATATCAATCTAATTATCAATTAAAAAACTTATCACATGAAGAAGTTTGACACTTTTAAAAATCTTACCCAAGGGGTGAAGATTTTGGCTGCCGTCATGGTAATCATGATGACCGCAGTGAGTGGCTTGTTAGCCCAAACAGTGTATTCTCATCAAATCACGGCGAAGGTTTGGGATGCGTTTGGCACGCAGACCTTGTCTGGTGTGGACTGGACCGCTTCTGGTAATGGAGGATACTTTGGCTATGATGCCACCAAAGGACAGCAGTTCGGATCAGGAAACAACCCTTGTTCCTATTTGAATCTGCAAACGAGTGACATTCCCGGCACCATCACTTCGGTGACGGTGAATACGTGCGGAGCCAGCGGCACGGGCGCGTATATTTCGGTGACGGTTGGCGGCGTGGATTTCGCGTACAATGATCCATCTGCCAGTTCCAGCACATCCATCGACGATGTGGTTTACATCGATCAATATGCTACGGCTTATACCTTCACGGGTTCTGCTTCCGGTGCACTCAACATCGACTGGAGCCAGTCCACCAGCAAAGCTTTGTATGTAAAATCCATTGAGGTGACGTATATTGCCGCCGTTGGTCCGGCCACACTGCCCATGACGGCCACCTTCGAGCCGAATGATGCAGGGGTAGGCGGTTGGACATTGAACAATGGAACCTATCCGAACCAGTGGTACATCGGCCAGGCGCAGGGTTTTGAGAACAATAAGTTGTATATATCATGCAACGGCGGTATCACGAACAAATATGTGGGTACTACTTCCAATGTAACAGCCACCCGTGAGGTGATCATCCCCGCCAATGGCGCTATCCTTTCGTTCGACTACCGTGTGGTGGGTTCCGGCAACCATGGCTACATGGCCGTGCGTTTGGTGAATGGAACCAACACATTAGATATAGCTACGACATTGAATAACACGCCCGATTGGGCCCACTATTCCGCGACTATTGCTCCTGAATATGCAGGACAATGCACACTGGAGTTCCAATGGTACAATGATGTGACCGCCGTGAACCAGTATCCGGCAGCTGTTGATAATGTTACCTTGGTGGAGGCCACGTGTGTGCAACCCACCAACCTGATGGCTGTGGTTTCCAATGACACGGCCGTCATCACATGGAACGCTCCCGCCGACCAGACGGCATGGACGCTCGAATACAAACTTGCCAACCATACGGATTGGTACGCCATCAGCACTACCACTCCTACGGTAATGCTGACAAACCTGCAAGGCAACAGCGCTTACGACATGCGCGTGAAGGCCAATTGCGGAACTCAGAGCAGTGCCTATACGACCGGCAATTTCAATATTCCGTGTTTGGATCTGACCGTTGTGGAAGCCACCCGCACTGTAGGTACAGGAACCTCCACCAATTACTATGGAGGTCTTCATCCTTATTATTGCAACGCATGGACACAGACACTCTATACTTCGTCTGTAGTAGGAGCTACCGCTCCTGGCTACATCAAGTCCATTGCATGGAATTGTACCAATGCGCATAATACAGCAGCCTCCGCTCTGTACGAATCGGAGGTGCGGATTTATATGGGCACCACGACTAAGACAACATGGTCTTCCACCAGTGATTGGGTACCGATGAGTGATCTTACTTTAGTGTATGACGGTACGGGATCAGAAAGAATAGGTAACACCACAGGATGGCATACTTTTGTTTTGGATCAGCCTTTCTGGTATGACAACTCGAAGAGCCTGGTGGTGGTGGTGTCGAAAGCATCATCCGGAAGATCCACAACTATGAAATTCCAATATACCGGTACATCCAACACTTGCCTTTATAGAGGCAATGGCACATCGGCTTCTGCGGCAGCGGCAGCTACATCGCGTGCATACGCCGAGCATCCGGGTACAGCTACGGGAACGCGTGGCACTTATCGTACCAACATCCGGGTGGTCATGGATGAGAACCAGTGCGGCGACACGGAGGATTGTCCGAAGCCGGCCAGCGTGACCACGTCCAACATCACCTACAACTCCGTGAATGTGACGTGGACTCCCAACACCGCTAACCAGACCAACGATTATCTGTTAGAATACAAGAAGGCGGATGCCACCACTTGGACAACCATCCCGGTGAGTGGTGCCACCACCTATACGATTACGGGTCTGGATCAGATGACCGCCTACAACGTGCGCGTGAAAGCCGATTGCGGTACCAACAACACCAGCGAGGCCACGAATGCCAGTCCGGTTTCGTTCACCACGCTGAGCATGTGTCCGGTGGTGAGTGGTATTAACCATTCCAACTCGGCCAATGCCGTGACCCTTTCCTGGACACCCGGCGGCACCGAGCAGGCTTGGCAGGTACAGTTCAAGCTGGCTTCCGCCGATGACAATGCTTGGACCACCATCCCGGTGTACAACTCACCCAACACCACCATTGGTGGCTTGGTGGGCAACTCCTCTTACAATGTCCGCGTCAAGGCGATGTGCGATGAGACCGACCCGACCAACCAGAGTGCCTGGGTGACCTACAACTTCACCTCCGGATGCGAGGCTCTTGACCTTCCGTACTCCACGGTTTTGGGTAATAACACTTTCCCGCAATGCTGGACCAACAGCAAGTTCGGGACACAGCTTTCCTGTGTTCAAGCATCGAATAATCCGGATGCATGGCTCATGTCGCCGGCATTTGCCGTTCCGGATAATGGTCCCGTGTATGTGCGCTTTGCTTGCGCTTCTGAGGATTCGTACGAAATTTTAGCCTCTTTCCGCGGCAGCGCCGTTGAGAATTTCAGCGTTCTTTATACAGGCTCTGCCACGGCTACCACAGTGGATTATGAGTCTCATATTATCATACTTCCGGATCTGTACAAAGGCAAGAATGTGAACTTCATGTTGCGTCCGACCACGGGAGGCATTTTACGCAGCAATTTCTTTGAGGTGACCCAATGTATGGGCACACCGGAAAATCTGAAGGTTTCCAGTCTCTCCCCCACCAGTATCGGTCTCTCTTGGGATGCCGAAATGGGTGATTCTTGGGTGGTGGAATACAAAACCGCCGATGCCGCCGACTGGACCACTGCTACGGCAAGCCAAAAGAACTACACGATCAGCGGCCTTACCGCTGGTACTGTATATCAGATTCGTGTTAAGACGCTTTGTGGTAACAGTCCTAGCGAATATGCGGAACTGACGGAATCTACAGAATGCACGCCCATCAGCCTGCCGTATGATGAAGGTTTTGAGAATTATACTACTTTCTATGAAATGCCTCAATGCTGGAACTTCATTGACAACAATCCGTATGTGTCCAGCAATGTGGTTTACCCGCTGGCTTACGTCAACACGGCCACGGCATACGTCCACAGTGGAAGCCAGTCGTTGTATTTCCGTTCCAGCAACACCACGCCGGTGTATGCCATCATGCCCGAGTTTACCGAAAGCAATCTGACGATGACGTTCTGGTATCGCAACGAGGGCATATCCGCCGTCAACGGAACGCTTGTGCTTGGTACAATGAGCAACCCGGCAGATCCTACCACCTTTGTGGAAGTTGCCACGTTGCCTCAGATCACCACTATGGCTCAAATAGAACAATCGTTTGCCAATATGAACGGCAAACGTATTGCCTTCAAGTATGTGGGGGGAACAAACAACAACTATTATTTGGGTATTGATGATATCCATGTTGAGCAGATGGCCGCCTGTCCGAAGGTTAATACCGTAGAGGTTTCCAATGTGCTTGGCAATTCCGCCACCGTTACGTGGGTTCCGGCCGATCCGAGCCAGACCGACTTTGTGGTGGAATACCGCGATGTGAATATGCCGACGTGGAACACCGTCAGTGTGTCCAATGCTAACAGCACGGTGCTGACGCTGAATGAGAACACCACATACTCCATCCGTGTGAAGGTGGTTTGCAGTGCTACCGAATCCAGCCTGTACGTGACGGCGGACAACATCCTCACCCCGTGTTTGGGTGGTAAGAATGTGTCAGTAGGAAACATGGCCACTAACAACAGTTCTTCCTATTTGCCTGTCTATACTGCGAATGCCTATTCCATGACGGAGCAGATTTTCACGGCGGAGGAACTGGGTGCTGCCGGTATGATCAACAAGATTTCCATTTACAACAACGGTTCAACCAAAACCCGTACCATAGATATTTATCTGCAGCCGACCACCAAGACCATCTTCAGCGACGGCTATGACTGGGAAGCCGCCGACACCAACTATCGCGTCTTCTCTGGTAGCTACGAATTCGTGGCCTATCAGTGGAATGAAATTCCGTTCACCACGCCAGTCAACTATGACGGCACCAGCAACTATGTGCTGATTTTCGATGATAATACAGGAACGGCCTCTTCCGGCATGTATGGCACATATACCAATACGGTGGGTGTGAAGTCCTTGTACATTTACAGCACTTCCACCAATTATGACCCGACAAGTCCTGCTTCGTATTCTGGCTATACTTACTCTTCCCGTAACGATGTGATTTTCTACGGATGTTCTAATGACTGTGATGTTCCTACCGCAGTTACCGTTGATGGCATAACCAGCAATACGGCTGTGGCCCATTGGACCCCTGGCAATGCTTCCCAAACCGACTTTGTGGTGGAATACAAAACCGTGGAAGCCACGGCTTGGACATCCCTTAACGTGACCAACGCCGACAGTGCCATCTTGACGCTGATGGGAAGTTCCAACTATCTGTTACGTGTGAAAGCCGTTTGCGGCAGTACCTCTTCCAGCCTATTCACCGATCCGGTACCCTTCGTAACACCGTGTGACGGTGGTTTGTTCAACACCTTTGGAACCCATTATTCTACTTCCAACCAATTCCCGTTCTATACTTCTGGCAAATATGCTTGGAACGAAATGTTGTATCATGCTGCCTCGGTGGGTGGTGCCGGAAACATCAGTTCTATTTCTTGGCTCTGTACAGGCAACAACTCGGGCAACGGTATCCACATGGACAATCTGAAAATTTATTTGGCTACCACAACGCAAACGGAAACGGGCAGCATGGGTACGGATTGGACCCCGATGTCAGAATTACATTTAGTGTATGACCATAATGACGTGACCATTGGTAAGACGCTCGGATGGGAGCAATTCACTTTCGACACCCCGTTCTATTTCAACGGTACGGATAATTTGGTAGTCGTGGTGTCACAAAAAAGTTCTGCAACGAGCAATACCGGTGTCAACTACGATAGTGGCCAAATGCCGAATGTCACGGGAAGTTACTATGTGACGAAACACAGAAGCAACAATTCCGATCCGATGGCTTCCGAATGTCCTTCTCCGGTCAATACGTACTCGGGTGCAACCAGAACGTATCAATATGCTATGATAAAATTCGAAATATGTCCGGGTACGCAACCCACTTGCGAGAGACCTGTGAATATTCGTGTGGAATCCACCACTACCAATAGCGCGACCATTGCCTGGACACCTCAATCGTCAGAAACCGCATGGGAAATCAGCTATACGTTAAATGACGTGACCACCACAGCCCAGGTGACGGACACCACCTACACCATCAACGGTTTGGCTGGAGGTACATCCTACACGCTTCCGTTCACGGTGAAAGCCGTCTGCTCCGCTACGGAGAGCTCCACGGAGAATCTGACATACGTGACATTCTCTACGCAGTGTATTACCTATTCCGTTCCTTATTTTGAGGATTTCAATGGTTATACTTCGGCTCCCACCACCTATTCCCATAATAGGGATGCCAGTCTGCTTCCGGAATGCTGGCATGTGGAGTACTTTGGAACTTATACCACCTATTTCTACGGACCGCAAGTGTTGAAATATAGCTCTTATTCTCCGAATTCTAATGCTCAGGATCCGTTCCTGTTCCAGGTGCTGACCTCTTCCGTTTCGTATGGCAATCATAATATGGCTGTCTTCCCGGAGATTACCGGTATTACAGATCGTACGGCTCTGTTCTTCAAAGGTCGTCAAAACTCCATCAATACGAATATTCATTTGAATTTGGGTTATGTGACGGACATTACGGATACGGCCACGTTTGTGCCAATCCATACGAACATCATCACACAGGCTGCCGCCAAGGAGTATGAATACTCGCTCATCAATCTGCCGGCTGGCGCACGCTTGGCCTTCCGCAGCGAATGTGCTAACACATCCACGTACTATCTTGGTATTGATGACATTGCCATCAAGCAGGTGCTCTTCAGCAAGGACCTCGCCCTCACCGACATGAGCCATGTGGCGGATGCTTGCGACCTGACGGGTAAGACCATCTCCATTACGGTGAAGAATGTGGGCTTGGAAGACACAGTGCGTACTTTTGAAGCTTCCTACACCATCAACGGCGGCACGCCAGTGACCGAAACGGTGACGCTGGCCACCCCGCTGCTGCCGGGTGAGAGCTACACCTACACGTTTGCCACCGCTCCGGTATTCGTTGACCCCACGAACAATGTTTCCGCATCCGTGACCTACGTTGGCGATGAGAACACTACTAACCAAACGATGGACGATGCCGTGACTACCAATTTGGTGAGCGAAGTGAATATCCCGTACAAGGAAGACTTCACCAATGTGGTGGTTGACAAGAACGGTTGGGTTGACGTGAGCGGCAACAACAATCCGGTGAAATGGACGGTCACATCCGGCCAGGCCCGCTACACCTTCAACGATGACCTTGATGCCGCCGAATACCTCTTCTCCACCTGTATCCATCTGCCGGCTGGCGAAATCATGGTTTCCTACGACTATAACGCATTGAGCAATCTGGCGGAGAGCATGAATGTGTATATCGGCACGTCGCAGGATCCGAGCAGCCTGACGCTGTTGGCTTCTCATACGAACTTCTCGAAAGAGGATGTGAATATGCACAATGAATTGATTTACAACAATGCTGTTGAAGGTACGTACTATATCGCTATTAAGGCTGCCAGCTTGCGTGGCAATGCCGGTATTCTTTTCGATAACCTCTATGTGAACAAGCTGGTTGACCTGCACATCAGCGCCGGCCCGAACGGTACCATCAGCCCGGTGGGCGATGTGAAGGCTCTTTACGGTGAGGACTTCATCGTGAGCGTGCGTCCGGACCAGATGTACCACACCGAAGGCGTTTGGGTGAACGGCAACCAAGTGGTGGACGAAGACATGCAGAACTCCCGCGTGGTGCTCTACACACTGCAAAATGTCACCACTTCCGACACCATCTATGCCACCTTCGCCATCTCCCAGTTCACGGTGCATAAATTCGCCGTCAACTACAATCCTGCCCTTTACAATGTTCCGGGCGGTCACTTCGTGCCGACAGGTGTTGACACCGTCATGTTCGGTGCTCCTTACACCGTGGTCATGGTGGCGGATCCGAACTATCACCTCAACAATTTCCTGACCAGTGAGGTGGAGAATGCTGAAGGTGTCACCTTCGTGGGTGGTGAGGATGTCACCGCCGATGTGGTGGAAATCGCCCCGGGTGTTTACCATTATAAATATGCTGCTATCTTCGCCAGCAAGTATGTCCAGGCTACCTTCCGCAAGGATACGGTCAACATCCATTACAGCATTTTGACGGGTAAAGGCTCTGTGGACAACTCCGGTGTGCTGACGGCTCCGGCCCAGTATGACACTTGGATTGACTACGGTGCTAACCACACCTCCACTATTGCGCCGGCCAACGGTTACCATTTAGTGGATGTGAACGGCAATGGTCCGGTGAATACCTTGACATTCAACAATGTCACGGATACGCAGTTCGTGAATGTGAAATTCGGCTTCCAGGTGACGGCTAATGTTACCAATTATGCTCCTTCCTATCTGGGCAGCACAGCCCCGAGAGGTACTCTCACGCCGGCAACGGCATTGGTGGCCGAGGGTGATGCCCTCACGCTGAATGGCACCATTGAGAACCATTTCCACCTGCAGAGCTTCCTCGTGGATGGTGTGGAGAACATCAGCAATGTGAACTTCACCAGCGACAGCACTTACACCTACACCTTTGCCGCTGTCAATGGCAACTATAATGTGAACGCTATCATCCAAATCGATACTTTCTGCATCCGTTACAACGTGAATGGCGGTCTTGCTGTTGTGAACGGCACAACCACCACGACGGATCCTGAGACAATGGTTACTTGCCACAACTATGGTGATGACTGGTTGGCTTCCTTCGCTCCGGTGGCCGGCTATGAGATTGCGAACATTTTCGTGGATGGTGTTGAATACGGCTTCCACGACAACTATCAGTTCGGCTTCATCTCCGGTTCCCATGTGGTGGACATCACGGTGGCTCCGAAGACGTTCAGCATTGTGACGAACGGCTACGGCGACGGTACCGTCACCCCGGGTGTTAGCAGCTTCCCGTATGATCCGTCTATGACCTACACGTTCACGGCTACGCCGAATACGGGCAGCCATATTTCCAGTCTGTTGCACAACAATGTGATTGTAAATATTGCCAATCCGGAAGCCACTTATACTGAGACGCTGACCAACATCACGGAAAGCCACACCTACGTGGTCTATTTCGAGCCGAACGAATATACGGTGACGGCCACGGCCAACGCCGGTGGTGTCATCACCCCGTCGGGTGTACACACCTATACGTATGGTGCCACGCCGACCTTCACCATCACGCCGAATGCGGGCTACCACATCAGCGATGTGTTGGTGAATGGTACATCTGTGGGTGCTGTCACAACCTACACCTTCCCGGCTATCACCGCCAATAAGACCATTGAGGCTATCTTCGCTGCCGATTCTTATACGGTAACGGTGGCTACATTGACCCATGGTACGATTAATGGTCCTGCCGGTCCGTTCGCATACGGTGCCACGCCGACCTACACCATCACGCCGGATCCAGGTTACCTCATTACGGATGTGACGGTTGACGGCCAGTCAGTGGGTGCTGTTTCCACGTACACATTCGCCCCGATCACGGGCAACCACACCATCGGTGCCACCTTCGCCCAGTTGACCTACACGATCAACGCTACGGCTGGCAACGGCGGTACTATCACGCCTGCCGGTGCCACGGTAGTGAATTACGGTGCAAACCAAAGCTACACGATTGCCGCCGCTACGGGCTACCACATTGACAATGTCTTCGTTGACGGTGTGTCTGTGGGTGCTGTGGCCAGCTACTCGTTCAGCAATGTGACCGCCGACCATACGATCAGCGCCACCTTTGTTGCCAACACCTTCACGGTGACGGTGAACCAGCCGCTGAACGGTGCTATCGCTCCTGGTACG
>Ga0310690_10008447_pt1 | contig 13060 bp, 8 predicted proteins | sample AusTroGonzalo_MG_2_FD_207661 | JGI IMG/M metagenome (GOLD analysis project Ga0310690, IMG submission 207661) | Bovine rumen microbial communities from tropical cattle in Woodstock, Queensland, Australia - Gonzalo_04 (v2) (version 2) | ecosystem: Host-associated > Mammals > Digestive system >... | reverse complement strand
ATAAAAAGAAGAGCAACGCCGGACGGGTCCTATCTGCTGCTCTATATGTTCTATCGCTCTGCGGATAGTCTGCTCACGATGGCCCAAGTTCGCTCCCAGAGAAAGATAATAGTGCATGCGTTGCTTTTACCATTTGTGGATAGACGATGGACGTGCGCACGATGGGGGCATTATCTATCCAGTGAAAAGACTCGTTCGTGCGATCCATCACAAAGACCGCAATCAGCACCAGAAGCCCATACTTACACAACCCGAACACTCCTCCTATAAGTCTGTTCGCCCAACCCAGATTGATAGCACGCAAGAACTTATTCAATATCCGTGCGATGATGGACAACACGATTGCAATCCCTAAGAAAACAAGCGTATATGCCACCACATCACATACCCCTTGGGGCCATGCAAACTGAGCTAATAACCAGGCAGAGAATGGCTTGGCCCATAGTTTAGCGCCAAGTACTCCGAGAATCACCACTACCAGAGCGATGATCTCGGAGATAAACCCGCGCATCAGGCCTCTGACCAGGCCTACTACAAGCGGCAGGACTAATAGGATATCCAGCCAATTCACGTATTATCTGTAATCATTCGGATTGAACTCCATCGGCTCCCATTCTTCATATACCTCGGGCTCAACCTCTTTCCACATACGGATATCAGGAATACCGATACCGGGGATTCCACGCGGTGTTACCGACCATTCAAAGCCGTCCAGTTTATTGCTGGCCATGTCACTCGCTTTGTCCAGATACCAGCCTAAGATACCGGTCACTGTACCAGACCAGTTCTCACAGTCGCTCACGCCATGACGGTCTGCACCGGGGATATAGAAATAGGCGAACTTGGCGTACTCGGAGCATGAGCACATCATCTTGCAGGAACCGCCCTCAATAACGCGGCTCTGCGGATAGCCGATATTATTTGTGGTCGGCGCAAACACATTAGCGTTCGATGATGAATCCGGATGAAGTGTGTCGCAGATAGCTAATGTGCCGTTGTTATCAAACTCACCGGTGAAGTGTACGCCGTGGATAATAACCAGACGACCGTCTGCCTTACGCACTTTATCCATGCCTTCTGCATCTGCTGTTGGAACAGGCTTCGATGCATCCAAACCTAACTCTTTATAAATATCCTCCAAGGTAACCTCATCATACTGCAGTTTGCTTGGATCTGGAGTGCCAATCATACGCGTCGCCTTGCGGAATACCGAACCCTGAATACGTCCTGGACACCAACCCACTTTCTGCGAAGCGTTCATCGCAAAGATATTGTTGTTATAGGACGGGATACAGAGCTGCGGTTGGTTTGCATAGCGGCCAACTGCCAGACCGTTACAACGGATGAGAATCTCCTGACCTAACTGATACATACCACCACTCGAACCTAAATCTACGGAGATACGCAGGTTCTGCTGCTTGCCGTCAACTATACGTTGAATGACCATCGACTTGTAGAAGTTTCCGGAGTAGTCGTCCGTCGAGATACGACCGCGGATGTAGATACCGAATGTATCCGTTGGAATGGTATCCACCGAATAGAGGTAGAGGTCGTGAGTAGCATCATACGAACGCTCACGATATGGTGTCGTGTCGCTGGCATAAGAGCCTGCCTCGGTCATAAATGCATCCAAGAACTCATTCAACTCATAGATCTTAAAACCGGGGAACTCATCCGTAGCATAGTTGATGTTCTCTTGTATAAGCTCGTCGTAGAATGACTCCAAGTTGTTATTCGTCACGAATACATCGTCCTCTGTCAATGCTCGCGGCTCACAAGATACCAAACCAAGTACAAAGGTACTAAGTACGAGGTACAATATATATATTCTTGTCTTCATAGTGCTTAGAATTTATAAGTGATTGTTAAGAAGAAATTCGTTCCCCAGGCATAGTAATACTTTGACGGGTACTTCCATGCGTTCGCGGTAATAACAGAATTCTGATAGTCTTTCTCTCCTTGACGCACGGCACGCGGTAAACGGGCTTGTTGGTAGCCGCCCGTCTTGAAATGCGTGTTGTTCGTGAGGTTCGTGACGCTCAGGTTGATAGACAGCGACTGACGGTTCGGCAAGTATAGCAATCGACCTACAGAGGCATCAATCAGGAAACGGTTCAGAGGGTTGGTAGCCGCCAGACTCTCTTGCTGGTTCATCAGGTTGAACGGATACTTCAGTTGGGGTACACCGTTCTTGTCCATCACAGCGTTCTCGTAAACAGCATTGCCGTTTTCGTCAATATTGACGCGCAGCATTTGACCGTCTGTTGTCTCAATGGCATTGGTGTTCTCATCTCCGAACCAACCGTTAACAGCTGTTCCGTCCAAACGAGTGCCGGTGTATAGACCTTGCATACGACGGCTCGGTGCTACTGACAAGTAGTTCCAGTCATGATAACTAACCGTCACATCTGCAAACCACATCTTCGGATGGAAGAACGAGAGTTTGAGACTGGCGTTTACTTGAGGACCCGTAGATAGTTTCAATCCTTTCAACAGTACTTTGTCGGTGGTCTCAAAGACAAGTTCCTTGGTGGACATGTCTTGGGTCATAGGCATACCGTTTTCTGCCGATTGTACGGCAATAGCATCGCTGGTATAACGGAAATCACCAACTGCCGCAAAACCGGTGAGTGTGAAGTAATTACCGAGTTTGATTGCTGCGGCTGCCTCCAAACCGATATAGCGTTTGTCAATACCGCTCATCGCTTGGTTCACAAACGTGCGAGCCTCATCGTCATAGTAGCCGTTGAGCTCAGTACCATCCCAAGACTTGGTATAGTATCCGGTGATACGACCGCGTATAATTGGATAGTTGAACTCATAAGTCAGATCCGTAGAAGAAACCTTCTCACTTGCTGCAAAGAAGTCGATAAGGCTCTTCGCATTATCATGCGTATAGATGGTCTCAACAACGCGGTCGTGTACACGCTGCGAGATATAAGCATCGCGGGCATAGGGAGCACGTGTCTCTGCCAACTCATTGATCTTAATACGGTTGCGACCATTGATCTTGAATACAACACCCACTTTCCATGCAGGGTCTAAGAAATGGTGTGCATCACCGACCAAAGTGTGACCGGAGCGCTTAGTAATCATGTTATCGGTTTTGGAGAGATCGTATGTGGCTTTACCGTAGTATTTCCAAGCGTTCGGATCGCCCTCTTGATCACTACGGTAAGTCAGATACCATGCACGACCGTTAAGCATGTTGGTTGTACGTTGCATCATCGAGTAGTCAAGTTGTAAAGCATAGTACAAATCCACCTCATTCCATGTCCATTCGTTCTGGAACCATGCCTTCAAATCGCCCATATTGATGCGATAGTCGTATCCGAAGCGGGTACCTACCTCTGAGATATCCGTGTTATAACCGGTACGAACCTCATTCTCGCGGAGATATGTGATCTCATTTTGCGTGAAACCGCTGTTTGTCGCCAACTCCTTGATATCACGATCTGCAAAGGCATCAATATCTATCCATTGATTGGCACCTAACAGGTCGTCAATAGTCTTGTAGTGAATACCTTGCGAGAACTTACCTTCCACACCTAAAGTCATCGTCAGGTGGTTGTATTGTTTGTTCACATAATTGAACGAAGCACTCGCTTCCTGGATGTCATTGTGACGGCGCTCCAGATAATAACGAGCCGAAGAATTCGGGTCGGCTGCCTTGCCTGCTAAGTTAGAAGCGTAAATATTATCCCAGTCAATCTGTGTGGTCTTGTTATCACGTGTACGCCACAAGTTGACAAGGTTCATATACTGGTTTTTATCCACTGATGGACCAATCCAACTGCCAGGATTCATCGGATCTTCAAAACCGCTGCCAAGATAGTTCCCTTTCATGTCCTCGCCGATAAACAATCCCCAAGGATAGTGATTCCCTTCTTCATCAAAGAGTTGTTGCGCGGAGGTCTCATTATGCGGGTTGGCTATCTGGCCGTCCCACATGAACGAGGGCAGGTTGCGGTAATAGTCCGGACGGGGATCCGGGGCGTTGTAGAAATTCAACGCCGAGTTCGAATACCAGGAATAATGATAACCTACTGCGGCTTTAATCTTCTGCTGCTCATCCAGTTTATACTCATACGAAGCAATAATCGTCGGATCGAAGGACTTAACAATACGCGAGTTGCGCACCTTGCCGTCCTGATAGCCCCAATAGGGGTTATAGTTGTTCGAACCTGTCAAATCATATACTTCTTGCGTCACTGCGGCATTCTGGCCACGCTCTGTCGGAGCACCGAAAGTGATGAGCTTAAGACGGGCGTTGTCCCATACACGCTCTGCCGTCAAGAAATACCCCAATGAGTAGTATTTAATACCCTCTCCAATAATTCCTTTGTTGTCAATGTATGGAGAGAAACGGTAGGCCAATTGTGCGGTTACTGCCCATCCGCTCGGCATCAGACCGCTCGAATAAGTGGCATTGACACGCGCTTTATAGTTTCGGTTGGTTCCCGCTGCTCCTACTTTCCAGCCCTGCGCATAACGCGTGGCACCCATCAAGTAGTTGGTGGACTGACCGATACCGCCGAAACTGAAGTTCGTAGCCTCCATAGGATTCAACACCTCTTTGTAACGACTCGCATCGTTCAAACCACCCATAGCTGAGTAGTTAAACTGGCCACGCTCCTGTGAATTGAAGTGCAGGCCCTCGATGTAGTAGTTCTCTTGGTTCGACTGATAACCACGATTGCGGTAACGTGCTGTGGACCAGGCGAATGAGGTGCTCGAATTGAACACATCCGTAGAAGCCGATGACGAAGACGCCTGAGATTGTGAACGACCTTCATCGTCCGTCATCTCTTCTTCCGTCAGGTTCAGCAGAATCTCACTCTGCGCCTGAGAAGCCAGATCTTGTTGCAGAGAAATGGCATCCAGCTCATTGGCCTGGTTGTCCTGCAGATTAACGAGCTCGAGAGCGGCTACATACCCGTCAGCCTCAATGATCACTTCCTCGTCCATCGCTTCCAAATAGAGCAATGAGAACTCGCCGGACGCATTCGTCGTGGTTGAGATGTTCTGATTGGCGAGTGTCACTTTAGCGCCGACGACGGGAGTCTGTGTCGCTTCGTCAATCACTCGACCCTTTAGTGATGTCTGCGCATAGGCTGTCAAACCTATCAGCAACGCAAACATCAGAGATAAGAGTTTGTTTCTCATAATGATTGTTTGTTAGTGTTTTTTATGATATGTTTTCTTTTTACTTTCGACTTTTTACTTTCGACTCTCTTAGAACTCCGCACTCTTTGGTGTGCGCGGGAAGGGTATCACATCGCGGATGTTCTGCATTCCGGTCACGAAAAGCATCAAGCGCTCAAAGCCTAAACCGAAACCGGCGTGAGGGGCACTGCCGAAACGGCGCGTGTCCAGATACCACCACATATCTTTCATCGGTATATGACGACGCTCAATTTCTTCGTTCAATTTATCTAAACTTTCTTCGCGCACACTACCACCGATAATCTCACCTATCTGCGGGAAGAGTACATCAGTGCCTTGAACGGTCTTGCCATCCTCGTTAATCTTCATATAGAACGCCTTGATATCCTTCGGGTAGTCGGTCATGATGACCGGTTTGCCGAAATGTTCCTCCACGAGGAAACGTTCATGCTCAGAAGCCAAATCATCGCCCCAGTTGCAAGGGAACTCAAATTTCTTGCCGTTTTTAATAGCCTCTTGCAGTATCTCAATACCTTGGGTGTAGGGTAGGCGTACAAACTCCGTGTCCACTACCGATTTGAGACGCTCGATGAGACCTTTGTCCACAAACTGGTTGAGGAATTCCAAATCGTCCATGCAATTGTTCAACGCCCAGCGCACACAATACTTGATGAAATCTTCCTCCAAATCCATCAATTCTTCTTTCTGAATAAAGGCCACTTCCGGCTCTATCATCCAGAACTCAGCCAGGTGACGCGGCGTATTGCTGTTTTCTGCGCGGAAAGTAGGACCGAAGGTATATATCTTGCCCAGCGCCATTGCACCCAACTCGCCTTCCAATTGTCCGCTGACAGTCAGTGCAGCCTGTTTGCCGAAGAAATCATCACTATAGTCAATCTGACCGTTATCATCTTTCTTGAGGTTGTACAGATTCTTCGTAGTTACTTGAAACATCTGACCGGCACCTTCGCAATCACTCGCGGTAATAAGCGGTGTGTGGAAATAGAAATAGCCGTGCTCGTGGAAATAGGTGTGAATAGCCATCGCCATATGATGACGAATACGGAATACGGCTCCGAAAGTGTTGGTGCGAGGACGGAGGTGTGCTACGGTGCGCAGAAACTCCATACTCAACCCTTTCTTTTGCAGCGGGTATTTCTCCGGGTCGGCGGTGCCATAGACCTCTAAATCGGTCAATTGAATCTCTACAGCCTGACCTGCTCCCTGACTTGCTACCAATACTCCTGTGGCAGATATACACGATCCGGTAGTCACCGGTTTGAGACGCTCTTCATCGAACTTCTCAAGATCCACTACAATCTGGATATTCTTGATAGTTGAACCGTCATTGAGCGCGATAAAGGATACATTCTTGTTGCCGCGACGGCTGCGAACCCATCCGCGGACATTAATTTCCGAACCAAAATCGGTACGCTTCAAGGCTTCTATAATTTCTGTTCTTTGCATATATAAATCAAAATTTCAAATCTCAAATCTAAAATGTCAAATTTCAAATCTCAAATATCAATTTACAACGTAAATTGACTAATGTCTTCTCCTAATCCATTCATCTTCGATGGAATAGCTACGCTGTTATTATCATCAGCCAATTGCATGACGCTGTTCTGCTCGTCCGGATCGATTGCCTCATCCTCATTCTGGAACTTGGCGTACTTACCGCGGAAACGAAGCCAGATAGTATCTGTTGCACCGTTACGATGCTTGGCAACGATAATCTGTGCCAGCCCGCGCAAATCCTTGCCGGTCTTGTCGTCATTATAAAGATGATAATATTCCGGCCGATGAATAAAACATACCAAGTCTGCATCCTGCTCAATGGCACCTGACTCACGCAGATCACTCAGTTGCGGTGTCTTGCCTTCTACGCCTTGACGTGCTTCTACGCCACGGTTCAACTGTGACAAAGCGATAATAGGAATATCCAGTTCTTTGGCCAGCGCCTTCAAACTGCGTGATATGATACTTACTTCCTGCTCTCGGCTACCAAAACCAGCTCCCTGTGCGTTCATCAATTGCAAATAATCAATGATGATTATGCGGATGCCATGCTCGCGCACTAACTTACGTGCTTTGGAGCGCAACTCGAAGACAGAGAGCGAAGGCGTGTCATCCAAATAGAGCGGCTTGCCCTTCATGATGTTTACTTTCGTATTCAGTCGCCGTGTCTCCTCCTGGCTCATCTTGCCGGTCTTGATGCGGTCGCCTTCCAACTCGCATACATTCATCAGAAGACGGTTCACCAGCTGCACATTGCTCATCTCCAGAGAGAAAAGGGCTACCGGTATGCCGCGGTCTATGGCGATATTCTTTGCCATCGAGAGTACGAAAGCTGTTTTACCCATTGCCGGGCGGGCAGCGATGATAATCAGGTCCGGTGTCTGCCAGCCTGATGTGATTTTGTCCAAAGCATGGAATCCCGACGGAATACCGGATATAGAACCCGTGTTCTTTGCCGCTTTCTCCATGCGGGCAAAAGCCTCTTCTATCACAGGGTCTATCTGCGTCACATCACGTTTCTGCGAGCGTTGCGAGATCTCAAAGATACCGCTTTCCGCCTCTTGCATCAACTCATCGATATCTTGCGTCTCGTCAAATCCCTTCTCTTCTATCTGAGCTGCCAAGGCAATGATGTCGCGTGCGGTTGCTTTATTGGCAATAATCTGTGCATGATACCGCAAGTGGGCCGTAGAAGCGACACGTCTCGTCAGGTCTGCCAGATATACGGCGCCGCCGGCTTTCTCCAGCGTACCTAAGGTCTTCAACTTCTCTCCGACAGAAAGAATGTCGATGGGCTGGTCCTTGGACGCCAACTCGCGAATGGCTTCATATACCATTCGGTTCTGGTCTTTATAGAAAACCTCCGGACGTAACAAATCAGCCACCGTCCCGTACGCGTCTTTCTCAATCATCAACGCACCAAGCACAGAGTCTTCCAACTCCTGTGCTTGAGGAGGTAACTTGCCCATCTCGTTTGCGCCCACTTTGATGATAGTGGTCTGTTGAGCCCGTTTACGACTGTTCTTACTTTCTGCCATAGGCCGTCAGCAAATTATGTGCTGCTATAAAACTGCTTATCTCGTTGTTGAGCACTTGGCGCTCTGCCACTTCTATCTGGTGCTCCATTTGCTCATTCTTATAAAACCCGTCTAACAGAGCCTGATTAATCGTCTCGTACATCCAATACTTGGCCTGCTCGGTGCGGTGAGCGTCAAAATATCCGTTCTGTTGGGTAAAAGCAATATAATCCTCTATGTTTTTCCATACATCCATCACCCCACTATGGTCAATCGACGAACAACAGATAGCTTCGGGTTTCCATCCGGACTCTGAAGGAGGGAAGAGCATCAACGCATTCTTGAAACTCACGCGCGCCGCGTGCGCACGTTCTATATTATTACCATCGCATTTGTTGATAGCGATACCATCCGCCATCTCCATGATGCCGCGTTTGATACCCTGTAACTCATCGCCGGTACCTGTCACTTGTAGCAACAGGAAATAATCCACCATCGAATGAGCCGCAGTCTCCGATTGACCCACACCCACTGTCTCCAGCAAGATAGTGTCAAAACCGGCTGCTTCGCAGAGCACAATCGTCTCACGCGTCTTACGTGCCACGCCGCCTAATGAACCCGCGGACGGGCTGGGACGGATAAAAGCGTTCGATTGAATCGACAATTCGTTCATTCGTGTCTTGTCGCCTAATATAGAACCCTTGCTCCGTTCACTGGACGGGTCGATGGCCAACACGGCTAAATGTTTGCCTTGGTTGCACAATTCAATACCCAGCGCTTCGATAAACGTCGATTTGCCGGCGCCGGGAACACCGGTTATTCCTACGCGTATCGAGTTGCCGGCATAGGGTAGGCATAATTCAATCACCTTTTGCGCAATCTCCTGGTCCGCTAATAGATTGCTCTCTACCAGCGTCACGGCCTGACTGAGTATCGTCAGGTCTCCACGGCGAATGCCCTCGAAATAAGCTTCGGGACTCAACACCGTTTTCTTGCGGCGAAACGTAGCATAGGGGTTGACCGACGGCAGGTTCTCTACACCCGCATTCACGGTCAATCCCTTATACTCTGCGCTATTTTCAGGATGATCTATCATGCTTCTTGATGGACTCCGGACTTATTCAACAACGAATTTGATTTTGATTCGTTTAACGGAGTTCTGGTAGTCATTAGAGATGATGACAATCTCACGTTCGTACGGATTGGCTTCCAAATCCTTCGTGTTGATATCTACGGTCAAAGCCCCTTTCTTTCCTGACTTGATGGCCTTCGGAGCCTTCATTGTCAAGTGGCTATCGGTACTATACGCACGACGAATCTCAAGTGGGTTAACACCGCTGTTCTTAATAGGAATAATCACTTTCTGAACCTTGCCGGCCGGAATCTTGATACCGCTGTACTCGCTTTGAACCTCAATAATCGGAGCTTGTTGCTTGTCCTCTACCGTCATACCGCTGAAATCCTCAACGATATTGGCTTTGATGGTCAGTTTGTAGGCATCGCTGATCTCTTTCTTGCCGTCCACTACAACGTACGCATAGGCCTCTATCGGACCATACAAATTGTTTTTGGCGGTCTCGATTGCAAAAATGAACTTACCCGTCTCATTGGGCTTGATGGTCGGCAGAGTTACTTGATGAATCATATACGAATCAGCGGCGTTGGTGGCCAAATCTACGGTGTGCTCCTCCTGTTTCAGGTTCGCAATCTCCAATTCACCGTTCTTATTCTGACCTTTGTAGATAGTACCCAGATTCAGTACTTTCTCTTTCATGTTCAACGCGCCAACCTCAATCGTATATTTATTGACCGGCTTGGCAGGCTTCGGAATAACCTCACCTTTGATATATACTTTTGTTGTGGGCTCGGTTGCGTTCGAGGTTACTGTTACGGTCTTTTGGAAACGGCCCGGACGACCGTTCGGGTTATACGTCACCTTGATACTTCCGGTCTGACCCGGCTCTACCGGCTCTTTCGTCCAATCCGGAGTGGTACAACCGCAACTCGCGCGGACATTACTCAAAATCAACGGAGACATACCTTCGTTTCGGAAGGTAAAAACAACAGTAACACGACCGTCTTCTTCATGAATCTTACCGAAATCATGCTCGGTCTTCTCATACGTAATGACTGGCTGTTGAGCCATCATGACTCCTGCTATCAGAGCCATACTCAAAATACTAAAAATCTTTTTCATATAAACAAACATTATAAATATAAAATTTTAAATCTCAAATCTCAACTCTCCATCCTCCTCACTTCTTTAATATCCTCAATCTTGCGGATGGCTTTCAACAAATCCTCCAGTTCTTTGCGGTCATATACATACAGCTCCATCGTCCCCTTAAATATACCGTCTTCACTGCTCACATTGACCGTTCGGATATTGATGTGAAAATCAGTGGTGATGGTTTGTAGCAACTGAATAAACACACCAAATTTATCGATTCCTTTAAACTCTATCGTCTCCACGAACGACTGTACTCGGTGCGTGTTCCATGTTGCCGCATAGATACGTTTACCGTAGCTGGTCTTCAATAAATTCGCTTCTGGACAGTCAACCTTATGAATCTGCATCTTACCTTTCTCGTCCAGATATCCCAACACTTCATCACCTGGAATAGGATGACAGCAATCGCTCAACAAATAATCTTTCCCTAAGTTCTCATCCGTCAAAACAATCGTGTGTGCGCCTTTCTTCGGCTTGACAACCTCCTCCTTTTTGTCTGACGGCTGACGACTGACTGCTGACTGCTCCTTCTTCCCGATAAACGGTATGTACGAACGCCAGCCGCGCTTCGGGAACACAATATCACGAATATTATTTAGTCGGATAGCGCCCTGACCGACTTGCAGATACAACTCGTTGGGTTGCGTCAAATTATAGTATGACAATAATCGTGCCAAAACCTGGTCATGGTTCGCGGAGAGACGTTCATCCATGCTGATGGCGTCCTCCACCAATCGCTCTCCGTGACGTATATAGCGACGCTCTTCGCGACGGAAATACTGCTGCAAACCATTACGAGCTTTGGCAGTCGTCACCATCGTCAACCACTCTTTCTGAGGATGTTGACTGTTGGAGGTCAGCACTTCAATCTGATCGCCGCCTTTCAATTGGTACGATAGGGGCACAAGAGTGTGGTTCACTTTCGCTCCGATACAATGTTCACCAAGCTCCGAGTGAAGCAGAAAAGCAAAATCCAAAGCCGTCGAACCCGCAGGCATCGTCTTCAACTCACCCTTCGGAGTGAAGACAAATACCTCTTGAGCAAACAAGTTCAACTTGAAATTGCCTAAAAACTCCATCGCATCTTTCTCCGGGTGGGCCAGAATCTCCTTAATCTCCTGAATCCATTTATCCAGCTCGCTGTCATCGGACTCGCCGGTCTTGTATTTCCAATGTGCGGCGTAGCCACGTTCGGCTATCTCGTGCATCCGGTCGGTGCGAATCTGCACTTCTACCCATTGACCGTCAGGAGCCATCACCGTCACATGAAGCGCCTCGTAGCCGTTCGCCTTCGGCGTCGAAATCCAGTCACGAATACGCTCTGGATGAGGACGGTACATCTCCGTGATGGCCGAATAAATCATCCAGCATTGGTCCTTCTCGCTCAAGGAGTCTTTCGGCGTGAAGATAATACGCACGGCTAGCAAGTCATATACGTCCTCAAAAGCACATTGCTGGCGAACCATTTTCTTCCAAACTGAATAAACCGACTTGATACGTGCCTTCAACGTGAACTGATAACCCATTCCTTGCAGGCGTTCACGGATAGGACCGGCGAACTTTTCGTAACTCTCCATTTGGTACGCCTTCGTCGCCTCTAACTTGTCATGAATCTCTTGCCAGGTCTCGGGGTGCTCGTACTTGAAACTCAAATCTTCCAACTCCGTCTTGATCGGGAACAGACCCAGACGGTGAGCTAAAGGCGCGTAGATATATTGCGTCTCACCCGCAATCTTGTATTGCTTGTCTTTCGGCTGGGCACCCAAAGTGCGCATGTTATGAAGACGGTCGGCTATCTTGATCAGAACGACGCGGATGTCTTCACTAATGGTCAAAAGTAACTTGCGGAAATTCTCCGCCTGCTCACTCGCCTGACTGCCAAACACACCGCCGCTGATCTTCGTCAATCCGCCTACAATCTGTGCTATCTTATCCCCAAACAGACCCGCGATGTCTTCCACCGTATATTCGGTGTCTTCCACGACATCGTGTAGCAACGCAGAACAGATACTCGTACTGCCCAAACCAATCTCGCGAACGCAGATACGGGCTACTGCAAGAGGATGCATGATATACGGCTCGCCACTTAAACGGCGAACACCGTAATGAGCCTTGTGAGCAAAATTGAACGCACGAGTGATTAACTCCACTTTCTGACGGTGAGGAGTGTGCGCATAATCTTCCAACAACGCTTCAAACTCACGTTGGATCGTTTGCTCTTCTTCCTGTGTAAACTCGCTTTTTTGCATACACGTACTCAATCGACCCGCAAAATTACAAAAAATATTTTATATACGCAAGTGTGCGCGTACTTTTTTTATAAAAAAAGTGCCTTTTGGGCAAAAAAACGTAAATTTTCAATTTTCAATTTTCAATTTTCAATTAAAAATAGTACCTTTGCAGGCGATATTGGGTTAATATGCGAAAATACATCGTTTTTATCATAGCATTGCTCCTCGCGCTACCGATGGTAGCTGAGACAAATTATACGCTCGTTATTGATGCCGGACACGGTGGCAAGGATCCTGGTGCGGTCGGTAAATTCTCAAAAGAGAAAGACCTCAACCTCAAATTGGCGCTCGCCGTGGGAAAACTCATCAACGAGCAATATCCGGACGTCAAAGTCGTT
>Ga0310690_10008446_pt1 | contig 13060 bp, 9 predicted proteins | sample AusTroGonzalo_MG_2_FD_207661 | JGI IMG/M metagenome (GOLD analysis project Ga0310690, IMG submission 207661) | Bovine rumen microbial communities from tropical cattle in Woodstock, Queensland, Australia - Gonzalo_04 (v2) (version 2) | ecosystem: Host-associated > Mammals > Digestive system >... | reverse complement strand
ATAAATTTACAGACTAAATTCTATCTTTTGCTTTACCTCTTGTTCTTGTTTCTCTCAGTATTGTCAATGAACTTTTGGCCGCCTGAAAACGTATGCTCGCTTCAAACGGGACTGCAAAGGTAAATATTTTTTTTCACCCGCCAAACTTTTTTGCTGTTTTTTCAAAATTTTTTCAACAGGCCTTGTGCATATTCACAAATTATGCATATATTTGCATTCAAGTGTAAATATTTATTCCTAGTTATGCAGAATATTCAAGCCAGACAAAAGGCTCTCCTGCAGATTATCCGCCAGGAGACCGTATACAGCCAGGAAGAATTGCAGGTGAAGCTAAAGGCCATGGGTATCGTCACCACCCAGGCCACCCTCTCCCGGGACCTCAAGGCTCTCCGCATTCTGAAGGTACCCGGAGAAGGCTATCGGCTTCCGCAGAACAACACCCGCTTCCTCACGGGGCCGGCGCTCACCAATATCGTCAGCCTGGAATTCTCCGGCCAGCTGGCCGTGATGAAAACCCAGCCCGGCTTTGCGCCGGCCGTGGCATCGCTCATCGACCATCACCTGTCCAAGCCCATCCTGGGCACCCTGGCGGGAGACGACACGGTGCTGCTCATCCTCCGGCAGGGGTTCACATCGGCCCAGGCGCTGGATGTGCTGGAAAAAGTGATTCCCGATATCAAGTCGCACCTTATTATTTAATATATGGAAAAGAAAAAAGTGGTTGTCGCTTTCTCCGGCGGCCTGGACACCTCCTTTACGGTTATGTACCTGGCGCGTGAGAAAGGATATGAGGTCTATGCCGCCTGCGCCGACACGGGAGGGTTTTCCCCCGAGCAGCTGGCCCTGAACGAATCCAACGCCTATAAGCTGGGCGCAAAACAATACGTAACCCTGGACGTGAAAGAGGAGTATTACCGGAAGAGCATCCGCTATATGGTGTACGGCAACGTGCTCCGGAACGGAACCTATCCCATCTCCGTGTCCTCCGAACGCATTTTCCAGGCCACGGCCATCGCCCGTTACGCCAAGGAAATCGGTGCTCAGGCCATTGCCCACGGTTCCACCGGAGCGGGCAACGACCAGGTTCGGTTCGACATGACCTTCGCCGTTCTGTGCCCGGAAATGGAAATCATCACCCTCACCCGCGACATGGCGCTTTCCCGCCAGCAGGAAGTGGATTTCCTGAACGAACACGGCTTCAAGGCCGATTTCGCCAAGCTCAAGTACTCCTATAACATCGGCCTGTGGGGCACCTCCATCTGCGGAGGGGAAATCCTGGATTCCACCCAGGGCCTGCCGGAAGAGGCCTTCCTGAAGCAGGTTACCAAAACCGGTTCCGAAAAGGTGGACCTCACCTTCGAAAAAGGGGAACTGCGTGCCGTCAACGGCAAAAAGTACGGTCCCGTGGAAGCCATCCAGGCCCTGGAAAAGCAGCTGGAAGGCTACGGGCTGGGCCGGGACAACCACGTGGGGGACACCATCATCGGCATCAAGGGCCGGGTGGGGTTCGAGGCTGCGGCTCCGATGCTTATCCTGGCCGCCCACAAGTATCTGGAGAAGTTTACCCTGAGCAAGTGGCAGCAGTACTGGAAAGACCAGGTGGGCAACTGGTACGGCATGTTCCTGCACGAGAGCCAGTATCTGGAACCCGTGATGCGGGACATGGAAGCCATGCTGGAAAGCACCCAGCGCAACGTTTCCGGCACCGTGGTGATGACCGTGGGCCCCAAATGGTACGAGTGCACCGGCGTGAACACCCCCAACGACCTGGTGAAAAACCCCTTCGGCGAGTACGGCGAAATGCAGAAAGGCTGGACGTCAGAAGACGCCAAGGGCTTCATCAAGGTGCTGGAAACCCCTCTTCGCATCTACTATAACCGCCATCCGGAGGAAGCATGACAGACCTGCTGCAGCAACTGATTGCCATTCCCTCGTTCAGCCGGGAAGAAAAGGCCGTGGCCGATTTTCTGGAAGACCGGCTACAGGACCTGCATCCGCACCGCCACGGCAACAACCTGTGGTTCGTGAAGGGAAACGGCCCGGTGCTGCTGCTGGACGCCCATATCGACACCGTGAAACCGGTGGCCGGATGGACGCGGGACCCTTTTGTTCCCTCCATGGAAGAAGACCGGATTTACGGCCTGGGGTCCAATGACGACGGCGGATCGGTAGTGGCTCTTACGGAAGCCTTCCGTCAGGCGCAGCCGCAAAGCCACACCCTGGTGCTTTCCCTTTCGGCCGAAGAGGAAGTGAGCGGCCGGAACGGACTGGAAGCCGTTTTGCCGATGATTGAGGCCGATGCCGGGCCCATCCGCTGCGGTATTGTGGGAGAGCCCACCGGCCTGCAGATGGCCGTGAGCGAACGCGGCCTGATGGTCCTGGACTGCACGGCCCGCGGCGTTTCCGGCCACGCGGCCCGGAACGAGGGCGTCAACGCCATTTACGAAGCCCTGCCGGATATCGACTGGTTCCGCAGCCACGGCATGTCCGTAACCCAGATTCAGGCCGGAACGCAGCACAATGTGGTTCCGGACCAGTGCCGTTTTGTGGTGGATGTCCGCACCGCGGGGGACAACCAGGCGGTGCTGGATGCCGTGCTGCAGGCCGTCCGGTGCGACGTGCAGGCCCGGTCCACCCGGCTCAACGGCTCTTCCATCGGCCTGGAGCATCCGCTTGTGAAAGCGGGTATGTCGCTGGGGCTCAAGCGTTTCTCTTCCCCCACCCTGTCCAACCAGGCGCTGTGCCCGTTCCCTACCGTGAAAATCGGCCCGGGGGATGGCGCCCGTTCGCATACGGCCGACGAATTCATCTGCACCGGCGAGCTGGATGCCGCCGTGGAAACTTACCTGAAACTGATTGCCGCCTATGAAACTATGGAATAAAGGATTCGACGACGATGCGCGCATCGATGCCTTCACCGTGGGCCGGGACCGGGAGCTGGATCTGCTGCTGGCGCCGTACGACATCCAGGGCACCATGGCGCACATCACCATGCTGTCGGAAGTGGAGCTCCTGCCTCCCGAAGACCTGGAGAAACTGCTTCCCGTGCTGGAAGAACTGCGCCAGGAGGCCCTGGAAGGCCGGTTTACCATTTCCGGGGAAGACGTTCATTCCGAGGTGGAAGCCCGCCTGACGGAGCGCTTGGGAGACGTGGGCAAGAAGGTGCACACCGGCCGCTCCCGGAACGACCAGGTGGCCGTGGACTTGAAACTGTTTACGCGCGCGCGCATTTGCGGGACGGTGGAAAAGACGGAGCGGCTCTTCAACCTGTTCCTACAGCGGGCCGGCGAGCTGAAGGACATTCTCATGCCCGGCTACACGCACCTGCAGGTGGCCATGCCTTCTTCCTTCGGCCTGTGGCTGGGCGCCTACGCCGAATGTCTCTGCGACGATCTGGTGCTCCTGAAGGCCGCCTGGGACATCAACGGTCGCAATCCGCTGGGCTCTGCCGCCGGCTATGGGTCATCGGCCCCCCTGAACCGCAGCCGCACCACGCAGCTGCTGGGCTTCCCGGACCTCGCCTGGAACTCCATCTACGCCCAGATGGGCCGGGGCCGATGCGAACGCACCGTGGCCTTCGCCTACGCCTCGCTGGCGGAAACCCTGGGCAAATTCGCCACCGACTGCTGCCTGTTCACCAGCCAGAACTTTGGCTTCCTGAAACTGCCCGACGCCTACACCACCGGCTCCAGCATTATGCCGCACAAGAAGAATCCGGACGTGTTCGAACTGGTGCGGGCCCATTGCAACCGCCTGCAGGGCATTCCGAACGACATCCGGCTCATTACCGGCAACCTGCCTTCCGGCTATCCCAGGGACATGCAGCTCCTGAAGGAACTGTATCTGCCCCTGTTTGACGAGCTGGACAGCTGCCTGGACATCCTGCTGTTCGCCCTTCCCGGCATTACGGTGGCCACGGACCTGATGTCCCTGCCCCTCTACGAACAGGCCTTCTGCGTAGAGGAAGTGAACCGGCTGGTGGCCGAAGGCGTTCCGTTCCGGGATGCCTACCGGCAGGTGGGACAGGCCGTCCAGAACGGCACTTTCCACTTCTCCGGCAAGCTTAACCATACCCACGAAGGCTCCATCGGCAACCTGTGCCTGGACAAGATTGCGGAACGGTTCCGGCAAGTCCGGGCCGGTTTCGCTTTCTGAAGGAAAATCACTACATTTGCCTTAGAAACCGCATTTGACAATGAAACGTTTAGCGCTCCTGGTTGTCATGCTTCTGGCAGCCACGCCCCTATTTGCCCAGAAGACTCTGGGAGGTAAGTATTTCCAGCTCATCTGGACCGAAGACGGCAATTCCCTGCAGTCGGAGAACGACCTTATCCTCATTCCCCACCACGGTATTTACAATTTCCAGCTTACCGTGAAACTGCACGACGGCACCACGGCCTGGATTGGAACGGACGAAGCCGATGTCCTGAAAATAGAAAACGGCCACCTGTGGTATATGCACCCCAACAAGAACTATGAGTTCGAGCTGGAACTGGACCTGAACCCGGTGGGCGAAGACGGAGAGCCCATGCAGGACTGCATAAAGGTTATCGAGCATGTAGGAGAGAGTGGTTCTCCCTACCCGGCAGAGGTGGTGTTCGGCGGTATTTATTCCCGTGTAATCCCCACCTTCACGGACGAAAACGGCTATCTGTACCAGATGCGGGAAGAGGATGGCTGCGACCTGATCAGTGGCGGCATCTACAGCGGCACCGTAAAAGTGCCCGAAAAGGTTCTGAATCCCTGGCTGGACCAGATGGTATGGGTGCGTGGACTCGACTCCTTCGCGTTCTCGGGCTGCTACGAAGTTACCGGCGTCGAGTTCGAGGGGGAAGGGCAGTATATGGGGCCGTCGGCTTTTATCAATTCCGGCATTCCCTATGATTATGAGAGCCTGGCCAAGCCCCGGTTTGCTTACCCCAACGGAGATTTCTCCTATTTTGTGGTTCCTTCGGAAACGCCCGCCTTCCCGGACCTGGGCCCGAACCAATGGATGGTGTTCAAACAGAACATCGTGCAGGTACAGCAGTGCGGAGACACCAGCGAAGAAGAAGATAAAGACCTGGGCATCAATGTGTTCAATTTCCAGAACACCCGCGGAATCTTCTATTATTGGCCGGAGGCCGAGGGCTTTGCCGGCGATTATTTCCGGGGCTATGAGCCTTACGAGGTCATTAACCTCATCGCTTCGTCCGACTATGTGGCCCGCCACCGCTTCCCCTCTTTCAGCCGATGGAAATTCGGAGAGCCGGAACGGGAGGCCGATCCGTTCGTGGTGGAGCAGGTGCTCAACCGCTACCCCGGCCACACGGTGATGTACAGCCGCCGGGTGGCCAATATCCGCCGCGGCTCGGGAGACGGCGAACTGTCGATGGTAGAGTTCGAGCACAAGGACGGCCGGGCCATGGTGGTGTTTGTCTGGCGCAATGCCGACTATGACCTGGCCTTCGGAGACCTTTCCGTGGACCTGGACGCCGATTCCGAAGAATATGGTGTATGGGATATTGACGACGAGGGCCGGTACGGCATTCCGGACGTTGTGACCATTGCCCTGGACCCGCAGGACAACGTTACCCTTTTCATCGCCAAGAACTCCCCCGAAGCCGTGGAATGCTATGCCTGGCACCAGGCAGGAGACCGCCTGGAATACGTAGACTACGGTTCCAGCTGGTACCGGTTTGTAGATTAAGCAATAACAAATATGGAAGAAAAGAAGAACTTGCAGCTGCCGGAAAACGCGCAGCGGGAGCTTAAGAAGGGGGAGGAATACCGGCCCCTGCTGGATCCCAACAAAAAGTTTGCGGAGGTAACGCCCTATTCTGTGGCGATGGGCGTGTTGATGGTTATCCTGTTCAGTGCCGCGGCCGCGTACCTGGGCCTCAAGGTGGGCCAGGTGTTTGAGGCGGCCATTCCCATTGCCATCATTGCCGTGGGGGTAACGTCGGCCCTCAAGAAAGTGGACGGGCTTAGCCAGAACGTCATTATCCAGTCCATCGGCGGATGCTCCGGCGCGGTGGTGGCGGGTGCCATCTTCACCCTGCCGGCCATCTATATCCTGGGTGTGGAGGTGAATTTCTGGCAGATGATCCTGAGCTCGCTGCTGGGCGGTGTGCTGGGCATTCTGTTCCTGATTCCGTTCCGCAAATACTTCGTGAAGGAGATGCACGGGAAGTATCCGTTCCCGGAGGCAACGGCCACAACGCAGGTGCTCATCAGCGGAGAAGGCGGCGGGTCCAGCGCCAAGACGCTGGTTACGGCCGGCCTCATCGGCGGTCTGTACGACTTTGCCGTGGCCACCTTCGGCACCTGGGCGGAAACCATTTCCACCACCGTGATGGGCTGGGGCGCTGCCGTGGCCGATAAGGCCAAGGTGGTGCTCAAGATGAACACCGGTGCAGCCGTGCTGGGCCTGGGTTATATCATCGGCCTCAAGTATTCCTTCATCATCTGCTGCGGCTCCCTGCTGGTGTGGCTGGTGATTATCCCGCTGATGAACCTCATCTGGGGCGGAGATGTCATCGACCTCATGCACACCGGCGTTACCACAGCCATCGGAGACATGGCTCCGGAACAGATCTTCAAGGACTATGCACGGCATATCGGCATCGGCGGCATTGCCACGGCGGGTATCATCGGCATTGTGAAGAGTTTCGGCGTTATCAAGAGCGCGGCAGGACTGGCGGTGAAGGAATTCAAGCGCAAGCCCGGAGCGCAGGAAGAAAAGGCCGTCCGCACGGAGGAAGACCTGCCCATGAAGACCATCGTTTTCGGCGTTGTGATTGCCCTGCTGGCCATTTTCGCTTTCTTTGCTTTTGGCGGTGTGGTGAACAATGTGTGGCAGGCTCTGGTGGGTTTGGTGATTGTGGCCATCGTGGCCTTCCTGTTCACTACGGTGGCGGCCAACGCCATTGCCATCGTGGGCTCCAACCCGGTCAGCGGCATGACGCTCATGACTCTTATCATCGCCTCCCTCATCCTGGTGGCCGTGGGCCTCAAGGGCAATTCCGGCATGGCCGCGGCGCTCATTATCGGCGGCGTAGTCTGTACAGCCCTCTCTGTGGCCGGCTCCTTCATAACGGATCTCAAAATTGGCTACTGGATTGGTTCCACGCCCAAAAAGCAGGAAGGCTGGAAGTTCCTGGGCGTGGCCGTATCGGCCTTCACCGTGTGCGGCGTAATGCTGGTGCTCAACAAGACTTACGGCTTCACCGGGGATAATGCCCTGGTGGCACCTCAGGCCAATGCCATGGCGGCGGTTATCCAGCCGATGTTCTCCGGCGGCGGTGCCCCGTGGCTGTTGTACGGTATCGGTGCAGCCATCGCGCTTATCCTGAACTTCTGCAAAGTGCCGGCCCTGCCGTTCGCCCTGGGTATGTTCATTCCCATAGACCTGAACCTGCCGCTGCTGGTGGGCGGTGCTATCTCCTGGTATGTGAGCACCCGCTCCAAGGATGCCGCCGTGAACAGCGCCCGCATGGAGAAGGGAACCCTCATCGCTTCCGGTTTCATTGCCGGCGGCGCCCTCATGGGTGTGGTGAGCGCCATCCTCAAGTTCGCCAATGTAAACCTGTTCCTCACCGACTGGGCAGCCAACTACGGAGAGGCCGTGGCCATCGTGCCCTTCCTCTGCCTGATTGCCTACATGGTCTACGCTTCCATGGGCAAGAAAAAGGCGTAAAAGCTATTCTGGTGGTTTTGGGAGAGGTCCAACTTTAGGGGTGGGACCTCTCCCACCGTTTTGCCACTACAGGCCCATAGAACCGAAAAAGCATGGGAGAGGTCCAAGGGTTAAAATTGGACCTCTCCCAAAATCGGCAGAATAGATTTGGATTCCGGAGAAAAAACAGCGAAAAGCTATTCGGCAAACAGGGAAATGATGTTCAGGATAACCTGGGAGGCCTTTTCCATGCTCTCCAGGGGAACGAACTCCATTTTGCCGTGGAAGTTGAGGCCGCCGGCGAAGATGTTGGGGCAGGGCAGGCCTTTGAAGGACAGGTTGGCGCCGTCCGTGCCGCCGCGGATGGGTTGGATTTTGGCCTGAACGCCAGCCATTTCCATGGCTTTCACCGCTTTGTCGATAATGTGGTAGTGAGGCTCCACCTGCTCCCGCATGTTGTAATACTGGTCTTTGATTTCGGCCGTAGCCGTGCCGGCGCCGTACTTGGAATTGATGAAGTCCGTCACCTTGGCCATCATTTCCTTGCGGGCTTCGAACTTGGCGCGGTCATGATCCCGGATGATGTAGGCGAAATCTGCCTCCTCTACGGTTCCCTTGAAGGAAATGAGGTGGAAGAAGCCCTCGTAGCCCTCTGTGTATTCCGGGCGGGACATCACGGGCAGCATGGCGCCCAGTTCCTGGCCGATGAGGATGGCGTTGCGCATCTTTCCCTTGGCATAACCGGGGTGCACATTGCAGCCCTGGATATGGATTTTGGCCGATGCCGCATTGAAGTTCTCGAACTCCAGTTCCCCCACCTCTCCGCCGTCCATGGTGTAGGCGAAATCTGCCCCGAACCGCTTGACGTCGAACTTAACCACGCCTCGGCCGATTTCCTCGTCCGGAGTAAAGCCGATCTTCACCGGGCCGTGCTTGAATTCCGGGTGCTCCACCATGTACTGCACGGCGGTCATGATTTCCGCCACGCCGGCTTTGTCGTCGGCCCCCAGAAGGGTGGTTCCGTCTGTGGTAATGAGCGTCTGACCCACATAATGAAGCATTTCCGGGAATTCTTCCGGCTTCAGCTGAAGGCCCGGAACCCCCTTGAGGTCAATGGCGCCGCCATTGTAATCGGGTATAATCTGCGGCTTCACATCCTTTCCGCTGGCATCCGGCGCCGTGTCCACATGGGCAATAAAGCCCACGGCCGGCACATCCTTGCCGATATTGGAAGGGATAGAGGCCATCACATAACCATACTCATCCAGTCTGGCTTCTACTCTCAGAGCCTTCAGTTCTGCCTCCAGCATCCGGAGCAGGTCCAGCTCCTTGGCGGCCGAAGGCTGGCTTTCGGACTCTTCATTGCTCTGTGTGTCTACGCTCACATAGCGCAGGAATCTGTCTAGTATTTTTTCCATATCCAGTGTTTGTTTCTTTGTTTCCACAAATATAACCATTTCCCGCCAAAACCTGTCCCCCATCGGCCCTCCCGTCCACAAAAAACGCCCAAAACGTGGACAGAACCTGTCATTTCACTCTTCCGTCCACAAAAAAACGCCAAAAACGTGGATGGGAAGCCGATCGGGGCCACGGGTTCAAATCCTGCGGGGCACGAAGAAACCCGCCACGGTGTCAACCATCGGAGGCCGAAGGCCGACCAAGTCCCTTCCCCGAGGGAAGGGATTTAGGGATGGGGTAACGTGAATGGAATGGGTTCAAATCCTGCTGGGGCCACAAAAACCCGCCGCGGTGGCGGGTTTTTGTGGCCCCAGCAGGATTTGAACCTGCGACCCACGGATTATGAGTCCGCTGCTCTAACCGCTGAGCTATGGGGCCGCTGATAAAATCAGGAGTGCAAAGTTAGCAAACTTTCACAAAAGGTGCAAGCCGCTAATCTATGGTATGCGGAAGAGTACCACCGGTCCCGGCTTGAACGTGGTGCTGCCGTCCGGGCCGTTCCACTCTTCAATGTATTCGAACACCGCCCGGTAACCATAGTCTTCATATACGGTCCGGTAGCGGAGCAGGGCCGGGTCTTCCGGATCCGGCCAGCGGGCGTTCAGGCGTTCCATGACGTTGCAATGGAGAAGCTGTTTGCCGCTGGGAGAAAGGAAGGTGACGCCGTTGGCATCGGCCTGCATCTGGTACTGGGAACTGGGGACGTACTCCGTATAGCCCTCTGTGGGCACGGCGTTTCTCAGTTCATAGTGATGAAGCGGTTTGGGTGCCTCCATAACCGCCGCGGGCATTTCCGCTTCCGGAGCAACCTCCGTCTGGGCGGGGCGGGACGACAACAGGCAGGTTCCCGTCTTGCGGATCTTATCTCCGCACATGACGAGCAGCAGAACGAACGTAACGGCAAAAAGGATTTGCCACAGTCTTTCCGGGGACTTTTCCATAGTGATTCAGTATTATCGGCCTCAAAGATAAGAAAAAATCGGACCATAAAAAAGCAGCCCCGCCATGAAAACGGAGCTGCTGCGCTTACACTGAAGGATTAACCTCAGACCTTGATTTCGACTTCCACTCCGGAAGGGAGTTCCAGCTTCATGAGGGCATCCACGGTCTTTGCATTGGACTCGTCGATGTCGATGAGGCGGACGTAGGAGTCGAGTTCGAACTGCTCGCGGCTCTTCTTGTTGACGAAGGTGGAGCGGTTCACAGTGAAGATCTTCTTGTTGGTAGGAAGAGGAATGGGACCCACAACCTTTGCACCCGTTGCCTTCACCGTGTCAACGATCTTGGCGGCGGACTTGTCCACCAGCATGTGATCGAAGGATTTCAGCTTGATTCTGATTTTCTGGCTCATATCAATTACTTTTTAACTTTTGCTAAATTTTACTCGTCGTCGGAGGTTACTCTGTAACCGCTCTTTTCGATGATGTCCTTGGCCAGGTTGGCCGGGACCTCTGCGTAATGGTCGAACGTCATGGTGCTGGTGGCGCGTCCGGAGGACAGCGTACGCAGCACGGTAACGTATCCGAACTGTTCTGCAAGCGGAACAAATGCCTTGACGATGCGTGCTCCGTTGGCGGTGGAGTCCATCGCAACAATCTGGCCACGGCGGCGGTTCAAATCGCCCACAATGTCTCCCATGTAGTCTTCCGGAGTAACCACCTCCAGGCTCATGATGGGCTCGAGGAGGACCGGCTTACACTTGGGACAGGCGTGACGGAAGGCCATGCGGGCCGCCAGCTCGAAGGAGAGCTGGTCGGAATCCACCGGATGGTAACTGCCGTCCAGGACTTCCACCTTCAGGGAAGGCACCTCGTAACCGGCGAGAACGCCGTTGGACATCGCGGAGGTGAAACCCTTCTCGATGCTGGGGATGAATTCCTTGGGGATGTTTCCGCCCTTGACCGAATTGATGAACTGAAGACCCATGACGCCTTCGTCGGCAGGAGAGATGTTAACGATGATGTCTGCGAACTTACCGCGGCCGCCCGTCTGCTTCTTGAACACTTCGCGGAGCTGGTAGCTGGCGGTGATGGATTCCTTGTAGTTGACCTGAGGGGCGCCCTGGTTGATGTCCACGCCGAATTCGCGGCGCAGACGGTCCACGATGATGTCCAGGTGAAGTTCGCCCATGCCGCTGATGACGGTCTGGCCGGTTTCAACATCTGACTTCACGGTGAAGGTAGGGTCTTCCTCGGCCAGTTTGGCGAGGGCGATGCCCAGCTTGTCCAGGTCTTTCTGCGTCTTGGGCTCCACGGCAATGCCGATCACCGGATCCGGGAACTCCATGGATTCCAGGGTGATAGGCTTTTCCTCCAGGCACACGGTGTCTCCGGTGCGGAGGTCCTTGAAGCCGACGGCGGCGCAGATGTCTCCCGCCTCCACGAACTCGATGGGGTTCTGGTGGTTGGAGTGCATCTGGTACAGGCGGGCTACACGCTCCTTCTTGGCGGTGCGGGTATTGTACACGTAGGAACCTGCATCCAGCCGGCCGGAATAGGCTCTCAGGAAAGCCAGTCGGCCCACGAACGGGTCTGTGGCAATCTTGAACACCAGGGCGCAGAACGGCTCATCGGCAGAAGGCTTGCGCTCGATATCCTTTCCGGTGCGGGGGTCTGTTCCCGTTACGGCTCCCTTGTCCAGCGGAGAAGGCAGATACCGCATGACGGCATCCAGGAGGAACTGTACGCCCTTATTCTTGAAGGAAGAGCCGCAGCAGGCAGGGACAATCTGCATGGAGATGCAGCCCTTGCGGATGGCGGCGATGATTTCCTCCTTGGTGAGGGAATCCGGGTCCTCGAAATACTTCTCCATCAGGGTCTCATCGCACTCGGCGGCGGCCTCCAGGAGGATGTCCCTCCAGCGGGCGGCTTCTCCCTTCAGTTCGGCCGGAATCTCGCCCTCATGGTAGTTGACGAGCTCTTCCGAGCTGTTGTAGAAGATGGCCTTCATGTCGATCAGGTCCACGATGCCTTCGAACTTGTCTTCGGCGCCGATGGGGAGACAGATGGGAACGGCGGTTGCGCCGAGCTTGTTCTTGATTTCCTCCACACAGGCGAGGAAATCGGCCCCGACGCGGTCCATCTTGTTCACATAGGCGATCTTAGGCACGCCATACTTGTCGGCCTGGCGCCAGACAGTCTCGGACTGAGGCTGTACCCGGCCCACGGCGCAGAAAGTAGCCACCGTTCCGTCCAATACACGAAGGCTGCGCTCCACCTCTACGGTGAAGTCCACATGCCCCGGAGTGTCGATCAGGTTGATCTGGTAGGTTTGTCCGTTGTAGTGCCAGAAGGCGGTGGTGGCGGCAGAAGTGATGGTGATACCCCGCTCCTGCTCCTGAACCATCCAGTCCATGGTGGCAGCACCTTCGTGGACCTCACCGATCTTGTGCGTTTTTCCGGTGTAGTAAAGGATGCGCTCGGATGTAGTGGTTTTACCGGCATCGATGTGCGCCATGATGCCGATATTGCGTGTAAAGTTAAGATCTCTCTTTGCCATTTAGCATGCAGTGATTAGAAACGGAAATGTGCAAATGCCTTGTTGGCCTCTGCCATTCTGTGCATGTCTTCCTTGCGCTTGAATGCACCACCCTCGTTGTTGAAGGCAGCCACAATCTCTGCACAAAGTTTTTCTGCCATCGAGTGACCGGAACGCTTGCGGGCGAACTGGATCATGTTCTTCATGGCCACGGAGACTTTCCGTTCCGGACGCAACTCGGTCGGCACCTGGAAGTTTGCGCCACCGATACGGCGGGACTTGACCTCGATCTGCGGGGTCACGTTCTCAAGCGCTTTCTTCCAAATATCGAGAGGAGCCTGGTCAGAATCTTTCATCTTCTCGCCCACCATGTCGATGGCATCATAAAAGATCGAATACGCGATACTCTTCTTTCCCTGCAGCATAAGATTGTTCACGAAACGGGTAACTTCCACATCGTGAAACTTA
>Ga0310690_10008445_pt1 | contig 13061 bp, 14 predicted proteins | sample AusTroGonzalo_MG_2_FD_207661 | JGI IMG/M metagenome (GOLD analysis project Ga0310690, IMG submission 207661) | Bovine rumen microbial communities from tropical cattle in Woodstock, Queensland, Australia - Gonzalo_04 (v2) (version 2) | ecosystem: Host-associated > Mammals > Digestive system >... | reverse complement strand
TGGCATCCGGGACGACGATCATGCCGATCCGGTGTTTTCGGCCAGCATCGCCGCCACCGGGAGCACGCCGCACACCGGGCGGATCTTGCCGTCGAGCGCGAGTTCGCCGAGGATGCCGCACTTTTCCAGTTTGCCCGAGTCGAGCCCGCCCGCGGCGGCGAGGATACCCAGCGCGATGCCGAGGTCGAATGCCGCCCCCTCCTTGCGCACCCCGGCGGGGGCCAGATTGACCACCACGGAGCCGCGCGGCGGCACGATGTTCGAGCTGGAAAAGGCCGAAAAGACGCGGTCGCGGCTCTCCTTTACGGCCGTGTCCGGCAAACCGACGATCGACACCGCCGACTCCATGCCGGGGGGCATGCGGCCGCCGGCGGAAAGATTGACTTCGATCTCCACCAGCCGGGCGTCGATGCCGCTCACCGAGCCGGAAAATGTCCTTGCCAGCATATTCCGGGAGTCCCTTTCCGCAGAGAAAGTTGTCTTACATGAGTTCTTCGCCGCCGGGTGCGGCGGCGATCTTTTCGAGCAATTCCTTGATCCGCTGATCGCATTCGAGCGGGCAGACCAGCGTCGCGTCGGCGGTGTGGATGATCGCCATGTTCTTTACGCCTATCGCGCCGACGAGGTGTTTTTCGTCCGAGATGACGAGGTTGCCGCAGCTGTCCAGCGTAAGCCTTCTTCCGCGGCCGCAGTTGCCGTCGGCCCCCGGCTCCAGCCGGGCGCAGAGACTGCTCCAGCTGCCGAGGTCGTCCCACTCGAAGCGCACCGGCGAAACGGCGGTGTTGCGCGCCTTTTCCATCACGCTGCGGTCGATGGGCGAACCGGAAAGTTTGGGAAACTCCTCCGCGAGGAATTCGTCCCGGCGCGGCGCGGCGGCGAGGCGGCGCGCGAAATCCGCCAGGGCGGGGACGAACTTGTCGAAAGCCGCCTCGAGGGTCGAGAGCTTCCAGACGAATATGCCGCTGTTCCACAGATAGTTCCCGGCCGCGAGATAGCGTTCGGCGTCGGGGCGCGGCGGTTTTTCGACGAAGCGGTCGACGGCATGGAATCCGGGTTCGAGCGCTTTGCCGCACGCGATGTAGCCGTATCCCGTCGCCGGGTAGGTCGGCTTGACCCCGAGCGTCATCAGCGCGTCGCGGCGGCGGGCGAACTCCATGGTCGCGCCGAGCTGTTTTTGAAACTCCGCCGCGGGGCTGATCAGGTGGTCGGCGGGCAGCACCGTCATCACGGCGTCGTCGGGAGCGCCCCGGCGCTTCAGCTCGCCGAGCGCCAGCGCCACGCACGGGGCGGTGTCGCGCCCTGCGGGTTCGCCGACGATATTTTCCGGCGGGATGGGCAGCAGACGCCGCGCTTCGTCGATGTAGGCCGCCGAAGTCACGACCAGAATGTTTTCCGGAGAAAACAACGGGAAGAGCCGCAGCACCGTATCTTCGAGCATCGTTTTGTCGCCGGTGAGCTTCAGCAGCTGTTTCGGGCGGTTCCGGCGGCCGAGCGGCCAGAAGCGCGCGCCGCGCCCGCCGGCCATGACCACCGCGTAAAATGCGGAATTATCCATCAAAAAACCCCTCTTTCGGTTGTTTCGAATGTTTTTCCGCCGTCGGGACGGGGCCGAAGCGTCGTCCCGGGGCATGAAGACCCACTAATATACATTCCCAACGCGGTTTTTCAAATCGGCGGCGGATTTGAAAAGTGCGCCCGGCCGGGGTATTTTAGTAGCGCGACACATCACCCGAAACGAACCAGCGGAGCTTCGACGCGCCGATATGCCATTTGCCAACGGAATAGATCTTTTCGTCCGCCACATCGTCACCGAACGCGGACTCGCCCGGCGCACCGCCGAAGCCTACCGGAGCGACCTTATGCTCGCCGCCGGGTGCTTCACCGAACGCGGTTTCGCCGACTGGGGCGAATTGTCGCGCGACGATCTGCTCGATTATCTGGAAGAACGCCGCGTCGAAGGCATGCAGAGCACCACCATCGCGCGAAATCTGATCGCGCTCAAGATGCTCTTTCGCTACCTCGCGGACGAAAAGCTCGTCCGCGCCGACATCACCGCCGTGATGGACGGGCCGAAACTGTGGCGGGTGCTCCCCGATTTCCTCAGCGAAGCCGAGGTGGACGCCCTGCTCGACGCCTTCCCCGCTTCCGGCGGCGCCGACGCGCTGGATGTGAGGAACCGCACCGTATTGGAGCTTTTGTACTCCTCCGGGCTCCGCGTCTCCGAGGCCGCGGGGCTGACGCTGAACGCCATCGACTTCGAAAAGGAGCTCGTCCGCGTCCGCGGCAAGGGCGGCAAGGAGCGCATCGTACCCGTCGGGGCCCCGGCGCTGAAGCTGCTCCGCCGCTACCTCGCCACCGCCCGTCCGGAGCTGGCGGCCGCCGTGCCGCGGTCGCCGTACGTGTTTCTCTCGAACCGCGGCCGCCAACTCGACCGCGAACGCATCTGGCAGGTGGTCAAGCTCGCCGCCGAGCGCGCCGGGATAGCCAAGAACATCCACCCCCATTCGCTGCGTCACTCTTTCGCCAGCCACCTGCTGGCCCACGGCGCCGATCTGCGCGTGATCCAGGAAATGCTGGGCCACGCCAACATCGCCACCACCGAGATCTACACCCACGTCGAAAGCGACCGGCTGCTGGCGATCCACCGCAAGTTCCACCCGCGCGGGTAGCGCCGTCAGGGTTTGTCCTCGCCGTGGAGTATCAGCTTGCGGCAGACGAAGAAAAGCACCGTGCCGTTGATCAGCACGACCAAACCCCAGCTGATCGGATACGAAATGTACAGACTCGTCAGCGTGCAGTACTTCGGGAAGACGGTGTAGATCCAGACGATGCGGAAGACGCAGACGCACATCATGGTCACGATCATCGGCGACACGCTGCGGCCGAGACTGCGCAACCCGCCGCCGACGACATCGAGCATCCCGGCGATGAAGTAGGTCGTGAAGTTGACCTGAAAGCGCAGCATTCCCTGTTCGATCACGGCGGGGTCGGGGTTGATCATCCCCAGCAGCGGGCGCCCGCAGAGGTACGCGCCCCAGCCGAAGACGAGGTTGAACGTCACCGAGATCGCCGCGCAGATCAGAAACGCCCGCGCGGCGCGCCGGTACTCTTTGGCGCCGTAGTTCTGACCGCCGAAAGCCAGCACCGAGTGGTACATCGCGAAGGTCCCGACGTGGATGACCGATTCGACCATGCCGCTCGCCGTGTTGCCGGCGACGGCGACCGACCCGAGAAAGTTGATCGCGACGGCGATGATCACGTTGGATATGGCGTAGCTCGAACTCTGCAGTCCCGACGGCACGCCGATCCAGAGGATGCGTTTCAATTCGGGCCAGTAAAGCTTCACCTTGCCCGGCATTATCCGGCAGGGGGCGGGGTTGCGCATCAGCGCGACCATGACCAGAGCCGCCGATACTCCTTTCGAGATCGCGGTCGCCACCGCGACTCCGGCGACGTCCCATTTCAACACGGTCACGAAAAATATGTTGAGCGTCAAATTCACCAATCCGGCGATCAGAAGAAAGAGCAGCGGCCGCCGCGTGTCGCCGACCGCGCGCATCAGCACGCAGCCGAAGACGTAGATCATCGTGAAAGGGATCCCCAAAAAACGGAGCCGCAGATACAAGGTCGCCGAGTCGATGATGTCGGCGGGGGTCCGCATCAGCTGCATCAAAAGGCGCGACATGCTCACCCCCAGCACCATCAGTATGATCCCGCACCAGAACCCCAGCGCGATCCCGGTGTGGAAAGCGTGGCTGATGCCGCGGTTGTCCTTGGCGCCGTAGCACTGCGCCGCCACCACTTGCGCGCCGCCGGCGATGCCGAAAGCGAGGATCAGCATCAGACTCGTGATCGCGTTGGTGGCGCCGATGGCCGCGAGCGACTGGTGCCCGTAAAGCGACCAGCGGCCGATGACCGCCAGATCCGCCGCGTCGAAAGCGATCGACAGGAGGTTCGCCAGCGCCACCGGGATCGCGAAGTTCACGATCTTGCCGAAAAGCGGCCCCTCGGTCATGTCGATGCGGTTTTCGTGTGCGTGTATGTGCGTGTGTGCCCGTGTGTGCCCGATCAACATCATGCCGTCTCCGCCGGTTCACCGGCACGCTGCTTTCTTATGAGAAAATGGACCGCGAGGAAGAACATCCCGCCGTTGACGAGCGCCACCGCCCCCCACGATATGGGATACGATATCAGCAGCCCCCGAAGCGAATGGAATTGGGGCAGTTCGAATGCCGTTTCGACCCAGATGACGCGGAAGACGCACGCCCCGAGCAGCGACACCACCGCCGGGAAGATCGAGCGGCCGATCCCGCGCAGCCCGCCCGTGGCGAGGTCCATGAAGCCGAGCATAAAGTAGCTCGAAAGCGTCAGGTACAGCCGCGTTTCCGCCTGCGCCACCACCGCCCGGTCGGGGGTGATGAAGCCGAGCAGCGTTTCGCCGAAGACGAGTCCGATCGCGCTGAGGATCAGGATCGTCGCCGTCAGGAGCACCGTGCAGATCAGCACGCTTCGCCGCACCCGGTCATATTTGCCGGCCCCGTAGTTCTGCCCGGAAAAGGCCATCGCCGTCTGGTACATCGCGATCACGATCACGTACATCACTCCCTCGATCTGGCAGGCGGCGATGTTGCCCGCCGTCGCTTCGTGGCCGAGGGTGTTGATCGCCGCCATGATGATCACGTTTGAGATCGAAAAGAACGCCCCCTGCACTCCGGCCGGGACGCCGATGTGCAGCATCCGTTTGACCTCCGGCCAGTAGAAGCGGACGTGCCGGAACATGATCTTTTCCGGACCGACGGCCCGGGTCATCACCCGCAGTACCAGCATCGCCGAGACCATCTGCGAAAACGCGGTCGCCAGCGCCACTCCGGCGACGTCCAGATGGAAGAGCGTCACCAGAACGACGTTCAGCACCACGTTGGTGATGCCGGAGATCGACAGGAATATCAGCGGCCGCCGCGTGTCGCCCAGCGCCCGCAGCACCGAACAGCAGTAGTTGTAGATCAGCATGAACGGCGCTCCGCACAGGCAGATGCGCCAGTACAGCGTCGCCTTGGCGAGGACTTCGTCCCTGGCGTTGATGCCCGCCAGCAAATGGGGGGCGAGCAGGACTCCCGCCACGCAGACCAGCGCGCCGAAGAAAAGCGCCAGCGCGAGCGAGGTGTGGACCGCGTGGACGAGCGACCGGTGGTTTTTGGCGCCGTAACATTGCGCCACCACCACGTTGGCCCCGACCGAGACGCCCCAGATCAGATTGAGCATCAGCGCGTTGAGGTCGCCCGTCGTGCCGATCGCCGCCAGCGATCTGGAGGATTCGGCAAAGCGCCCGATCACGACGATGTCCGCCAGGTGGAAAGCGTGCTGCAGCAGATAGGTCAGGACGAGCGGTATCGCATACCGCACGATCTTGCCGGTGAGCGGCCCCTCGCACATATCCATGTTGTATTTTGTGACCATATCCCGACCGGGTCCCCGGCAGCTGAAATGCGAACACATCTTATAATATATCCCGCCGCCGGCGATTTTTCACTGGCCGGCGCGCGAAATAACGGCGGAACGGGGCGCGGCACCGGCGCGTTTCGAAAAAAACGATGTTTCCTCCGTAATTTCCGTAAACACGTTTCGTATCGGCGGGCATAAAAAAACGCTCCGGGGTTGCCGGAGCGTTTCGAGTATCGCGATGAGGCGATTAGAGCGCGGTGCCCTTGCGCGCATCACGCAGAGTGTTCGGATACATCTGGATGATTTCGGTGGACTGGGCATTCGGATAACCGGTGGTGAGAGGCGAGAACCAGCCGAGGCCGTCGGTCGGCTCCACGTGACCGTCGAGGAAGAGGATGTTGCCGAACTTGTTGTGGTTCGCCGCGCCGCCGTTGGAGAAGTCGGCGCCGTCGCCGGTCAGGTCGGCGCAAACGCTGGATTCCGGTCTGCCGGTCTGCTTGTTGTCGCCCTTCTTCATGCCGGTCTTGTAGGCGTAGCTGCAGTTCGCCTTCGTGTCGCCGGAGGCCTTATACAGGAGGCTATCCGTGCCCTTGCCGTCGGCAGTGCTCGTGGACGGGCAGACGTAGACCTTGTAGTCGGTCAGGTGGTCGTTCTGACGCAGCAGCTCGAACCCGACGGCACGGGTGCCGCCCGTGAAATCGGAAAACTGGAAATCCTGCTCGGCGTTTTCCGCACCGGGATTGACGGCCGGACCGGTGGGGAGCCAGTCTTTGCTGGTGCCCGCGTAAAACTCGAGGGCGGTGCCGATCTGCTTCATGTTGTTGGTACAGCCGGTGCGGTGAGCGCGCTCGCGGGCGGTCTGCAGGACCGGCAGCAGGATGGCCGCCAAAATGGCGATGATCGCGATGACGACCAACAGCTCGATGAGGGTGAATCCACGACTTTTCTTCATTTTTCGATATCCTTTCGTTTGATTTCTCAACTGAAAAGGGTTCCCGACGACGACCGCTACCGAGCGGTTTTTGCCGAAACACTTCGTTGGACATGCCTATATTTTACCCGAAAAGCAGCAAATCTGCAAGTTTTCATCGAAGAAAAACACGGCAACTTTCACGATTTTTCACAATGTGGATTTTGTTTTCAAAACAGCCGATGATCCGAACGCCATTGAAAAAGCTCTTCGCGCCCGCTATTGACAACGCGGGAAAGCACGTTACATTATATCAAGGTCAATAAACAGGAGCGGCATCCATGCACAACATACCCGAAATCGACTGGAAACGGGTCGATACTTTGATCGCGCTGGCGCTGGAGGAGGATCTCGGGACCGCCGGCGACGTCACGACGCTCGCGGTCGTTCCCGAAGCGGCGAAGTGCCGCGCGATACTGCTTTGCAAGGAGCCGGATATGGCGCTTTGCGGGCTGCCGGTGGCGGAAAGGGTCTTTCATGCCGTCGATCCGACGCTGAAGTTCGAACCTCGACGGCGCGAGGGCGACATCTGCCGGAAAGGCGACGTGCTGGCGGAGCTTTCGGGTTCGGCGCGCGCGGTGCTCACCGCCGAACGCACGGCGCTGAATTTCATCCAGCGCCTCTCGGGGGTGGCGACGGCGGCGCACCGTTACGCGGCGGCGACGGCGGGGACGAAGACGGTCGTGCTGGATACCCGCAAGACCACCCCCGGCTATCGGAATCTCGAAAAGTACGCCGTCGCGGTCGGCGGGGCGACGAACCACCGCGTCGGCCTCTACGACCGGATAATGATCAAGGACAACCACCGCGAAATGGCGGCCAGGGAATTCGGCAGCGCCATCCCCGCCGCGGTCGAACGGGCGCGCCGCGCCTATCCCGATCTGGAGATCGAGGTCGAGGCCGACACCCTTGATGAAGTCCGCGCGGCCGCCGGGTGCGGCGTCGAATACATCATGCTCGACAACATGGACGACGCGACGATGGCAGAGGCGGTCGGGATCGTCGCCCGCCGCGCCAAACTCGAGGCCTCGGGCGGCATCACTTTGGAGCGGGTGCGCCGCATCGCCGCGCTCGGGGTGGATTTCATCTCGGTCGGCGCGCTGACCCACTCGGTCAAATCGGCGGATATATCGCTCGACATAGAGGTGGAAAAATGATCGCCAGACTGCGCGGAAAATTGCTCGAAAGCAGTTACACGAGCTGCATCGTCGACGTGAACGGCGTCGGGTACGAAGTCGCCATACCGCTTTCGACCTTCGACAAATTGCCGCGTTGCGGCGAGGCGGCGGATCTCCATATCCTGACGCAGGTGCGCGAGGATGCGATCACGCTCTTCGGCTTTGCCACCCCGGGCGAAAAGGAGCTCTTCTGCGCGCTGGTGCAGGTCTCGGGGATCGGCGGCAAACTCGCGCTGAACATCCTTTCCGGGATGTCGGTGGCGAACTTCTGCGACGCGGTCGTCAACCGCGACGTCAAAGCGCTGTCGCGCATCAGCGGCATCGGCAAACGCACCGCCGAAAGGATGATCGTCGAGCTCCACGACAAGCTCTCGGCCCCGGGGTTCGTCCCCGCCGGGGCGGAGGGCGCCGAAGCGAAGAAAGGCAATCTGGACAGCATCAACGACGCCGCGCTGGCGCTGGAAAATCTGGGCTACAAACGCGACGCGATCCGCCGGACCATCCAGGCGATCACCTCCGAGCTGCCCGAAGAACAGCAGACCACCGAGAACCTCATCCGCGCCGCGCTCGCCCGGATGAATTTCTGAACGCGGGGCGTCGAAAAAACGGAACGATCCAAACGGGAGTCTCAATCATGTTCGAAAGAACTATGGCGCCGGTGCTCTTCGCTTCGGCGTTGGCGGTCCTCGGTCTGCTGACCGGGTGTGGCGAGAAATACCGCAACGACGCGGAAAAGCAGTTCCTCAAAGCCGCCAAAAAGGGCGACGCCGAGGCGCAGTACGAACTCGGCGGCTGTTACGAATTCGGCGGCGGCGCGGAACGGGATATCGACGCCGCCCGCAAATGGTATGCCAAGGCCGCCGCGCAGGGGCACAAAAAGGCAGCGGCGCGTTTGCGGCTGCTGGATCCTCCAAAGCCCCCGACCGCGGATGAAATGAAGGAATATCGCCGGAACGCGGGCAAGGGCGACGCCGAGGCGATGTTCCAACTGGCGCAGTGTTTCGAATTCGGCTACCACGGACCGCGGGATCCCGACGCCGCGCTGCGCAATTATTCCTACGCCGCCAAAAAGGGCCACGAAGAGGCCGGGAAGCGGCTGGAGACGATGAAGGAAGAGATGACTCCTTCCGAGGCCGAGGTCAAAAAATACTTTGCCGACGCCAGAAAAGGCATCGCCGAAGCGCAGTATCAGGCCGCCAGGTGTTTGGAGTTCGGCTTCCGGGTGAAAGCGAACTCCCGCTCCGCCGGTGACTGGTACCGCAAGGCGGCGGCGCAGGGGCATCCCAAGGCGCTGGCGCGGCTCGGCCGGGCGCCGAAGCGTCCGACCCCGCCCCGAAAACGTCAGGGGAGGAAATGACCGATGAACGATGTCCGCGACTTCGGCGCGGTCGGCGACGGCGTGACGAAAGACACCGCCGCCATCCAGCGCGCGCTCGACTCGGGCGGCATGGCGTATCTGCCCCCGGGCGAGTATCTGTCGGGAACGCTCTATCTGCGCTCCAACGGCGGGTTGGAACTGGCCCCCGGCGCGGTGCTGCGCGCTTCGCCGGACGCCGCCGACTACGATGAAAACCCCTGTCCGCAGAACCGCGTTTTCGCTTCCGAAATGGTCTCCGGCGCCCACTTGATCGTCGCGTGCGAAGTCCACGACGTGACGATCCGGGGCGGCGGCAGGATCCACGGCAATCGCGAGGCGTTCTTCAGCGGGGAAGAGGACCCCGAACGCCCCGGCAAATTCCTGCGCCCCGCGTGGCGGCCGGGGCAGATGCTCTTTTTCTGCGAATCGACCGACGTGAGCATCACCGGCGTCGAACTGTGCGAATCGCCCTACTGGTGCTGCTTCCTCCACGGGTGCGAGCACATCGACATCCGCGGCGTCCGGATAAAGAACCACCGCATGACCCCCAACAGCGACGGCATCGACCTCGACTGCTGCCGCTTCGTGACGGTGAGCGACTGCCGCATCGACGCGGGCGACGACTGCATCACCTTGCGCGCCTGCACCGCTCCGCTCAAAACGCCGCGCAGGTGCGAGAAGATATGCGTGACCAACTGCGTGCTTTCGTCGCCGTGTCAGGCGATCCGGGTCGGCGTCGGCGACGGAGCGATCCGCGACGCCGTCTTCGACAATCTCGTGATACACGATACGAGGTCGGGCATCCAGCTGGTCTCGCGGTACAGCTCCGCCTCGGCCGGCGTGACGATCGAAAACCTGATCTTCGGCAATATCGTGATGAAGTGCCGCCGCCCGCTCGCCGTGTTGAGCGACGTGCGCGGCCCGCGCGACGAGGCGGCGAAACCGATCCGCGGGATCGTATTCCGCGGCATCCGCGCCGAGGGCGACCGCAGCTGCTTCTTCGAGGCCAACCGCCGCGGCGACGTTACGGACATCACTCTCGATCACGTCGACCTCATGCTTCGCGGCGGCGACGACATCGTCGACGGCGAAGATCTTGCCTACGGCGAGTTCGGAGTGAAAAACTCCCCGGCGGCGATCCACATGAAAAACATCGAAGACTGCACTTTCGACCGGGTGCGGGTGCGCTGGAGCGCCGACGCTTCGCCGCTCTGGAAGTACGGGCTGTGGGCGGAGGATTCCGAGCCCCCGGAAATGCCCGGCTGCCGCTTCGACCGCGAAAACCGCATCGACTGATCCGGGACCGCATACGAAAAACGGGCCGCCGCAATTTTTTGCGGACGGCCCGTTGCGTTTGTCGCGCGTAACGTCAGTTGGCAGGCGCCGGAGGCGGCGGCGGTACCGGGGCCGGCGGCGGCGGGGGCATCACGACCGGCGGCGGCGGGGGCGGCGCGATGAGCATCGGATAACGGGCGGAAAGGTCGGCAAGCGAACGCGCCATCGCGTACTTCATCATCCGGGCATAAAGGTCGGCGTCGGCTCCGACGCGAGCGTACAGCCAGTGCCAGAGGCTGTCGCCGAGTTCGTTGCGGAAGCTCCACACCACCCGTCCGGTGGCACGCTCCACCAGCTCGAAATCGACGTCCAGCTCGGCGGTCGAAAGCCCGTCCGGAAAGCCGATGACCCAAAACGGCGGGATGAAAACGGAGAGGCAGTAGGTGAGGATATACCCGCGGTAGTAGGTGTTGCGGAGCTTGGTCTTCCACAGATAGGTGCAGTCGCATTTGTTCGGGTCGCGGACGCGCTCGACCTTGGCGAAGAGGTTCGAGGTCCTGAGGCTGATCGCGGAGGCGACGGCGAGGTCCTCGGCGGGGCTGAAGTCGAACTGCGACAGCGTCGCGAATTCCCCGCTCTGTTCCGGGTGGCGCATCGTGTGCCAGCCGAAAGGCATCAGGGGTATCAGTCCGAGGTAGTACGACCCCACGCTTTCGTTGGAGTTGTCGCCGCCGGCGTAGGTGTCGGCGTCGCGGTGATCCTCGGCGGGCAGCACGCCCACCGTGGGATTGCCGGGCAGCGGGGCGAAAGTCGGCATCGCGCCGTAGGCGCTCGAATAATCGAAGCGCGAGGTGTTGGAACACCCGGTCAGGATAAGCGCGGCGAAAAGCGCCAAAGCGAAAAAGGCAGCCAATTTCATTTTTTCATGCTCCGTTTCGGTTTCGCGAACGTCAGTAACCGAAGATGTTGACGGTTTCCTGCTTGGAGATCTCGAAGTTGTCTTCCCAGACCGCGAGACCGCTTTGCAGATCGGTCACCACCACGTGGAAGTAGAAAGTGTTTTCCCGGGTGCGGCCGGCGTGGGTCGACTGTCTGATGATCTCGCCCGACAAACTCAGATCCGGGGCGATCACGGTGCCGCGCTTCTGCACCGTCGCCTGATTGAAAAGGTCGTCGTTTTCCAGTTCGCGGACCTGCCGCGTGGCGTTGTCTTCGGGGCCGCGGCCGCCGACGGCGGTGGTGGTGAGCGCCTTGCCCGAAGCGAGCATCGCCTGCCGCATCTTGTTGGTGAGTATCTGCGTCCGGGCGCGGGCGCCGGAACGGTTCTTGACTTCGCTGATCATCACGACCGCCTTGCGCCCGTCGGGACGCACCAGCGCGCCGGAAGCGATCAGAGAATTGATCGCCCGGGTCGCGACGTCATTCCAGTCGCGGGTGTTGACGTCGCCGACAGTGGTGACCCCCTGCGTGGTGGGGTCGATGCGCCGCGCCGGAGAGCCGCAGCCGCAGAGGACGAGCGCGCAGACCGCCGCGAAAAAAGTGACCGCCGAACAATATGTTTTCATGATGTCTTTCCTCCTGATGGTGTTATCAATTGACGTTGGGGTCTTCCATTACGCTGAGCACGAAATCCTTGCAGCGGGAGTTCGGTGCCACGCCCTGCAAAAACTTGGTCTCGCCGGGGATGAATATCGTCGACTGCCAGGCGTTCGCCGCGGTCGGCACTTCCATGCCGTTCTCGTCCATCCAGTTGAAGCGGTAAAGCACATGGTAGGGGTTGTCGCCCCGGAAACCGCTCCACAGCTCCGACCAGAATCCGTAGCGTTCGCTGCGGATCTGCGCCTGCACCATCATGACCCCCCCCGGGGTCATCGAGCGGCGCATCGACAACAGCGCCAGCCGGTCGCGGCAGAAGCTGTCGGTGCTGAATTTGCGGGCGTCGACCGAATTGGGATTCATGCTGAGGTCGCGGTTCTCGATCGTGTTGACGGTGTCCTGACATCCGGCGAGGCACAGCCCTGCGAGCAGTGCGGCGGCGGCGATTGAAACGGCTTGAAATCTCATCGTTTTTTCTCCCCTTTATATTGTATTGCGCCTTACAGGATCGGACGGGTCGCCTGTTTGGCGAAGTCGATGTTCTTTTCCCACACCGCGATGCCGGTCTTGAGGTCGGTCAGCGTCAGGTGGAACATATAGTAGCTTTCCTCGGTGCGGCCGGAAACGGCGTTGTGCTGGATGATCATGCCGGCCAGACTGAAGTTCGGCGCCACCACGGTGCCGCGCTTCACGACCGTCGCCTGATTGAAGAGGTCGTCGTTTTCCTTGTCGCGGATGCGGCGCACCGCCCGGTCGAGGTTGCCGCCGTAACCGGTCGCCGAAGTCACCTTGGCCTGACCGGATGCCAGTATCGCCTGCCGCATCTGGTTGGTCAGGAGACCGGTTTCAAGATGGATCAAGGTGTAGTTGCGCATCCGGCTTATCATCACCACCGACTCCATGCCGTCGCTGCGCTTCAGCGCGCCGGATGCGACCAGCGACTGGGCGGCCTCGCCGGCGACGCGTTTCCACTCGCCGGAATCGACCGCGCTGACCGTGACCAGCGCCTCCGCGCCGCCGGGTTCGATGTAGTGGGCGTCGCTTCCGCACCCCGACAGCGAAACGACGGCCAGACACGCCGCGAACGAAATCGCCGACAACCGTTTTATCATTCCATGCTCTCCCATTTTTTAAGCAGATACTTGCTGCTGTTGATCTCTCTGACATATACCACCGCCCGGTTGGTTTCCGGCGAGAAATCCAACTCGAACTCCTGCGCGATCCCGCCGTCGCCGTTGACGAC
>Ga0310690_10008443_pt1 | contig 13062 bp, 12 predicted proteins | sample AusTroGonzalo_MG_2_FD_207661 | JGI IMG/M metagenome (GOLD analysis project Ga0310690, IMG submission 207661) | Bovine rumen microbial communities from tropical cattle in Woodstock, Queensland, Australia - Gonzalo_04 (v2) (version 2) | ecosystem: Host-associated > Mammals > Digestive system >... | reverse complement strand
TCGCTGTCGGCCGCGGGGTGTTCGTCACCTTCGCGGTCGGTTTGGCCGTCACCTTCGGGGTTGCCGTGGCGTTGGCTTCCTTCGCGGATATGGCTGTTTTCGCGTTCATTTTCGCCAGCGTCTTCTGGCCTACCTTGCCGTCCGCCGTCAGGCCGTTCGCTTTCTGGAAGGCCTTGACCGCTTCTTCCGTGGCCGGCCCGAAATCGCCGTCGGCCGCTCCCTTGTAATAGCCCAGTTCCTTCAGGCGCTTCTGCACCGCGCGGACCGCGTCGCTGCCGGTAAAGCCGCGCTGCAGGCTCGGCGGCGTAGGCGTCGGCGTCACAGGCGCCATGGTAGGCGTCGGCGTCGCCGGCTGCTCAGTCACCACCTCGATCGTGGGACTGTTGTCCGGCGCGGGCGAATAGTTGTCAAATACAATCACGCTGGACGTCGGCATCGGGGTATTGCCGTCCTGGGGATTGCCCCAATCATCCCAGCCGTTTCCCGCCTGATTTGTCGGCGTCGGCGTCACATTGTTGCTCCAGGGCTGCTGCGGATTGATATTCTGCGTCTCAATGACCACCGTGTCGGGCGTCATCGTCACAGTGGGCGTCGGCGCCAGCGTCTGGAAAGGCAGCGCGTTTCCGGTGCCGGTCGGGCTGCCGTTGTTCACGTCATCCGGCGGCTGATAACACGCCGTCAGCAGCAGGCACAGGGACAGCACACCCAGCAGCAAGATATATCTCCAGTGATTCTTCATTCCGATCCCTCCGACTTCTCCTGAGAAGGAAACAGTTCCGTAAACGTGTTGTAGTGGTCTTCCGTGTACCAGACATGCCCGTCGCTGGAATAGATGATCCGGTATTCATTCCTTTTGCCGCCCTGATAGAAACAGTCGGCTTCATAGTACTTCCGGCCTTTCACATAGGGCAGCCTTCGCTCGTAGTTCCCGAAATAATCCCCGCCGATGGTCAGTCCGGGCTCAATATCCCCGGGATTCAGGTATATTGTCTGCCAGCCCATCTCCATGGCCATCTTCTTCGTCACAAAGTTTTCCGGCAGTTCCCCGTGCTCAAAGAGGTAGTCCGCCAGTTCCTGGGCCGCCTCCAGAGGCCCGGGCGTCGCTGTCGGTCCCGGCATGGGCGTCGGGGTTTCCGCCGCGCCGGCCGCCGTCACCGCCGCCGTGGGCGATGCGTTTTTCTTCTTCGCGGATTCCTGCGCTCCGGCTGAGCAGCTGCTCAGGAGCAGAATCGCTGCCAGTAATAGAACGAACAGACGAATAATCCTGTTTCGATTCTTCATATCCGTTCCTCCTTCATTGCTTTTGCGGCTTTGCGCCTTCAGTGCTATTAAGGGATCCTTCAACTCCACTTCGTTTTGCTCGGGGCTGCCGCCCGTTCTCCACTGAGAAAGAGTCACTGGCGCTTTCTCCGGGCGTTCCGAACCTCAGGATGACACATTAAGGCAGGTGCAGGATGACAGGGGTAAACCCTGTCATTTGTGGTACCTTTCCCCCGCATTGATCTTTTCCGCCCGGTAGAGCTGTTCCAGCAGCATCACCCTAGCCAGCTGGTGCGGAAAGGTCATGGGGCTCATGGAAAGCTCTTCATCGGCGCGATCCAGCACGTTTTTCCCGAGCCCGAGGCTCCCCCCGATGATAAACACGAACCGGCTGACGCCGCCCGTTTTCATTTCCTGTAGGTGCCCGGCCAGCTCCTCAGACGACCGCCGTTTCCCGCCGATCGTCATCGCGATCACCCGATCCCCCGGGCGGATCTTCGCCAGGATCGCTTCTCCTTCCTTTGCCTTCACCTGTTCCTCCAGCGCCTCCGAGGCGCCGGAGGAAGGTTCCGGCAGGTCCGGGATTTCCATTTCCTCGTATTTACCGTACCGGCCCAGGCGTTTCAGGTATTCATCCGCCATCTGCCGGTAGGGCTTCTCCTTCATTTTCCCCACGCAGAGGATCGTGACGCTCACGGCCGGTCCACCCTGGGCAGGCTTTCCCGCTCAATCAGGGACCAGGCCATGCTCACGCTACGCTCCCGCTCGCCGCTGATCATCCGCAGCAGCTTTTCCGCCACCAGGGCGCCAAAGGCTTCCTTCGGATGACCGAGAGTGGTCAGCTGGGGATTCGACATGGACGCGAAGGTCGCGTTGTCAAACCCGATAAAGCCCAGTTCTTCCGGCAGTTTCATCCCCTGCTGCTGCAGGAGGGCCATCAGGCTCACCGCGAACACGTCGTTATAGCAGGTGATACAGTCCGCCTCATGCTTCTTCAGGCGTTCCACAAAGGCTTTGCCTTCCGGCGTATAGAGCAGATTCATGCGCTGCTCCGTGCCGAACAGCAGCAGCCGCTCGTCCGGAATCTCAATACCCTGGCTCTTCATCTCATCCAGGAAACCGCTCAGCCGCTCCTTGCCCTGCAGGTCGTCCACCTTGAACATGCCCGCGGGCTTCCGGTATCCCCGGCTCAGCACTTCGCGGGCGGCAATGCGCCCGCCGCCGTAGTCGTCCATCACCACATGGGGAACGTTGACCAGCTCAGGATAATAGCTGTTCATGAACAGCACCGGAATATTCCGTTCCGCCAGGTGGCGGTACAGATCCACATTCTCCGCCTGCTTCGCGGTCCGCGTGCCTTCCACGATCAGGCCGTCCACCTGTCCGTCCAGCATCCGCTCCAGGATATTCCGTTCTGTCTTGCTGTCATTGTAGGTAGCGCTCAGGTTCATCACCGCGCCGTTCTCGTTCAGCACGGACTCAATCCCCTGCACGATGGAGGGGAAAATATAGTCCGTGATATAAGTCGTCACCACGCCCACATGGATCGTGCCCTGCCGGCGCCTCGGCCCGTGGCGTACGTAGGTGCCGCTGCCCCGGCGCCGGACCACCAGCCCGTCGTCCTCCAGCAGCGCAATCGCTTGTCGGATGGTCTGCCTGGAAACATTGAAGCGGAAGCGCAGTTCTTCTTCCGTCATCAGGGTCTGTCCGTCACGGAATACACCCTCCGCGATTTCTTTACGCAGGACATCCGCCACCTGCAGGTATTTGGGTTGTTCGGCCACAGCAAACACATCCTTTCCCATGGGTTGTTCCTATGATACCAGACAATTTGCGTTTTTTCAAGATATGTACGTACTGATTCCGCCCGGTTTACCGGACGATCAGGCTGTTGTCCCGGACCGGGTTGCCGATTTCAAAGGTCAGGTAGCAGGCATCACCGTATTCCTGCATAGTATAACCCTTTCACGGCAAAACGAAAAGAGAAAGCTGGAAGGATTCTCCAAAATCTGTTATGATAAGGGTAATTTCCGGGAAAGGAGGAGATCCCGTGTACGCCTACTGTCTTTTCTGCCTGACCCAGCGGTGCAGGATCATCGCGAAACTGCTGGAGATCCGCGGCGTGGACCGGGCTTTCTCTCCCCAGGTCGTCAACAGTTTCCGCAAGCAGGGCGAAAATAAAAAGCGAAACAAGGACCTGCTCCCCGGCTATGTGTTTCTCTACAGCGAACAGCGCCTGACAGACTACACCCTCTTCTGCGGCATGGACGGGGTCATCCGCCGCGTCGGCCGGCAGGACGACGGCTATGAGCTGGCTGGGGCAGACCTGGACTTCGCCATGCAGCTGCTGGAAAAAGACGGCGTTGTCGGCGCCATGACAGTCTGCCGGGAAGGGGACGACGTCATCCTCGAGGATCCGCTGTTCAACGGCGTCCATGGCCGGGTCACCAGGGTGGACTGGCGCAAGGAACGGGCCCGGGTGGATTTCGTGTTTGAGAAAAACCCCTGCCATGTCTGGGTCTCCCTGGAAAATGTCAAAAGCCTGAAAAAGCCCGAGGAGGGACAGGAATCCAATGCCTCCACTGTCGATCTATAAAAGCGATCTCGATTACAGCTATGCCCCGGGAATCTTCCCGAGCATGGAATGCCTGGCGCACCGGCCAGAGCTCGTCCGGCGCCTGCTGCTGCACTCCTCCGCCGCGGGGCGGGATGGCGCGGACCGGCTGCGGGCCAAAGCCGAAGCCCTCGGCGTCCGGGTCGAGGAAGCTGACCGGGCGCTGGCCCGCGTCAGCGGAAAGGAAAACTGCTACGCGGCCGCGGTCTTCAGCAAGTTTGAGGATACACCGGACCCGGGCAAACCGCATGTGGTGCTCCATAATCCCGGGGACAGCGGCAACGTCGGTACGATCCTGCGCACGGCGCTGGGCCTGGGGATTGAGGACGTTGTCCTGATCCGTCCCTGCGTGGACGTCTTTGACCCGAAAACCGTCCGGGCGAGCATGGGCAGCCTCTTCGCCCTGCGGATCAGGGTCTGCGATACCTTTGAGGATTACCGGAAAGCCTACCCGGACCGGAAGCTCTATCCTTTCATGCTCGACGCTTCCGTGCCGCTGCGGGAAGCCCTGAAGAACCGGCCGGAAACCTGGACGCTTATCTTCGGCAACGAAGGCCGCGGCCTGCCGAAGGAATTCGCGCAGATGGGGCAGGCCGTCCGGATCGAAAGCAACGACCGGGTGGATTCGCTGAACCTGGCCATCGCCGCCGGCATCGGGATCTACGGGTTTATGACGCGGTAAAAAAACAGGGGGATCAGCCCGGCAGCTGGTCCCCCTTGTTTTTACAGCGCCGCGGCGCTGACAATGCCTTTCATATGGGCGATGTGTTCCGTGAGCGGCTCCGGCTGTTTGCTGCCCCGGACCCTGACCTCGGCGGCGTACAGCGTATCCTTCCCTTCCAGGGTATGGATCTTCAGGTTCACGATCGACATCCGGCTGTCCTTGCAGTACCGCAGCACCTGGTCCAGGGATGTCTTCTCGTTGTAGTGGATCTCGATGGTGTATTCCGGCGTGTGGCGGATCTTCCGCCCGAGCATATGGAACAGCGTTTCCGCGATCAGCACCAGGATCGAGGCGGCTATTCCCAGTTCGTAATAGCCCGCGCCGATCGCCAGGCCGATAATACCAGTCGTCCACAGGCCGGCCGCCGTGGTCAGGCCGCGGATCGACATATTCTTCGTGATCACGATCGTGCCCGCGCCGATAAAGCCCAGACCGGAAATCACCTGCGCCGCCATCCTGCTCACATCCGTTGGCAGCTTCAGCTTCAGGAAAATATACAGCGCCGTCATGGCCGCGACCGAGGCGCCCATGCAGACCAGGATATGCGTCCGGAAACCGGCCGGGCGGTTCTTGGCGGACCGTTCCAGCCCGATGATCGCTCCGGAGAGCACCGCGACGGCAAGCCGGACCAGCACCGATACCGTATTCAGTTCCCGCAGGGGATTCAAAAATTCCAGCATCTCTTTCGCTCCCCCATTCTCACGCAATGATCTCTTTGACCGCATGGACGCAGTCCAGTTCCGCCACCGAGGTGATCATCCCGCTGTGGGAATGGTTCTCCCTGCTCAGATTGAGCACAAACATCGCCGACGCGTAGTGCTTTTCCGTCCGCTCCGGGCGTTCGATCTCAATGTCAAAGATCGTGGCACCCTGCCCTTCCATCACCCGGCGGATCGTATCGATATCGCTGCTCTCGTTGAATTCCACCGTCAGCGTCAGGTTCCGCAGTTTCCGTTTGAACTCGCCCTCCAGCGGGCTCATCACGTTCAGTACGACCGCGATGATCACCAGCACCGGCACCACGCACTCATAGAACCCGAACCCGCAGGCGATACCCATACAGACTGAGGCGAACAGGCCCGTGGCCGTCGTCAGGCCGCTGACCTGGCTGTGGGATACCTTGATAATGATTCCCGCGCCAAGGAAGCCGATGCCCGTGATCGACTGGGCGGCGATCCGCCCGGCGTCGTATTTCATCCCGACCTCCGCCACGGTATCTGCCCACTGGCCGGTCAGCATCTGATACAGGTACAGGCTGACCATCACGGCTGTCGCGCCGCCGAGGCATACCAGCATATAGGTTCTCAGCCCGGCCGGCCGGTCTTTCCTGCTCCGCCCGTAGCCGATCACCCCGCCGCAGAGCATGGCCAGCGCCAGCCGTAGCAGCATTGCCCCGAAACCAAACCCTTCCATCCGTCATTCTCCCGTGATGTTTGTCTCAGCGCAGCGAAAAGTCTTCCCTCTCCCTGGTCAGGTTGGGGTTGTAATACGGATCGCCCGCTTCCAGCGTCCGGTGCCATTTCCGCAGGAAACGGTTCGTTTCCCGGACCAGGAAGCGCTGCTTCTCCGGGTCCGCGTCGTCCGCGCCCCTGCTTTTGCTCTCGTGGTGGACCAGCTCCGCCCACGGGGTCCACAGGATCCGGTATCCGGCCTCCCGGATGCGCAGACACAGGTCCACGTCGTTGAACATCAGGCTGAAGCCTTCGTCCAGCCCGTTCATCTCTTCATACACATGCCGGGGAATCATCATGCACGCGCCGGTGACCGCACTGACCTCCTGGGCGTACCGCAGCCGGTTGAAGTATCCCGGGCTGTCTCCCGGAAACCCGCGGTGGTAATGCCCCGCAGCGATCATAATCCCGATCCCGATCCCCGCGTGCTGGATCGTCCCGTCCGGGTAATACAGCTTCGCGCCGGCCGCGCCGACATCCTCCTGCTGGGTGAACATCAGCATTTCCCGGATCCAGTCCGGGCTGATGACCTCCGTATCGTTGTTCAGCAGCAGGATCTGTTCGCCCCTGGCCTCCCGGAAGCCGGCGTTGTTTACCGCGGAATAGTTGAACGCGCCTTCCCGGGTGATCACCCGGATCCGCGGGTCCGCCTCCAGCTCTTCGTAATACCGGAAGGTTTCCCCTTCGGTGCTGTTGTTCTCGATGACCAGGATCTCATAGCGGCCATAGGCGGTCTTCTCCCGGATCGAGTCCAGGCACCGCTTCAGATCCTCCCGGTGGTCCCTGTTCGGAATCAGGATGGAAACCAACGGCTCTCCCCGGACAGGCTCCGCCACATGGCGGACCGCCGGCAGCGGCGTTTCCTCTCCCATGGGCACCCGCCGGTAATACAGGGCTTCAGGAACATGGCAGACCGCCCTGGCCGTCCGGGCCATGCGGATCACCGCGTCCCAGCGCTCCCCTGCGTCCATGGCCACGTAGTTCTCCGCCCCTGCGTCCCGCAGCAGCGAACGCCGGCAGGCCAGGAACGGCCCGATATAGTTGCAGGCCTTCAGGCTGTCGGGCCCGTAGTCCGGTTTGAAGTACGGCGTATCTCGGTCTCCCGGCGCCTCCGTAAAGTATGCCTCATCCGTATAGACCAGGTCCGCGCCGGTCTCTTCGGCCGCCCGGGCGCATGCGTACAGCGCCGCGGGATGCAGCCATCCGTCCGGCTCCAGAAAAACCACCCAGTCCGCGTTTTCATCCCCCGCGGGCCAAGTCTGCCGGTCCAGGCTGTCTTCCGCTGCCTTCCGGGCTTCCTCCGGCACGTCCTTTTCCAGGAAAACCGCCCGGAACCGGATCCCCCCGGCCTTCGCCGCGGCCTCCTGCGCTTTCCGTTCGGCTTCCTGAAGCACAGGGCCCCGGGCCTTGCTTTCACGAATTTTGCGCGTTTTTCGTTCTTCCCGCAGCCGTCTCCCGGCGTCTTCCGGGCCCACTGTCCGGCAGTGATGGAGATACCTCGCCCAGCTGCCGATCAAACCGTCCCTGCCCACGTCAGCCTCTCCTGTCCGCCAGTATCTCGTTCATTCGCTTTCGGATCGCCTCGGCACACCGCTCCATGGAGAGTGTTTCCCGGACGACCTGCTTACCCTTCTCAGCAATCTGCCGGTAGTAGGCCGGATCTTCCTTCAGCCGTTTCAGGTACACCGCCGCCTGGTCCACGTCCGGATCAGCCCACAGCTGTTCCCGGTCGTCGGTCGGATAATCATCCCCCACGGGCACCAGCGCGCAGTCCACCATGCAGGCACTTCCTTCGGGCATGAACTCCGTGTTCGAGCTCCAGTTGGTCGCCACCGAAGGCGTGCCCAGCGCCATCGCTTCAGCCATCACCAGTCCGAAGCCTTCGGACCTGTGCAGGCTGATAAACACGTCGCACAGGCGGATCAGGCTGTTGAGCTTCCGCTTGTCCATCCGCCCGGTAATCAGCAGATACCCCGCCTTTCCGCCGATATGCTCCTCGACGAAGGCGACATCCTCCTCTTTGGGATTGTTGACCTTGATGACCAGTTTGATATGCTCCGGGTTCTCCCCATAGGCTTTCCGGAACGCGTCAATCGCGGCCCCCGGGTTTTTCCGGCTGGACCAGCTGTGGGAGTCGAACATCGTCAGGACCAGGAAATCGTCCTCCGACAGCCCGAAGTCCGCCCTGGTCAGCTTTTCGTCGTACGGGGCTTCCATCCCGTAGGGGATCGTGATCACCGGCTTGCCTGTCGCCTTGCTCATGGCCCGGGCCGTAAAGGCGGACGGCGCCCATACCTCGTCCACATAGTCGAAAATCGGCACCCAGTCCTTCGGCACCGTCTCCAGTTCCCACAGGAAGACGCCGATGTTGTAGTGCCGGTCAAAATGGCCCCGGGGGAAGGTGCTCAGGGCGTCCTGCCACTGGGGGGGATTGATATGTATGACGTTGATCGCGTACCGGTTCTCCAGGGTCAGCCGGTCGTCAAAGGTGGTATCCTCCTGGGGCAGGTCGGGAATAAAGTCCAGGTTCAGCAGCGTATGGGGAATCTTCCCCGCTTCCAGCGCCCGGGCATAGAGCTTGACGCCCTGGCTCAGGCCGATCTCGCTCCTGAACAGGCCGTACAGGTTGATACCCGCGGGAAACAGCCCCGGCTCATAGGGCCGAGGCATTTTCAGGTTGTGAAGCATCTGCTTCTCCAGCGGCCTGGAGACCAGGTGCCGCACCTTCGCGGGGATCATCTTTTTAAACCAGACGTCTTCCGACAGCATCAGGCCCTTGACATACACCCGGACTTTCTGCCGTACCCGGTTCATTCCCATACATTACTCCAGTCAGGCGCCGCGCGCCTTTTCCCTCACCGGTTCCCGTACATCTTCTCGTAATAGTTCTGGTATTCGCCGGAGATGATCTCTTCCCACCATTCCCGGTTGTCCAGGTACCACTTGATCGTCTTTTTGATGCCGTCCTCGAACTTCGTTTCAGGCAACCAGCCCAGCTCGTTGTGAATCTTCGTCGGGTCGATCGCGTAGCGCATGTCGTGGCCCTTCCGGTCCGTCACGTAGGTGATCAGGCTTTCCGGCTTGCCCAGCTCCTTGCAGATCAGCTTCACGATGTCGATGTTCGCCATCTCGTTGTGCCCGCCGATGTTGTACACTTCCCCGATCCGGCCCTTGTGGATGACCAGGTCAATCGCCTTGCAGTGGTCCTCCACATACAGCCAGTCCCGCACGTTCTTCCCTTCGCCGTATACCGGCAAGGGCTTGTCGTTCAGGGCGTTGGCGATCATCAGGGGAATCAGCTTCTCCGGGAAGTGGTACGGCCCGTAGTTGTTCGAGCAGCGGGAAATCGTGCAGGGCAGGCCGTAGGTCCGGTAATAGGCCATCACCAGCAGATCCGCCCCGGCCTTCGAGGAGGAGTAGGGGGACGACGTATGGATCGGCGTTTCTTCCGTGAACAGCAGGTCCGGCCGGTCCAGGGGCAGGTCACCGTAGACCTCGTCCGTGGACACCTGGTGATACCGCTGGATCCCATATTTCCGGCAGGCGTCCATCAGGGTAGCCGTGCCGATGATGTTGGTCTGCAGGAAGATGCCAGGATCCTCGATGGAACGGTCCACATGGCTCTCCGCCGCGAAGTTCACCACGATGTCCGGATGCTCTTCCTCAAAGAGGCGGTACACCGCCTCCCGGTCGCAGATGTCCGCCTTCACAAACCGGAAGTTCGTGTTGTCCATCACGCTCTTCAGCGTCGAAAGGTTCCCCGCGTAGGTCAACTTGTCCAGGCAGATGATCCGATAATCCGGATACTTCCCCAGCATGTGGAAAATGAAATTGGATCCGATGAATCCGGCACCGCCGGTGACGATGATGGTCATGGTTAAAACCTCCGGTCGTATTTTTTTTATTCATAATTCAGAATTCATAATTCATAATTTGGAATCCTGAATGTATCATTCGCAATTCGTCATTTATAATGATACAGGGCCTGATACTTGTTTTGAAGGTGCTGTCATCAATTAATACACAAAGTTGCAGTCGCTGTCTTCCAGCAGTGGGGCGTTCATATCCTTGGGACTGAGCAGCTCTTCCTTCACTTCGCCCCAGTCCACGCCGATCGCGGGATCGTTGAACCGGATCCCCCGGTCACATTCCTTGCTGTAGAGGTTGTCCACCTTGTACACAAACTCCACGTCGTCCGTCAGGGTCTTGAACCCGTGGCCAAAGCCCCGGGGGATCATCAGCATCCGCTTGTTCTCCGCACTCAGTTCCACCGCGACCCACTGCCTGTATGTCGGACTTCCTTTCCGCAGGTCCACCGTCACGTCCATCACTGCGCCTTTGGTCACCCGCACCAGTTTCGCCTGGGCCATGGGCATGTTCTGAAAGTGGATGCCCCGCAGAATCCCCTTCTGGGCGCTGAAACTCTGGTTGTCCTGTACGAATTCGTACTTCAGGCCCATTTCCTCAAAGTTCCGGGTGCTCCAGGTTTCCATGAAATAGCCCCGCTGATCCCCAAACACCTGGGGTTCAATAATGTACACGCCCGGGAGTTTGGTTTCGATTTTATTCATGGTTGATTCCTTTCCGTTACAAAGTTTGTCTTCGGCGTAGTAAGGGATCCTTCAACGCGGTCGTTTCACTGCCCTTGCTCAGGATGACAGGGGGATTAATACCTGACTTTGCCCTCTGCTACCGCTTTCAGATGCGCACCGTAGGGGCTCTTGCCATACCTTTCGGCGCTTTCCAGGAGTTTCTTTTTATCAATCCACTGATTGAGGTACGCGATCTCTTCCGGCGCGGAAATTACGATGCTCTGGCGCTTCTGGATCATCTGTACAAAGTCCGCGGCCTCCACCAGGCTGTCCATCGTGCCGGTATCCAGCCAGGCGAACCCCCGGCCCAGCCGCTGTACATCCAGCCGGTCTTCCTTCAGGTACATATCGTTCAGCGTCGTGATCTCCAGCTCACCCCGGGCGCTGGGCTTCACTTCGTGCGCCATCGCGCTGACGCCCTTCGGATAGAAGTACAGGCCCGTGATGCAGTAATTGCTCTTCGGGTTCTTCGGCTTCTCCTCCACGGAGATCACTTTGCCGTTTTCGTCAAACTCCACGATGCCAAAGCGCTCCGGATCATTCACATAGTATCCGAAAATCGTGGCCCGGCCGGCCTCGGCGTCCTCCGCCGCGGCCTTCAGCACCTTCCGGAAACCGTTGCCGTAGAAGATATTGTCGCCCAGCACCATCGCGCAGGCATCCTCCCCGATGAATTTCTCGCCCAGCAGGAACGCCTGGGCCAGGCCGTCCGGGGATGGCTGCACCACATAACTCAAGGAAATCCCGAACTGGCTCCCGTCCCCCAGCAGGCTTTCAAACCGGGGCGTATCCGTGGGTGTGGAAATGATCAGGATGTCCCGGATCCCCGCCAGCATCAGGGTACTCAGGGGATAATAGATCATCGGTTTGTCATACACCGGCAGCAGCTGTTTCGAGGTCACCATTGTCAGCGGATACAGCCTGGTTCCCGCTCCGCCAGCCAGAATAATCCCTTTCATGCCTGTCGCTCTCCTCCAATCTTTTTTCCTGCCAAATGGCTTGGATTATATTTGTCAGTTTTTCTGATCCTTACTGTTCCTGCAGGTAGATGCAGGTAAATGCCGCGCCCAGCAGCCGGGGGTCTCCGTTGCCCGGTTCACGGGCGTCCGGGAACTCAAAGCGGAAGGTGATCGGCCCGTCCTTCCCGGCCAGTTTGTCGGGAATCCGCAGCCAGGTCTCCCCGCCTTCGGACAGGGTTTCCTCCCCGATCAGGATCCCATCCGCGTACACGCGGCAGGGCTGTTTACCGCAAGTCATCTGCGTCTCGAAGCAGAAATACAGGGGTTTGGGTTCCACCCGCTTCACCTTCAGGGTCAGGGACGCCTCCGTCCCCTCCGTCCAGGTATAGAGGTTCTCCGTGTGGGAAAAGCCTTTAGGTGCAAAGCGCAGGTAGTCCGGGGCCTCCAGGGTAAACCGGATCCGCTCCCCCGGCCTGCAGCTGTACAGGTCCGTCACGTCCAGCACCGCAGGATCGCCGTTCCGGACGGCCCGGACGCAGGGTACGCCCTCCGGCACCAGGACCGTCTCCCGCTCCGGATCAAACAGCCGCAGCCCCTGAGAGTATAACACGCAGTCGATCCCGTCAGCAAGCAGGGGCACATCCTTCAGGTGGATCACGCCCGTCTTTTCGGCGCCGGCCGCCAGCCGGGCCAGCTCGGTGATCTTCATGGACCGGTATTGCGCGTCGCAGTACGTGTCGATCAGCCGTTCCGTTTCATCCGGCGTATCCGTGCGGACCAGCAGGACGGAGCCGCCCTGCGCCTCCAGGTACCCGTCCAGGGTCCGCATCTGGTCCCGGGCTGCTTCGGAAGGCAGCGCCGCCTCTTTCCCGGTCCGGTTCAGCAGCACGGCGCCGTTCAGGATCCCGACGGCAAGCAGGAAGGCCGCGGTTCCCAGGGTCAGGATCCGCCGTTTCTCTTTCCACAGGCACACCGCGCCGAGAAGGAACAGGACCGGCAGCCCGAACCGGATCAGGTTCCGCAGGAGACTGCTGTCAGCAGCGAGGCCTGCGGCCGCCAGCGACGGCGCGTCCGTCAGGTACCCGACGTTGGGCAGCCGGAGCAGGACCAGGCCCAAAGCGATCAGCACCGGCACCGCGCATACGGCCCGGCGCAGCACGCCGGTACTCCGCGCCGGATCCTTCTCCTGCGCCGCGATGAACAGCAGGACAAAGATCCAGCCCGCCGGCGCCAGCACCCGCAGCACAACGCGCATGTCCAGGCTGCCGAAGCTTTCCGGCAGGGCATAGGCGCCGGCCGATACGAACGCCCCGGCTACAGCCCAGGCGCAGGCCAGCAGGATCATCTTTTTCAGGGGTTCCTCCTGATGTTTCCCGAATGCGGCCGGAACCAGCACAGGAAACAGCAGCGTACCGGCCGCAAAATGCAGCAGGATCACCGCGGCCGCTGTCAGCAGGTACAG
>Ga0310690_10008442_pt1 | contig 13062 bp, 15 predicted proteins | sample AusTroGonzalo_MG_2_FD_207661 | JGI IMG/M metagenome (GOLD analysis project Ga0310690, IMG submission 207661) | Bovine rumen microbial communities from tropical cattle in Woodstock, Queensland, Australia - Gonzalo_04 (v2) (version 2) | ecosystem: Host-associated > Mammals > Digestive system >... | reverse complement strand
CCTCAAGAGCTGGAGAAACAACCCGAAGAGCAGCAACAAGAGGAAAAGGCCGATGATGAACGGCAAGAAAAAGAACAGGAGCAACAACCCGATCCCCAAGAACCGGAAAAAACCGACACGGACGAAAACTTGCAATCGGAACAAGAAGAACCTATTTTTGACCAGGAATCGGAAAAACTTTTGAACCAACTACCGACGGATATAGATAGTGTTTTACGCTATCGTATTCGCCAACAATATAGAAGACGTATAGGAAAATGATATGAAATACTTTTTGTTTTTTGTTATGCTTTTTTGGAGCTTTCTAAGTCAGGCAGCCACAACCGTTCGGTTTGACCCCAAAGTCATCTCATTAGGAGAAAGTACCCAATTGATTATTGAATCTGACAGGCCCTTCACGACAGAACCCGATTTTTCGGCTTTAACCGGGAAGTTTGCCGTCGCCGGACAGCAACAGGGCGTTAAGAGTGTATCCGTAAACGGTCGAAGGACCACTCATTATCAGATGAGTCTTAATGTCTTTCCGAGAAAGGCCGGAACATTATCCACCGGGGATCTGACTATTAACGGGAAACAGATACAGGGGGCCACTTTAACCGTGGAAGAAGCATCAGGCAATACTCGTCTGCCCGTTACATTTACGGCAACCGTTTCAAAAAATAAGGTTTATTTGGATGAAACTTTTTTATACCAGATTAAACTGGTCTATGCCGTAGCCTTAATGGATGCCAAAATTATGCCTCCTACTGTTCAGGGAGCCCGTATTACCCAATTGGATTCGGATAAATCTTATCAGGCTTACATTGACGAGAAACCCATGCATGTCTTTGAAAGAACTTTTGCCGTTACCCCCGAAAAGAAAGGAAACTTAGCAATACCGCCGGTGGAAGTTTACGGTCTGGTTCACGATACAAGAGATGATCCTGGAGACCTGTTTGCCCAAGGTATGCTGTTTAACGGATTACTGGGGGGACAAAAAGAAGTCCGCTTGGAAACAAACCCGATTCAAATAAGTGTTGAAGATAAACCTAAAAATTGGACCGGTTGGTGGTTACCGGCAACAGATGTTAAAATTTCAACCAAAGATTCTTTCCCAGATAAAATTGCCGTCGGTGATTCGCTGACGCGGGTAATAGAACTGACGGCCATTGGTGTATCGGGCGAGCAGCTGCCTGTTATTTCCCAACCGGCCGGGAAATCATTTAAAGTTTATCCCAGCCCTGAGAAAAGAGAAACCGTTCAAACGGAAAACGGCGATATTCAGGGTATTTCCCAAACATCCATTATGTTGGTCCCGTCAAAACCCGGAACAATTATCATTCCGGAAATTCGGGTAAAATGGTTTAATACAAATACACAAAATACAGAAGAAGCTGTGTTGGAAGAAAAGACAATTACGGTTGAGGGGACAGAAGAAACCGTGACGGAGGAAGAAGAAATCAATATTAAACAGGTCCCTGAGCCGAAGATTAAGAAAAATCGGACACCGAACAAACCGAAGGTGACGCAAGCAGCAACTGTTGATACATCAAAGATCGGTATTTATTGGGCTATTGCCGGGGCTATTCTGACTTTATGTCTGGGGATCGGACTCGGGTTTATCCTGTTCAGACGGCATAAGAATCATTCTTATCTGATTGTGGATAAAACAGAGCAACAGAAAAAAAAGAAGAAAAAACCGTTACCGGATCTTTACCCTTTTTAAAGGGAAAATGAAAAAAGTTCTTGACTTTCACAAAAAAATAGGTTAGAAATATGCAACAATTCGTTTTATGGAAAGGATAACGCTATGACAAAACAATGCCAAATTACCGGAAAAGGTGTTCAAACCGGAAATAATGTCAGTCACTCGAACCGCAAAACACGTCGGCGCTTTATGCCGAATTTACAGGAAGTTGCCATCTACAGCGAAATTTTGGAAGCCCCTGTAACATTGCGTATTACAAACAACGGCCTGAGGACCATTGAAAAGAATGGCGGGTTGGACCTGTATTTACTCAACACACCGAAATCAAAACTGACGGCGGAATCCAAAAAATTACGCGCCAGAATTGAAAGCGCAAAAGCTGCCAAAGGTATGTAAGGTCTATTTGATCATTTAAAAATCCCCCAATCAATGGGGGATTTTTTATACAAAGCGATCAGATACGGGAAATTAAAGGATAAATCTAGCGATACAGGGCCGCGACCTGATTGAGGCGACGAATGACAGAATCGTTTAGGACAGGCTTGACAGTGGCCAGATTTTCTTCCAAATGGGAAATATCGTTATCCGTTTTTATCAGATCGGGCATAAAACGCCGCTCAAAAGCGAGTAAGGCTTTATCCAAATCCGCTGTATCATAACCGATTTGCTCCAACATTGACTTAACATCTTTGCCGTTTGAAATCGGGGCTTCGTCAGTTTTTGGCCATAAACCGATACCGACACGCGCCATATCCCGCCAGGGGAAAGCATGGCCAACATCAACCTTCCGGGTGGGGGCAATATCGCTGTGCGCCACAATGTTTTTGGGGTCAATGTGATAACGGTAGATTAAATCCTTGGCCAAAATCTGAAAAGAAGCCATTTGCTTTGGCGAAAACGGGGTTTGGCCTAAGGTCGGATTTTGAAGTTCTATACCGATAGCGGTAGCATTCAGCCCCATATCCCCACGCCAAAAGCTTTTGCCGGCATGCCAGGCAACCTTACTTTCCGGAACCAATTGTGTCACATTCCCATCCGTATCTATCAGATAATGCGTACTAACACCCAAATCGTTCAGGCGTTTAACCATCTCGGGCACGGACAGAGAAAAACTGTGTACCACGATATGCCGAACCGGCAGCACCCGTTCGGCATAATGGATGGATTGAGGTATATCTGGAATCGAAGAAGGAGCTGAGGCCACGGGTGTCTTAAATACAGGCGCGGCATTATAATTTAACAGGCGTGCCATTCGAATTGAAAGAAATAAAAATGTCATTATACCTAAAATAAGAGCTTTGTTTTTACCAAACTTTTTCATATCATGCAGTTTAACCGAAAGGGAATAAAAAGACAAGATTTATTTTTAAAAGAAAAAAGTCTTGCATTTTTATTTAAAATCGGTTATAATGCCGTCAATTTTAACAAAGGACCGCTCGAAAGGGGTGATATTAATGGTCACGATCGTTGTGCATGATAATAATGTGGAACAGGCTATTCGCGTTTTGAAAAAGAAAATGCAACGCGAAGGGAGTTTACGCGAAATGAAATTGCGCCGGTATTATGAAAAACCGTCGGAAAAGAAATTGCGCAAGGCCACCGAATGTTTGCGTCGTTCCCGTAAATTACAACGGAAGCGGTTTAGCGAAGGCTAAAACTTTCAAGAACACCCGCACAGGTTTGTGCGGGTGTTTTTTTATTCTTCGGAAACGGCGTGATAAAGGCCGCCGGAGATGGGTTCGGACACACCCGTTGTCGTCGGGAATGTAATCGGGAGACCCATCAGGGAACGCACCGCCAAAAAGGCATATCCCGCCGCATTCAAATTATAGTGCGGCATATTAATTTCCGATATTGTTGAAACCTGAGCGCCTAATTTCTTTTTAAGCCGAAGGACAATGGCGGGATTAAGTGCCCCACCCCCGGTTAAAATCCATTCCAAAGGCGGTTGGGGCAAGAATGAACAAGCGGTCAAAATACTTTCTACAATAAAAGCCGTCAAGGTTGCCGCCCCGTCGGCAGGACTGGAGCCCTCAACATGATCCAACAAATGATTAAAGTCATTCCGATCCAACGACTTTGGTGGTTTTTGAGCTAAATAAGGTGTTTTCATTAAATAGGCCAGCAACCGCTCATCCACCCTCCCTTTTTCGGCCCAAGTACCGTCAAAATCCATTTCTACATCCATGTGGCGCTGAAGCCATCTGTCTAGCAATAAACAGCCGACACCAACATCAAAAGCATATTGTTCCCCTAACTCACCGATATAAGTTAGTGTTGTAATACCGCCGAGGCTGATAATTGCCAACGGTTTTTTACGGGGACGCATAGCGGCCTCCCAAAAAGTGGATAAAATGGGATGCCCCATACCACCGGCCTGTAAATCCGTTTGAATAAAGCGATTTATGACGGGGATATGCAATTTTTGGGCCAAATCAGTACCACTGCCCCACAAAACCGCCTGCCGATCGGAAATTCCCAAGTGCACTAAATGACCCGAATAGCCGACAACATCCACTTTCGGAATATGACGGGAAACCTGTTCCAACAATTCTTCAGCCACGGCCCCGTGTTCAGCAACCAAATCACGGTTCAGTTCCGTCATGAAATCAGCATTTGCCACATCATCGGGATATTTTAAGTGCAAAAGTCTTTCTTTTAGTTCCGGCGAATACGAACGGGTCAAAGAAATCGGTTCGGCCAAAATATCCAATCCGTCCGTTTTAATCAAACAGGCATTAATGTAAGTTGCCGATGAATCAGCATAAAGTCCCAAAGAAACTTTCGGTTCTAATGTGTGCATTTATTGATCCTCAAAGGGATTAGGGAGCGTATCTTGAGCCTCTTCTATCCGGCGATAAAGTTCATTTAAGAAAGCACGACGTTCCAAACCGGCTTCAATGGGCCGTAAAAAGCGAACGGTCACCGTTCCCGCATATTTTATCGTTTTATTTTTGGGCCAACAATAACCGCTGTTAAGTGCAACCGGCACAACGGGAACACCGCATTGCTCATACAAAAACGCAACACCGGGGCTGTAAGGTTTTTTAGCGCCGGGAAGAGTACGGGTACCTTCGGGGAAAATAATCAAATTCATCCCATCGGCCAACCGCGATTTAACACCCGTCAACATTTTGCGCATTGTACTTGCCCCACCCTTACGGTCAATGGGAATACAGCCTGTCTTTAAAAAATAAAAACCGGCCAACGGCAACCACATCAATTCTTTTTTCAGCACATAAAACGTATTGGGAACAAGATGGTGAAAAATTGTTGTTTCCATGGCAGACTGATGCTTGGAGGCCACAATATAACCATCTTTTTGAGGTAAATTTTCAAGGCCTTCAACCCGAATACGAATACCGCAAAAAACCCGTAACATCCAATTGGCTAACTTTGTCCAAAAGACCGGGAAAAACAGAGCTTTCTTTCGGGGCATCAACATTGTTGGTAACATGACAACAAACAAAAATAATGTGACAACATAAAAACAGATTGTAAACAAAACAGAACGAATTTTTTGAATCATAATATTATCCTTTTGATAAATTGTTGAAAACGGGTGGCCAAAAATTTGTGATATTCAACAAATAAAAGCCATGCGTAGCGAGTCCGTATCCAATCAACCGAATCATTAAATGATTTCGGGAAAACGGGATAGGGAATAATCTTTAAATCAGGAATTACTTTTAACACTTCAAAAACACTGCGGGGCATATGATAAAAACTGGTAATCAGCAAAATACTTTTAATCTTTTCGGAACGGACCCAATAAGCTGTCTCATGCGCATTGCCCCGTGTATCCTGTGCCCGATAATCCAATGTGATACGCGAACGAACAGCATCGGGAAGACCTCGGGTTAAATCTTTTAACTGAACAGACGGATTAACACCGGAAATCAACAAATAATCAGCATAACCGTCCCTTAACAAATCAAGTGCCGTACCAATTCTGTCCCCGCCACCGGTTAAAACAACAATACCGTCAGATCGTTCGGCCGCTTGGAATTTAAAACTGAACGCATAAATACAAAACCCCACAAATCCGATCAACCACACAGTTGTAATCACGATAAGCAAATAAATCAGAACGGAGGAAACAATCTTTTTTCGCATTATAAAAACCGTTTTAAATAATCCGAAACCGTTTTACAGGTCGTCAGAAATGCCAAAGCAGCCAAAACAACCGAAACGGAAAGTAAAGCTATCCACTCGGGCAATCCCAGCGCAGAATTCCAAATAAAGTCCAAAGTTGCCCCCCGAATAAGGAAGGAAATACCCGCCATAATCGGAAGCGACAGTAAAAAGCCGAAAAATGCCCCCATAAAGGTTAAAACAAAATGACGAACGGCATATTTTCTGATAATAAACCAATCATTTGCCCCCATCATATGAATAAGGGAAATAATATGTTCATGAGCCATCAAACTTGTCCGTGTGGCATAAATAACTGTAAAGGCCGCTGTTAAAGCCAATAAAATTAAAATAAAACTGATCAGTTTGATACCGCCGCTGGCTAATTTTAAAAGCGGTTCCAAACGCATCCGATGACTATCCAGGACGGCAGATGGGACCTGAGATGACAAATCCATTTTCAACTGTGCGATATCTGGATATTCATTAGAATCAACAACGACATCAATTAATTTCGGCAACGGCAATTCCGAAACAACCATATCATCCGAAAGCCACGGATTCATCAGCTCTGCCATTTGATTATCGGAGAGAACCGTCGCTCCTTGAACACCGGGACTCGACCGCAAAATGGTCAGAGCCGTTTCAATATCCTTACCAACACGTTCCGCACGCGATTCGCCCGATCCGGTATAAGTCGGTATTTGGACAGTAAGGGATCCCGAAACAACCCGTTGCCAATCGGTAATTGACCTGTAAGAAGTGATACCGGCAGCCAAAATTAAAACTGCGATAAAACCCATCAACATACTCATCCATGGTAAAAATAACCGACTGGAGTCCGTGGTAAATAAAATATTATTTTGCTTGATCATTGCGATCCTCCACGATTGAATAATTTAGAGGCCATTTCTTTGTATTGATTTTGGGGAATGACGCTGAGATGACCCTTTTCCAAATGCAGGCGCGGAAAACCGAAATGGCGGATAAGACCTTCATTATGGGTGGCAATCACAACCGTTGTACCCAGCTTATTTAATTCCAAAAACAGATGCAACAATCGCTTAGCCATAGCGTCATCCACGTTTCCCGTAGGCTCATCAGCAAGCAACAGATTCGGCCGGTTAATAACGGCCCTGGCAATGGCCACCCGTTGCTGCTCACCACCGGACAGTTCCGGCGGCAGGGTTTTCATCCGGTCCTCAAGGCCGACCCAAACCAATAATTCGGAAACATGGCGACGAATTTCGGATTCTTTAACCCCTGCGATTCGGAGCGGAAGAGCCACGTTATCAAAAGCCGTTAAATGATTAAGCAGGCGAAAATCCTGAAACACAACACCGATTTGGCGCCTGAGATGTGCTTTTTCACGACGCGTCATTTCATCAACGGCATAACCAAACAGGCGGACCCGCCCTTTTGTCGGCAAATGATACAGATACAGGAGACTTAAAAGGGAGGTCTTACCTGCCCCGCTTTCCCCCGTCATAAAATGGAATGACCCCGGGGCCAACGTAAATTGAATATCTTTTAAAATATCAGGTCCCTTGTCATAACGGAAAGAAACCCCGTTAAATTCGGCAATCGGTGAGTTTAATTTTGTTTGTACAGCCACTTTTTCTATCCTTTTTATTAAAATCAGTTGTATCTTGTTTCAAAATTCTATATAGTATTCTTACAACATTTTTTTGAAAAGGGAAAGATAAATGTTTATTATATGTCCAAAATGTTCGGCCAAATACAAAATTCCGGAAGGGATAATGTTGGAAAACGGCCAAAAACTAAAGTGTTCTGCCTGTAACTTTGTTTTTACAAAAGGAGAAGAAGAACCCTTAATTCTGGGGCCGGAAATGAAGAGCGAGGAACCCGTTACCGATTCCCAACCTTCCGTTTCGGAGAATAAAACCGGGGAACCAAATAATGAAATACCCGTTATAAATCAAGAACTTCCCGTTATAGAAAGTATTTCCCCCGTTTTGGATGAGGTAAGAGCCGATTCGCTGCCCGAAGCATTTCAACCCGTTGAAACACCCAAAAGCAAAAAGGGATTATGGCTGATACCGATTTACATTCTTTCAATTCTGGCCTTATGTTGGGCCGGTTGGACATTTCGCGATTCGCTGAAACCATCATTTAAAGAGACTTTTTCCCATTTGTCAAACCTGAAGAAAGAAGCCTCTCCGGCGGAAAACGCATTGGATACCATAGCACCCAAACCCGTTGTTTCCACAAAAGTAGTTGTACAACCTTTGGATAAACCTCAAAAAAAAGAAAAAAAACCGACAAATAAAAGCAAGGGAGTAAATCTTGATACCATCCAAGAGGTAAAACCACCGGTACCCGTTCAAAACGCGGCAGAGGCAGAAATTGTGAAACCTGAACCGATAAAATCAGATGTAACCGAAGAAGTGGCTTCTGTTATTTCTGAAAAAAAGGAACAGCCGGAAGTCATTGATATATTTGCAGAAGCGGAACCGTCAGAGCCTTTAAATTCAACAGAGGCCATTGAACCGGATACCCTGCCCTTATTTGATATTGTGGAAGAAACAAAACCTGTTGAACCGCTGAAAATCACCACACAAAAACAGGATCTGGTCGTCAATAATCTTTCTTTTAGAATTGAAGTAAACAGTGAGGGTTTGGAACAGGTTTTGATTGAAGGCGAAATACAAAATACCGGTTCAAAGGCTCATACCGTTCCGCCGTTTGATGTCTTAATTTTAGACAAAGAAAACGAAATTTTAAATCAGAAAAAAATACAATTATCAACAAGCCGATTAGAAGCCGATCAAACGGCACCGTTTTATACCAGTCTGGTTCCGGCTCCCCAGGAAATTGATCACATAGACATTCGTTTCCGGTGAAAGGACTTTTGATGCGCTTTATCGTATTTTTCCTGTTTTTGTGGGGTTCTTGTCAAGTGTGGGCAGGTTGTCCGATTGCGGATAAGATCGCACGCGAAAAACAATTGTCAGAGGCGATATCTGGCTATTTTCAGTGTGCTTTACAACAAAATGATGATGAAACACAACTTTATCTGGCCCGCATTTACAGTAAAGGTCAAGGGAATGTTGCTAAAAATACGCAACGTGCCCTTTTGTTTTATCATTTAAGTTCGGAAAACGGTAATGCGGCTGCTATGGTGGAATTAGCAATAATGCTGATGGCTCTTGATGAGAACGATGAAAGCAGAAATGAAATCATCCGTTATACCCAAAAAATATCCGCACAAGCAAAAAGAACCATAGGCAGTTCTTATGACGGGCAATTGTTACACCCCTATGCTTTATTGATTTTAGCGGCCGAAAAGCCGGAGGCAAAATGGTTTTACGCCACAAAAATAAAAACAGATCCGCGTGCCGCGGAATTGTTAAAAAATTATAAAATTGACAGTGATAAAAAACGGGTTTTAACACAAACGGCAACAGTTTGGAAACAAAGAAAGATGAAAGATATAGCTTTACAGGTTCTGACCTTTAAAGAACTGGATGAATTTTACGCAACCCTGTATCCCCAAAAAGGATTACCAAACAATTTCGCAAGAAGTCAGGCCGTGAACAAATTAAAAGAACGCGTGGAAAGTCTGCAAAAATGAAACTTTTTATCAAAACTTTCGGCTGTCAGATGAATATGTATGATTCGGCACGAATCAGAGTATCTTTGAATGCTTTGGGATATCAAGATACCGACAAACCGGAACAAGCCGATATTATCTTATTAAATACCTGTCATATCCGGGAAAAAGCCAGTGAAAAGCTGTTTTCGGAAATCGGGCGCTTAGTCAAAATAAAAAAGAAATCAGCCCTGATTATCGTGGCCGGTTGTGTTGTCCAAGCAGACGGAGAAGAGTTATTAAAAAGAGCCCATACCGTTGATATTGCCGTCGGACCTCAAAATTATCATCGGTTACCGGAGCTGATTACCCGATACAACCGTCAGAAAGGGCGGATTGTCTTAGCTGATTTTCCGGCCGAATCCAAATTTGATTTTTTAGAGCCAAATCTGGCACAGGGAGCTTCCTGTTTCTTGGCCATTCAGGAAGGGTGTGATCATTTTTGTTCCTATTGTGTTGTCCCGTATACGAGGGGATGCGAATATTCCAGATCCGCGGGGGAAATCATGGAAGAGGCCCGTCGTTTGGTTCAAACCGGGGCAAAGGAAATTATGCTGTTGGGGCAAAATGTTAACGGTTGGCATGGTGACGGTGCCAAAGACTTAGGTGATCTGATTCGCATGATGGCCGAAATAGAGGGCTTAAAACGGATCAGATACACAACATCCTATCCGTCGGAAATGACGGAAAATATTATAACGGCTCACCGTGATGTCCCGAAGTTAATGCCCTATATTCACCTGCCGATTCAATCGGGAAGCAACAGAATTCTAAAAGCTATGAACCGACAATATACATGCGAAGAATACCTGCGTCTGATTGAGCGTTTCCGCGAAGTACGACCGGATATCGCCATTTCATCCGACTTTATCGTCGGATTTCCCGGAGAAACCGATCAAGATTTTCAAGAAACTTTGGATATTGTGCGACAAGTACAATATGCCAGCTCTTTTTCCTTTAAATTCAGCGCAAGACCGGGAACACCAGCCAGTATTATGAAAAATCAAATACCGGAGTCGGTTAAAACCGAACGGCTGATACAGTTGCAAGACTTGCTGTTAAATCAACAGAAAGAATTCAATTTAAACACCGTAGGAAAAACATTAGACATTCTCTTAATTGAGGAAGGGAAAGAAAAAGGGCAGATAACCGGCTATACCCCTTATTTACAGAATGTACATATCAGCGGGAAAAAATCCCAAATCGGTGAAATTGTTTCGGTTAAAATCACAAATGCAACGGCGACTTCTCTCAGCGGAGAACCGGTCTAAAAAAACTACATCATTTGTTCCAGACGTTCAATACGATCTTTAATGGGAGGATGCGTATCCAAAAGATGAGCCGCGCTTTTTAAAGGATTAAAAATACATATAGAGGAAAATTCAGTGGCAGAAGAAAGACTTATCACCGTGGGGAAAGCCGCAATTTTGGCCAATGCATCCGCCAAAGCCCGAGGATTACGGGTTAAATAAGCGCTTGTGGCATCGGCCTGAAACTCTTGCGTGCGAGAAACCGCCATATGAATAAACGGTGCCACCAAGTAACGAAAGAGGTAAAAAGCCAATCCGACAATCAACAAAATTAAACCTATCCGGTCATTTTTTCCTTTAGAGCCGCGCCCACGACCCGATCCCCGCACCAACAGTTCTCCGACCAAACCGATAATACCGATCCCCGTGATAATGAACAGATTCAGACGGATATCACGATTTAAAATATGCCCCATCTCATGAGCAATAACGGCTTCAAGTTCCAAAGGGGTCAAAGCCTCAACAAGACCCGATGTCAGGGTGATAGAGGCATCTTTTGGCGAATAGCCGGTTGCAAAAGCATTAAGTGCCCTATCTTTTATCAAATAAACCTTCGGGGTCGGCAAACCCGCCGCCAATGCCACATTTTCAACGGCACGATAGATTTTGACGTGTTCTGTATCTACGGGACAAAGCTCAGCACCGGTCAGGTGCAAAATTAAATTCGGTCCCCGAAAAAAGGAAAATAAAACAATCAAAATTGAAATCAATAAAATAATCGGTAATAAGACCTGAAAAAGTTCTGTGATATTGACAGGCACCACAGCCTCGTAATATTCCGTTTCGGAGCCTTTATTATATAAAAATTGAAAAGCCAGCAAGAAAAAGTAAACAAAGGCCGACAACGCCACCGGGAAAAAGCAGACTAAAGCCACCAATTTCCGATTGTTGCCGGCCATCTGACGATAGACATCTTTGGGAAGCAACATGCCTAAAATTGAACCTTAGGCGGTTGTTGAACCTCGGCCGCATCAAGTTCAAAATAGGAAGCTTCCTCAATATGAAACTTATTAGCAACAATGTTGCCGGGGAATGTTTTAATCCGTGAATTAAAAGCTGCCACAACCGTATTATAAAATTGACGGGCGGCCTGAATCTTTGTTTCGGTATCCGCCAGTTCCTGTTGTGCGGATAAGAAGTTTTCATTTGCCCTTAGGCTCGGATAATTTTCACCCAACGCAAAAATCGTCTTCAGGGCGCCGGTCAAAGCATTTTCAGCCTTGGCCTTGGCGGCGGGATCCGTTGCCGACATAGCCAGACGACGGGCTTCTGTCACCTTTTCCAGCGTTCCGGATTCATGTTTAGCCGCACCCTTAACCATCTCAATCAAATTCGGGATTAAGTCATACCGACGTTTCAGTTGGGTATTAATGGTACTCCAGGCTTCTTTAACCCGTTGAGCCGAAACCATTAACCCGTTATAAATCATTATACAACCGATCGCACAGCAGACTATTAGTGCCATAATAACAAATAATATATTAGTCATTTTTTTCTCCTTTACGTAAAAGAGCATAATATGCATTAATTATAAAAGCAAGAAAAAAATCCCCGCCAATCAAAAGCGGGGAAAATTCAAAATAAAAAATTAACGCATATGTTCCTTATCGGCTAAAAATTGAAGAACTTTTCGGGCCTTAAAACGTTTTGCCGACTGAATAACCCGTGGATATGATTCTTTATTAAAATTGGGATGTTGAATAATACGTAAAGCAACACTCTCTTTCCTATGCAACATAGCCCGTTCTTCCGGGTACAAGAAATCAGCCACCTGATAATTCGGATTCCATTTGGGATGTTTCAAAACCAAATCCAAGGCTTGCAGGCTTTTTGGTTTTCCCGCCAAAAAAAGAGATTCAAAAACCCGTATTCCGTCAGAATCAACATTGATATCCGTTCCTTTTTTTATATGGATCATAATATCTTCAATGGCCCGTACGCGAATTGCTCTGGCAAAGCGATCTTTCTCGGTTTCAATCCTTCTCATCTGTTATCCCTTTCTAAAAATGGAATTTCATTTTAGCAGATAAGCTTAATTTTGTCAATATTTTTGTTATCAGCCTCTGCCTTTTGATTGATGGCGCCTTTGATTATGCAGGAAAATACGCTCTGTCGGAGAGACAGATTGATGGGCATGAAAGAAACGATCCTCTACTTCTTTTAAAAATGCTTGATTTTCAGTTGTTAAGGCAGGAATTTCATGCTCGGTATCAGGAGATTGAGAGTCAAAAACCTGTTGAGGGCGAAAGATAATATAGCTGTCATGACCTTTATCTTCGTATTCATTTTTGTACACGAAGCCATCGTAACCTTCGCCT
>Ga0310690_10008441_pt1 | contig 13062 bp, 9 predicted proteins | sample AusTroGonzalo_MG_2_FD_207661 | JGI IMG/M metagenome (GOLD analysis project Ga0310690, IMG submission 207661) | Bovine rumen microbial communities from tropical cattle in Woodstock, Queensland, Australia - Gonzalo_04 (v2) (version 2) | ecosystem: Host-associated > Mammals > Digestive system >... | reverse complement strand
AAAGCCTCGATGGGGTCAATGTCAGGGTCACGTATGATGTCCTCATAGTGCCATTGTACGGTATCAATCCAACATTTCAGGTAAAGCTCATACTCTATCGAACCTCTTTCATAAGGGTTCCTAATGAGCGTGTCTACATTATCAGTCAGGTGATAGTCGGAAATCGCCTGATTAAATATCTTATTGGCTTGTTTTGTGAATGACATTGTGTATGTAATTTTATATTTGGCTACAAAGCTACAGAAAGTTTTCCACATCTGCAACAAAAAAGCAAGTTTTTCATTTTAATTTGCAAATTAAGGGTAAAAATTACACGAAAAAGCTCAAATTTATGCACAAATACCCCCTTTGTGTGCAATGCACCTTCACTTTTTCCTCAAAAAATTTGCGTAACTGACGGAAAATGTGTTACTTTGCACCCGCAAATGAAAAAAAGAAAGAAAAATTTTCAAGATAGCAAATAGTTATTAACATTTTAAAGTATTAAAAATTATGTCAGAAATTGAAAGCAAAGTAAAGGCAATTATTGTAGACAAACTGGGTGTTGACGAGGCTGAAGTAAAGCCCGAAGCAAGTTTCACAAACGATCTCGGTGCTGATTCACTGGACACCGTGGAGCTCATCATGGAGTTCGAGAAGGAGTTTGGCATTTCAATTCCCGACGATAAGGCTGAGAAGATTGGCACCGTTGGTGACGCCATCGCTTATATCGAAGAGAATTCAAAATAAATATCAGCTAATGAGATAATGAGAAAATAAGGAAATGAGAAATTGGGGCTGCTTGTTAGTCCTGATTTCTCATTTTCTTATTTTCTCATTTTCTAAATCTCACTATTTATGGAATTAAAAAGAGTAGTTGTAACAGGTCTTGGCGCCGTTACGCCAGTTGGCAATACACCTGAGGAGATGTGGAAGAATCTCCTGGCTGGAGTCAGTGGTGCTGCACCTATTACAAGTTTCGATACAACCCTGTTTAAGACCAAGTTCGGCTGCGAGGTGAAGAATCTTGATGTTAACCAATATCTGGATCGCAAGGAAGCTCGCAAGATGGACCGTTACACTCAGTTGGCAATGATTGCTGCAAAGCAAGCCGTTGAGGACTGTTCAATGGATTTGGAAACAGAGGATAAGAATCGCATTGGTGTAGTGTTTGGCGTGGGTATTGGTGGTATCAAGACTTTCGAGGAGGAAGTCAAGTACTACGGCTTACACGAGGCTGACGGTCCGAAGTTCAATCCTTTCTTCATTCCGAAGATGATTGCTGACATCGCTGCCGGACAGATTTCGATTATGTATGGCTTCCATGGTCCCAACTACATTACCGCCTCTGCCTGTGCTTCTTCATCCAACGCATTGGCTGATGCCTTCAACCTGATTCGTTTGGGTAAGGCTAACGCTATTGTGGCAGGTGGTGCTGAAGCAGCCATTTGTGCTACTGGTGTTGGTGGCTTCAATGCCATGCATGCATTGTCCACCCGCAATGATGAGCCTGAAAAGGCCAGCCGTCCGTTTAGCGCCAGCCGCGATGGTTTCATCATGGCTGAGGGTGCCGGCTGTCTCATCCTTGAGGAACTGGAGCATGCCAAGGCCCGTGGAGCTAAGATTTATGCAGAGATGATTGGTGCCGGCATGAGTGCCGATGCTCACCACATTACTGCTTCTCACCCCGAAGGTCTTGGTGCCAAGCTGGTGATGCAGAATGCCCTGGAGGATGCTCAGTTAAAGCCCGAGGACATTGACTATATCAATGTTCATGGCACATCGACCCATGTGGGTGATATTTCTGAGGCCAAGGCCATCAAGGAGGTATTTGGTGATGCAGCCTTCAAGCTGAACATCTCGTCTACGAAGTCAATGACGGGTCACTTGCTTGGTGCTGCTGGTGCTGTTGAGGCTATGGTTACCGTGCTTGCCATCAAGAACGACATTGTGCCTCCCACCATCAACCACGAAGAGGGCGACGACGATCCTGAGATTGATTACAACCTGAACTTCACCTTCAACAAAGCGCAGAAGCGCACTGTCCGTGCCGGACTCTCAAATACATTCGGCTTCGGAGGTCACAACGCTTGCGTCGTTTTCAAAAAGTATGAGGCTTAGGGATATCATTGACCGAATAAAGCTCCCTTTCCGTAAGGAGAAGGAGCTTTTTTCTTCTCTCTACAACGTGATGGGGTTCTACCCCCAGGACATCAGCTACTATAAGCAAGCGCTGATGCACAAGAGCATAGGCCGCCGTAATGAGAAGGGCAAGCCCCTGAACAACGAACGGCTGGAGTTCTTGGGCGATGCCTTATTGGATGCTGTGGTGGGTCATATTGTGTATGACCACTTTCCTGGAAAGCGTGAAGGGTTCTTGACCAACACCCGTTCAAAGTTGGTAAGCCGCGATACCTTGGGAAAGCTGGCAGAGGAGATGGGGCTGAAGCGGCTCATCCTTTCTGCAGGGCATAATAACTCCCATAACAGTTATATGGCTGGCAATGCCTTTGAAGCTTTGGTAGGTGCCATCTATCTCGATCAGGGTTACGACGGCGTTATGCGGTTTATGAAGAAGCGCATCCTTGCACGCCTTATTAATATAGATAAGGTGGCCTACAAGGAGGTGAACTTCAAGTCGAAGCTTCTGGAATGGAGTCAGAAGAACCGTGTCCGCATGGAGTTCCGTATGCAGAAGCAGGAAACAGACAAGGACAGCGGTTCGCCAGTTTTCAAGTTCCAGGTGTTTATGGAAGGTGTCGCTGGTGAGTCAGGTCAGGGCTATTCCAAGAAAGAGGCTCAGCAGCAGGCATCAGAGGCAACGTTGAAGCGCCTGAAGCGTGAGCCGCAGTTTATCGATGCTATCTTTGCTGCCAAGAGTGAGCGTACCAAGATGGAGGAGATGCCTACGATGAGTGTGCCTGATACCGAGGTTCAGCAGAACTTTATTAATACACAGGAGCCGTCTCAAACTGAAACTGTCGAGGAAGTGAAGAAACCAAAGCCTCATAAGGCAACGTTATCAGAAGAGGCACAGTCTGAGATTGAGGAGTTTGACCTAAGCGACATTTCCGCTACACCTCAGGAAAAGACGCGTGAGCAGATTATAGCTGAGGCAGAGGCTGCTGCCTTTGAAAACCAATAAAAGCCGTTTCCTTTTGATTCAGAATTTACGGGTGTACTCTCGGAGTGCAGCTATAAGTATGTTATTCTCCAAGGGTGTCTGAGCCGAAACCCGGAAGCAGTGGTGGTCAAGTCCGTGGAAGTTGGAGGCATCGCGTATCAGGATGCCGTAGTTATTGATAAGCCATTGTTTCAGTTTCACTGACGAACCGTGCTCCAGATAGGCCAGCATGAAGTTGGTATCTGTATCCATCAGCATCAGCCCCTTGGTATTGTTGAGTTCTTCGTGTAGGCGGGCTGCCTCTGCCAGATAGCCTTTCTTATCAGGAATCACCTTCGTGTGGTTTTTAATCAGAAACTTTCCTGCCTCGATGGCCAGCGCATTGACGGTCCAAGGCTGGCGGAGCTGGCGCAGCCTGTCGATGATGATGGGTGAAGCTGTGATATAGCCTAACCGCAAGCCTGGAATACAGTACCTCTTTGTCATGGAGTGGATGAGTATCAGGTTGTGGCAATCCTGCATCTCACTTGGCTTGAGCATGTCTTTCATCGTAAGGTCTTCGTAGGACTGGTCAATCACGAATAGATAGTTCTTCTGGTCTCTGATGACGTGATTCATCAGCGACTTCAGCATGACGTAGCCTGTAGGATTATTGGGATTACACAACCAGTAGAGCCGCCGTTCTTCAGGCAGCACTTCCATGTCGTCGTTGTCGTAGTAGGAAAGCAGGTGTCCGTGCATCCGGCAGGCATCGGCATACTCATTGAATGTGGGTTGCGGAATAACTGACGACCATCCTTTATAGAGCTGGGCTATCAGGTAGATGGCCTCAGTGGCTCCAGCTGTCACCATCACGCTGTTTGGCTGAATGCCTTCTTCTTCGGCAAGCATGGTTTCCAACTCACGGGCTTCAGGTTCCGGATAGGCTCCGATAACGTCGAGTCGTGTGGCCAGATAGGTCTTTAGTTCTGTCAGGTCAACAAAGCCTGGCAAGTTCGAACTAAAATCCATCTTTATTTTGTCGCCGTAGCGGTATGAGTCGTCACCGTGTCCAAATATCATGCAGTCTTGTCTATTCTAATAGTTAATGTGTGGCTATCGAAATGGATGCCCCGCTTTTCAACGAAGCGTCCTAATAATCCTTGGTTGGCCAGCTCTTCCGGGGTGCCGATATGGAGTCCTTCCTTACGGTCCATCAGCCAGATGCAGTCGGCAATCTGAAGTGCCAGCTCCAAGTCGTGGGTGGAGAGAAAGATGGTTTTCCCGCCTTCTTGGCAGATGCGTCTTAGGAGCAACATCACCTCTACCTTGCTGGGGAAGTCGAGAAAAGCGGTTGGTTCGTCTAAATAGATGACAGGCGTCTGCTGAGCGAGGGCCTTGGCAATCATCACCTTCTGTCGCTCACCATCCGAGAGGGTATCCACGAGACGTTCCCTAAGCTCCGTTATTCCTACCTGTTCGAGGGCTTCGTTCACGATGGTCCAGTCCTCCTTTGTGTTGGTGCCCCAGAAACCCGTATAGGGCGAACGTCCCAATGCCACCAGATCAGCAACAGTCATGTTCTTCACATCAGGCTTTTCTGTCAGCACAACACCGATGAGCCGACTCAGCTGCTGCGTTGTCAGTTCCTCAATATCTTGTCCATCCAGATAGATGTTGCCGTCCAGTTTAGGTTGAAAAGCAGACAGGGTACGCAGCAAGGTAGACTTGCCCACTCCGTTGGCGCCTAACAGACATGTCAGCTCACCTCGACGGATAGTGGCATTAATACCCGAGGCTACCGTTTTGACATTCTTCTTGCCCCGATAGCCAATGCTTAGCTGCTGTAATTCAACGCTTTCTCTGTTCATCAGTCTTGTTTTGTGTGCAAATATACACATTTTCAGCGAAACAATGTTACAAAATGCGAAGAAAATGCATGTTATCATGGAATTGTTTTGTTGTATGCCAGAAAATATGTATATTTGCACACAACTTATACAAGACAACAATGAAGCGTTACCTTTTGACAATACTACTAATCGTTTTGGCTTTTCATGCCAGTGCAGAGACTGATACCGAGCATGTCAGGCTGACAAATCTGCCTCATGTGTATATCAATACTTTTACAGGCAATTCTATTACCAGCAAGAATGTGATGGTCTATGCCCGCATGTGGTATGTCGATGAGAAGGACTCTGTGGCGTTTTACGATTCACTTCAGATACGTGTGAGGGGAAACTCAACGGCAAGTCTGCAGAAAAAACCCTATAAGCTGAAGTTCAATGAAAAGGTGAAGCTCTTGGGCAAGGGTTATGCTAAAACCAAGAAATGGACCTTGCTGGCCAATCATGGCGACAAGACGCTGTTGCGCAATGCCCTGACAAGCCTGATGGGAGAGCGTGCAGGCCTGAAGTTCAACCCGGCAGCCAAGTTTGTCGACTTGACTATCAATAAAAGATATGTAGGTAACTACCAGATTTCCGACCAGGTTGACGTGCGTCCTCACCGGGTGGACATTGCGGAGCAGGACTATCCGCTTACAGAAAAAAGTAATACTACGGGTGGCTATCTGTTAGAAGTTGACGGCTTTAAAGATTTTGATGCCAATAAGTCAGGTTTCTATAGCAACTACTGGTGGACGCCAATCCGTGTTCATTACCCTGACGAAGATGAAATAGATTATTTTTCCCAGCTTTGCTATATCCGCGATTTCATTAACGACTTCGAGCAGCGGCTGTTTTCAGCGAATTTCAGTGACCCGCTTTCCGGCTATCGCCCACTTGTCGACTCAATTTCGCTGGCCAACTGGTATATCTGTACGGAGATTAGCGCCAATGTCGATGGCTTCTTCAGTACCTATTTCTATAAGGAGCGGGATGACAACAAGCTCTACTGGGGCCCACTCTGGGACTACGACATTGCCTACAACAACGACAATCGTAGTCGTGGCGGTACCAACAATACTGAGCGCCAGTTGATGAGGGACATTGGCTATGGCGACTTCGAAAGCGGATGCCGCTACTGGATTGTGCAGATGTGGGAAGACCCGTGGTTTGCCAGACTCATCAATCGCCGCTTCAACCAGCTCATCGACGATGGTATGGAGGACTACCTGAACCAAAAGCTTGACAGTCTCACCACCCTTATCGATGCTTCACAGAAGCTGAACTTCGAAAAGTGGGGCATCAGAACCCAGGCTCTGCGCGAGCGTATCATGTATAATACCTATGATCAGTATGTGGATTATGTGCGCAACTTCCTGAAAAACCACATCCCATATCTGAAACAAGCCTTTGCCGTGATGCTGCCCGATGCTCCCCCTGTAGAGCCAGAGGAGAAGATTTCCGACTTCCTGGCTGATGGCAAGTCCTACTACACCATTGTCAACAACGGTTCGGGCACCTGCTTTGACGTTGATATGCAGACAGATGAGGTCTGTGGTTGGACCCTTGACAAGACCCGGGAGAGTCAGCAATGGGTCATCAAGACGTTGTCAAACGGATTCCTCTTCATCGTCAATCGTGCTACTGGCAAAGCCTTGGCCGATCCTTCGCCAGTAGGAGCCACAGCCCAAACCGAAACGGGTGGTACCCTCTATACGGCGAACCCCGATTCTACTGATACCCGTCAGCTTTGGGACTTCGTGCGTCAGGCCGATGGCGTCTACAACATCATCAGCCGATGGAGCGAGCATGCTGCCAATCTCAGTCAAGGCAGTTCCAATGACGGAACGCCAGTGTTAAGCTACAATAGCGACGAACGTAACAGCGTGTCTTCTAATCGTCTCTGGAGTGTCATGAAGACAGGAGATGTCATTGATACCGAGGTGAACACCCTCACTCAGGATTATGCCTTAGCCTACGACCCCTATTCCGGCCTTCTGCATTTCGGAGCCGACAATCCTCAAGACCTCACGTTCACCGTCCGCATCTACAACCAGGCAGGTCGTCAAATCGCCGCCTTCAAGGCTTGCGACGGTTTCAACCTCCTCTCCTACCCCACTGGCCTCTACATCATCAGTTGGAAATACGGAGACCGTCAGCAAAGTGTGAAGCTGATGAAAGACTGATTGTTTCAGTATATTATCCACTCTCAGTCACCATGCGAAATTCTTCGTTGCGAAATTTTTCGCATAAAGTTTTCCTTTTGTTTGGAAGTTCCAGATAAAAGTTGTATTTTTGCAGCGTAAACATATTACATGCAGAGATATGACGAATCCGTTTAAGTATGGTGTACTTGTTGATAATGAGTTCTTCACAGACAGAATCAATGAGATAAAAGAAGTTCAGATGTCGCTGAATAGTGCGAACCATCTCATTCTGATTAGTCCACGAAGGTTTGGTAAGTCGAGTCTTGTTGCCAAAGCCGTTAAGACTACTGGACGTCCCTGCATATCACTGAATATGCAGAATATACTGAGTGTTGATGATTTTGCTTCTAAATTGCTGCGTGAGTTATTCCGATTATATCCTATAGAGCGAATCAGGCATCTGATGTCCCATTTCAGAATCATACCAACCATTTCTACAAATCCCGTCACTAATGTGGTGGACGTCTCATTCCAACCTGTTATGAATAGTATGGTACTGCTGGAAGATGCAATGGCTTTGATAGAAAAGGTGAGTACAGAGCAAAAAAAATTAATAGTGGTGTTCGATGAGTTTCAGGAGATTTTAAACATTCGAAAAGGCTTAGATAAACAGTTGCGTTCTATTATGCAAGAACAGCAACATTTAAATTATATTCTCTTAGGAAGTCAAGAGTCGATGATGACAGATATATTTGAGCGGAAAAAGTCACCTTTTTATCATTTTGGAAAACTGATACGCCTGAATAAGATTCCATACGATGATTTTAGGGAATACATTTCTTCGCGTTTACCCATAAAAGAGCAAAACAAATTGAATAGTATTGTTGATGAGATACTGGCTTTTACCAATCTTCATCCTTATTATACCCAACAGTTATCGGCTCAAGTATGGGAAATGGTAACTTATGACAATCTTATTGAAGGCGTAGTAGAAGAAGCTATTAGTAAGATAGTACGGATGCACGATTTAGATTTCGAGCGCCTTTGGCTAAATTTTAATCGTACGGATCGTTCCATCATGCTTAGTTTGAGTAAAGGCACTAATCCTCTTCAGAATCGACAAGTAGCAACTAGTACATCATTCAGTGGAATTAAGCGATTGATGAAAGCTGGTTTTGTGATTCGTGTAAATGATTATGAGATAGAAGACCCGTTCTTTAAAAAATGGATGATAAAGTTTTGTATATAATTGATTACAGAAAACAGTCTCACCTCTCACACCCCTCACACCTAACTTGGGTGAGGGAGGTGTGAGAGGTGCTACTTGAAAAGTGTGATTCGTTATCATACGGTTAACCTTAAACCTTAATGTCAAAGGTGGTAGTTTTTATCCAAAACCCGCCGACTTTTGCGCAAAAGTCGGCGGGTTTTGAAAATTCCAAGGCTTGGGACAAATCAATGTTCAAAAGTCATCATCGTCATCGTCCCATTCAAAGAAGCGGGAGTCGGCCTGACTGGGGTCTTTCGTCTCAGTTTTGTCAATAACTATTCTGTCGCTGGTTGTAATCATTTGTTCCAGCTTGAAGCTGATAGTAGCCACTGCGGGCTGCTGATATTTCTTTTTCATAATTTCTGTTCCTTTCTGTTAGTTATTTCTTTGCTACCTTCTTTCCGTTTACAATGTAGAGTCCCTTCTGTGGGGTACTGACGCGCTGACCATTTAGGTTGTAATACCTCTCAGCTGGTATTGTTGCACCGTCAACCGCTTTGATGCCAGTGATTTCATCACCTATAGTGATAACGCTGCGTGCCAGTGCCTCGTCAAGCTTCAGATAAGCCTTGCCAGCGGGAAGTGTACCAAGACTCGCCTTCACAAACTTACCGTCTGACAGGATGTAATCCAAGTCATTACCACCTATCTCGGTATCCTCTGTCACGCCAACCAGCATGTTGCTCACCGCAGCAGGTACGGTCGTTGTATAAGGAATGGTGTAGCTATGGCCTGCGGTTCCTTTCAGTATCAAGCCCGTACCACTTGGTACTGCACCCGTCACCTCATTGATAATAGCCTTTCCGTCGCTGCTGATTCCCGACACGATATATGCCTTCAGGTCTTCAATAGGTGTCGAGAAGTCCAGCATCTGCTCGCTGGCGAAACTCACCACGTTCTTCCCTAATGTTACGTCGGCATCTGCGAGTTCGATAATCTCCCAAACCTGATTTCCCCAAATTGAAGTATAAGCATCTTTCGTTCCTTGGGGAACATAAAGCATTTCTTTCTTACTTGACCAAGAGTCCCTATATACTTCACCGCCAATAGTCATAGATTCAGGATCTTCATTTAGTACTACAACAAAATTTAGGTTGTAGCAACCAATGAAGGCCCAACTAGCAATGCTTGTCACACTCTTAGGAATAGTGATGCTTGTTAAATTACTACAATATCTAAAAGCGCAATTGCCAATGCTTGTTACACCCTCTGGAATAGTGATGCTGGTCAAATTACTACAACCTTCGAAGGCGTAATTGCCAATGCTTGTCACACTCTCTGGGATAGTGATGCTTGTCAAATTACTACAATTATAGAAAGCGGATTCGCCTATGCTTGTCACACCCTCTGGGATAGTGATGCTGGTAAGACCCCTACAACCTTCGAAGGCGCTGTTGCCGATGCTGGTCACGCCCTCTGGGATTACTGTATTTTTACATCCCAAAAAGACTTCATTGGAAGCGGTTTTTATTATTGCGTTGCAGTTGTCGCGTGAATCAAAAACAGTGTTTCCTGACTCAACAACGATACTGGACAGGTCGCAGCCCCAAAAGGCTTTGTTTCCGATCGTTGTAACACTCTTAGGGATAGTGATGCTGGTCAAATTACTACATTTGTAGAAAGCGTTATTGCCAATGCTTGTTACACCTTCTTGAATTGTTATGTCAGTAAGACTATTACAACTAGAGAAAGCGTAATCGCCAATGCTTGTCACACCCTCTGGGATAGTGATGCTGGTCAAATTACTACAATTATAGAAAGCGTAATTGCCGATGCTGGTCACGCCCTCTGGGATTACTGTATTTTTACATCCCAAAAAGACTTCATTGGAAGCAGTTTTTATTATTGCGTTACAGTTGTCGCGTGAATCATAAACAGTGTTTCCTGACTCAACAACGATACTGGATAGGTCGCAGCCCAAAAAGGCATTGTTTCCGATGCTCGTCACACTTTGGGGAATTGTAATGCTTGACAGGGCTGTACACCCATTGAAAGCAGAGCTTTCGATTGTCGTCACACTTTTAGGAATTGTAATGCCAGACAGGCCTGTACACCCTGAGAAGGCGCTACCGCCAATTGTTTCTGTGCCCTCTCTCAAGGTAATAACAGTATTCTCAGGCATTGTTCCTTTATATTCATAAGCTATTTTTCCTAAATAAACTACTCCTGACAAGTTGTTGTACCAAGCGGTTCCAGAGAATGCACTATATCCAATATTTTCTAAGCTATTAGGAATAGAAATAACAGCCAGATTACTACAATTATAGAAAGCGTAATTGCCAATGCTTGTCACACCCTCTGGGATAGTGATGCTAGTCAAATTACTACAATTATAGAAAGCGGATTCGCCAATACTGGTCAAACCTTCTGAGATAGTGATGCTAGTCAAATTACTACAATTATAGAAAGCGGATTTGCCAATACTGGTCACACCCTCTGGGATAGTGATGCTGGTCAAATTACTACAACCAGAGAAGGCGTCCCCTCCAATACTTGTCACACCCTCTGGTATTACTGTATTTTTACATCCCAAAAAGACTTCATTGGAAGCGGTTTTTATTATTGCGTTGCAGTTGTCTCTTGAATCATAAACAGTGTTACCAGACTCAACAACGATACTGGACAGGTCGCAGCCAAAAAAGGCTCTGTTTCCAATGCTTGTTACACTTTTAGGGATCGTAATATTGGTAAGATTTCTACAATCATAGAAAGCGTAATTGCCAATGCTTGTTACACCTTCTTGAATTGTTATGTCAGTAAGACCGCTACAATCAGAGAAAGCGTAATCGCCCATGCTTGTCACACCTTCTGGGATAGTTATACTGGTAAGACTTGAACAACCACTGAAAGCAGAGCCGCCGATGATGTTCACACCATCGGGGATAGTGATGCTGGTCAGGCCACTACAATAACTGAAAGCGTCATAGCCAATACTTGTCATCTCCTCCGGAATACTAATACTGGTAAGGCCACTACAATAATAGAAAGCATAGCTCCCTATTTCCTTTACTTGATAACCATTAACTTCACTTGGTATGGTTATCGTTCCATCTGTATTACTAGCAATTGCAATCCAATAGTCACCCACCTGACACGTCTTATCGCTCTCACTAATTACCATGAATGTCATTTCCACACCTTCAATGGTGTTTGCCGTGAAGGTATCACCGTCGGCTGCCCATAGCGTAGATGTGGTGAGCAGCGACAAAAATACACATAGTAGTTTCTTTTTCATCTTTGTTATGTTTTAAATTAATAATGTGAATTAAATGATAATCATACCCGATTGAAAGAAAAGTGCGTGGACGCATTGCATCATTATTAATCTGAGGCTGTGGAAAGGCCATTGCTGTATAACGACACAATAGTCCACGCCTCAAGGTATAATTATCCCCCACACAAAGATGAAGGTATATAATACAACCAAAAGCGTGAACGCTATTGCATATCGTCCACAGCTTTGAAACTTCCACATTTCAGATTAGGACAAATACGCGCTAAACGCTCATTCTTCAAAAGTTGAGACCCTTTATGGCTCGCCGCCTCACATGACAGCAATGGGAATCTCGACGGCAAAGGTAGGAATTATTTCTGAAACTTCCAAACTTTGAGTCAGTTATTTTGGAATAGGGACGCCATCCAAGGTGAATGGAGCCTCCAAACGACTTGGATGGAGGCTCCAAACGGGTCGTTTGGAGGCCCCATTCTTAATAGCAAGGCAAAGTACAGCGGAATCGATCTCACACTAAACCTCCCAACCTCCCGTTTTCTCTTGAAACGCCTTTGTAGAAAGGGGTTTGAGGACGGGAGGTCTGTTGCTGAGACCTCCCGTCGACCTCCCGTTCATCCCCCCCTTGGAGTTCAGACGGGAGGTCGACGGGAGGTGTGACGGGAGGTGTGACGGGAGGTGTGACGGGAGGTGTGACGGGAGGTGTGACGGGAGGTGTAACGGGAGGTGTGACGGGAGGTCTCAGAAACAGAAAAGCCTTTGTACATCGAGGTTTTAGAGGATAGACGGGAGGTGTCGGCAGCTCTTTCAGAGTTTACCCGGACTAAAGTCGACGTTTAGTCCGGGCAAAGTAGGTCGTTAGTCCAGGCAAAGTGGGCCACTTAGCACCGCTAACTCATAGACTTAGCATGGCTAAATGGCCTAGTTTACACATTCAACTGACCCCTCGTTGTACAATGATAATACAAAAAAATGCAAAATGCTTGGTAGTCTGATAATAAAGATGTATCTTTGCAAATTGAAATCATTTTATTACTAACAAATACTCTTTTGAAAAGATGAACAATGTACCTGTAATTAAGATTGGTATTGTCGCCGTGAGCCGCGACTGTTTCCCCGAGTCATTGGCTGTTAACCGCCGTAAGGCCGTGATTGCCAAGTATGTAGAGAAGTTCGGTAAGGATGGTATCTACGAGTGTCCTATCTGTATTGTTGAGAGTGAGATTCACGCTCAGCAGGCTTTGGAGGATGTGAAGAAGGCTGGTTGTAACGCCCTTTGCGTCTATCTGGGCAACTTCGGTCCTGAGATTTCTGAGACCATGATTGCTGACTGGTTCCAGGGCCCCACAATGTTCTGTGCTGCTGCTGAGGAGACTCAGAACGACCTGATTGACGGTCGTGGCGACGCTTACTGCGGTATGCTGAATGCCAGCCAGGCTCTGAGCCTG
>Ga0310690_10008440_pt1 | contig 13065 bp, 12 predicted proteins | sample AusTroGonzalo_MG_2_FD_207661 | JGI IMG/M metagenome (GOLD analysis project Ga0310690, IMG submission 207661) | Bovine rumen microbial communities from tropical cattle in Woodstock, Queensland, Australia - Gonzalo_04 (v2) (version 2) | ecosystem: Host-associated > Mammals > Digestive system >... | reverse complement strand
GGCGGTGCAGGCCGTGTACAACTTTGTAATCGCCAAGGCAACACTGGAACAGACACTCGGATACGATTTCACAACGGAACAGTAGAATATGAAAAAGCTATACATAATCGCCGTGGCCCTGATGGCCCTGGCATCCTGCAAGAACAACTCCAACGGCTCTTCGGAAGCCGGCACACTGCTGGCCGGCGGCGCGCAGACGCAAACCACCGTCCAGAATGTGGAAGTGGCAACCGCGCAAAGGCGCGAAGTGCCCCAGGAAAGCGTTTATTCCGCAACGGTGGAGCCTTACGCGGAGAACAACATCGCCCCGCAGACGGCCGGACGTATCCGTAAGATTAATGTCGATGTGGGCTCTTACGTGGGCCGCGGCCAGATTCTGGCGGAGATGGACCGCCTTCAGCTGGACCAGACCAAACTCCAGCTGCAGAACGACAGCACGGAGTATGCGCGCCTCAAGGCCCTGTACGAGCAGGGCGGCGTGGCCCAGTCGGACTTCGAGGCCTTCGAGCTCCAGTACAAAGTGCGTCAGACCACGTACCAGAACCTGCTGGAGAACACCATCCTCCGCAGCCCCATCACCGGCTACGTCACCGCGCGCAACTACGACAAGAACGACCTGTACACTATGGGCCAGCCCATTTTCACAGTGCAGCAGGTTATTCCCGTGAAACTGCTCGTGGGCATTTCTGAAAGCGAATACACCAAGGTCAAGAAAGGCGATACGGTTACCCTTACCGCCGATGCCCTTCCGGGCCGTGACTTCACCGGCCAGGTGGTTCGCCTGCACCCCACGATGAATCCGGGAACGCACACTTTCAACGCGGAAGTAAGGGTGAACAACACCGATAGGGCCCTCCGCCCCGGAATGTACGCCCGCGTCACCGTTAAGTTCGGAGTGAACAACAGCATCGTGGTTCCGGACAGGGCTATCGTGAAGCAGGAAGGCTCCGGCCAGCGTTTCGTGTTTGTGCTCAACGAGGATAATACGGTGTCGTACATCCCCGTCGGCATCGGCCGTCATATGGGCCGCGAATATGAAATCACATCGGGCCTTGAGGAAGGCCAGAAAGTCGTGGTCAAGGGCCAGAACGGCCTCAAGGACGGCTCAAGCGTGAACGTGCTCAAAGAGGACTAGGTTATGAGCATCTACAGAACATCGGTCAATCATCCGGTAACCACCATACTTGTCTTCCTGGCATTCGCCATTATGGGCGTTTTCGCCCTTACGCGCCTGCCGGTGGACAATATGCCGGACTTTGAGTCCAACGTCATTATGGTGATGAGCTCCTATCCGGGAGCCAGCGCGGAGGATGTGGAGAACAACCTCACCAAGGTGCTGGAGAATACGCTGAACAGCGTGGCGGAACTGAAGAACATCACCTCCAACTCCCGAGAGAACATCTCCGTCATCACCCTGGAATTCGAATACGGAACCGACATCGACGAAGCCACCAACGACGTCCGCGACAAGCTGGATATGGTGAGCCAGTCGCTGCCGGACGGCGCCTCCCTGCCGTATCTGTTCAAGTTCAGCGCCGACGATATGCCCATCATGATCATGGCGGCCACGGCCGACCAGAGCGTATCGGCCCTGGACAAGATCCTGGACGACAAGGTGGCAACCCCGCTGGCCCGCGTTAGCGGCGTGGGACAGATTTCGGTGGCCGGCGCCCCCAAGAGGGAGATCCAGGTCTATTGCGACCCGTCGAAGCTGGAGGCATATAAACTGTCGATAGCCGCGATTTCTTCCGTCATCGCGGCGGAGAACAGGAACGTGCCGTCGGGCAGCATCGACATCGGCTCGGATACCTACACCTTGAGGATCAAGAAGGAGTTCGAAGACCCCTCGGAACTGCTTGATGTCGTGGTTGGCAGTTACAACGGCAAGGCGGTGTACCTGAGAGACGTGGCCAGGATCGACGATACTCTGGAGGAAAAGTCGCAGGAGTCGTACACCAACGGTGTCCGCGGCGCCCAGATCATCATCCAGAAGCAGTCCGGCTACAACACCGTGGAGGTCATCAGGAAGATCAAGGCGGAGATGAAGGTCATCGCCCGCAACCTGCCTTCCGACATCAAGATTACCCAGGTGGTCGATAATTCCGACGACATCCTCCTCACCATCAAGTCGCTGCGCGATACCATCATCATCACCTTCCTGGTGGTTATGATGGTGGTGTTCCTGTTCCTGGGAAGGCTCAAGGGAACGCTCATCGTGGTGCTCTCCATCCCTATCGCCCTGCTGGCCTCGCTACTTTACCTGCTGGCCAGCGGAAACACGCTCAACATCATTTCGATGAGCGCACTGGCCATAGCCATCGGTATGGTTGTGGACGATGCAATCGTGGTGCTGGAGAACGTCACCACACATCTGGAGCGAGGGGAAAAACCGCGCGAGGCGGCAGTGCATGGCACATCGGAAGTGGGTATTTCCGTTATCGCATCGACCCTTACGATGCTGTGCGTGTTCCTCCCGCTTACGATGATCAAGGGTATGACGGGCCTTATGTTCCGCCAGCTGGGCTGGATCGTGTCCATCATCATGATTGTGTCCACGACGGCTGCCCTTACCCTGGTGCCCACGCTGTGCTCCCTGCTGCTCAACAACAAGCCCACCACCAACAAACTGTACAAGTTCATCTTCGGCCCCGTGAACAAGGCCCTGGATGCGGTGTCGGCCGGTTATTCCCGCCTCATCGGCTGGTGCATGCAGCACAAGAAGGTAATCCTTCTGGGAGCCATCGTCATCTTCGCGGGCGTGCTGGCCGTCTTCGCACCCAAGATGAAGACGGAGTACTTCCCTACGCAGGACGAAGGCCGCATATCGGCAACGATTGAAATGCCCATCGGAACGGCCCAGGAGCTCACCGGAGAGGTGGCCCAGGCCATATACGAGAGGCTTATGGCCGATATCCCCGAAGTCAAGGTGATCAGCTACCGCTACGGCCAGGCTGACTCCGAAAACGCCTTTGCGTCGATGCGCCAGAACGGCACCTACCTGATAACGATGAATATCCGCATCGGCTCGTCATCGACCCGTAAGCGCACGGTCTCGGAGATTGCCGATGTTGTGAGGGCCGATCTGAAGGAATTCCCCGAACTCAACCGCTTCAACGTGAACGAAGGCGGTATGGGTATGGGCGGCCGCGCCAACGTGCAGCTGGAAATCTACGGCTACGACTTCGAGGAAACCGAGAACGAGGCCAGGCGCATCCGCGCAAGGATGATGGAAACCGGTTACTTCACCCAGGCCATCCTGTCCAGGGACCAGTATACGCCGGAATACGAGGTCGATTTCGACCGCGAAAAGCTGGCGCTGAACGGCCTGTCGTCCGTGACGGCCGCCGCTGCGGTGTCCGCGGCGATGTCCGGAACCGTGGCCTCGTACTACCGCGAGGAAGGTGAGGAGTACAACATCCGTGTGCGTTACGCTCCGGAATTCCGCACGTCCATCGAGGACCTGGAAAACATCGTCATCTACAATAACGCCGGTGTGGGAATCCGTGTGAGGGACCTTGGAACGATAGTCGAATCCAAGGTGCCGCCCACCATCCAGCGTAAGAACCGCGAGCGCTACATCACCGTAACGGGTATTATGGCCCGCGGCAAGGCCCTGAGTGACGGTGTCGAAATGGTCGATGCCATAATGGAAGAAACTCCGCTGCCTTCGCATATGAGCTGGAGGATCGGCGGCGACTATGAGGAGCAGCAGAAGATGTTCGGCGACATGCTGCTTCTGATGGCCCTGATCATCATCCTGGTGTATATGGTGATGGCTTCCCAGTTCGAATCGCTGCTGGGACCGTTCGTGATTATGTTCTCCATCCCGTTCGCGCTTGTGGGCGTGGCCCTCGGCAGTATGGTTCACGGCTGGATGCCCATCAGTGTGATGGGCCTCATCGGCATAATCATCCTGCTGGGTATCGTGGTGAAGAATGGTATCGTGCTCATCGACTATACCATCCTGTGCCAGGAGAGGGGAATGGGCGTGAGGGAGGCTTCGGTAACGGCGGCCAAGAGCCGTCTGCGTCCTATCCTTATGACCACGCTCACCACCGTGCTGGGTATGCTGCCTATGGCCTGGGGTACAGGCGAGGGCTCCGAGCTCTGGAAAGGCCTCGGTATTACCGTGGCGTGGGGTCTGAGCATATCGTCACTTATTACACTGGTTATCATTCCGGTGCTGTATTGCGGATTCACGGAACACCGCAAGCGCAGAAGAGAGAAAAAATCGGCAAAGATTGCAACAACGTAACGTGATTTTGCATCTATAATTTTGACGTGCAAATATGAAAGCTCTTTTTATTGTTTACAACCAGGCCTACAATCAGGAAATTGCAGAGCATCTGGAAAAGCTTGGCCAAAGGGGATACACCGTGTGGCAGGAGGTCGGAGGGCGCGGAAGCGTTGACGGCGAACCTCATCTCGGTTCCCACGCCTGGCCCACGCAGAACCACGCGCTTCTGTCGGTAATGGACGACGACACCGCCGAAAAAGTGATGTCAAAGATGCGGGAAGTGGATGCCTCCAACCCCGCGCTTGGACTAAGGGCTTACGCCCTTCCTGTGGCCGATGTGTTGTAATTAGAAAAAAATGCGCTATATTTGCAAACGCATCAAACTTTTATAAATGGCTAAAGTAGCAACAAATACCAATTTCGACGGCCTCCTGCAGGACGACAAACTCGTCGTCGTGGACTTTTGGGCAACCTGGTGCGGCCCCTGCCGCATGATTTCCCCCATCCTGGACGAGGCTGAAATGGAAATGGGAGACAAATTCACCCTGGTTAAAGTTAATGTGGACGACGCGGAGGAAATCGCCGCCCGTTTCCGCATCATGAGCATCCCCACCCTCCTGTTCTTCAAGAACGGTCAGGTGGTGGATAAAACCGTGGGTGCGATGCCCAAGGCCATGTTAATCGACAAAATCAACGCAAATCTATAATCATTATGAAAAAAGTTCTTGCAATCATTGCTATCGCATTTGCTTCAATGAGCATTGCACACGCTCAGTTTGGTATCATTGGTGGTTTCACATCCTCCAGCACCCAGATCGACAAGGAGAACTTGAAAGCCAATCTGAACAACATCAGCCTCTATCACGTGGGTCTCACCTACAAACTGGACCTGGGCCTCGGCCTCGCAATCCAGCCTTCCCTCACCTATGAGATGAAGGGTGCAACCCTTAACGAGGATATGACCGGCAGCGAAGTGGTGGATGTAACCAAGACCATCAACACCAAGACCGGTTTCGCAGAGTTCGGCCTCGACCTTCAGTGGGGTCCGGATCTGGTGGCATTCCGCCCGTTCATTTTCGCTTCCCCCTTCATCGGCTACATGGTGAGCCAGGAAGAGACCAGCTCGGTTGAGTCATCCATCGGCGGTGAGACCGCTACCAGCTTCGACTCAGAGAAGGCAAAGGCATGGGCAGAAGAGGCCAAGAACCGTCTCGAGTACGGCTTCGGTATCGGTCTCGGCGTGGACGTGATGAAGTTCGTCCAGCTCAAGGCCCAGTATTTCATGAACCTTGGCAACCTCTACAACGAGGGTCAGGTGGTGAACGCAAAAGACGTTTGGAACACCGTTAAGGACAGCTACGGCAACGTGGAGAACTACAACGGTATCAAGGTCTCCCTTGCTATCCTCTTCTAAGAAGAAGTTGAAAGACATCCGGACCTATCTTTCCGGTCCTTTGGACGAAGTGACGTCGCTTATGGCGGCGTCACTCCGTACTAATATATCCCTGCTGGGCAGAACCAATGCGGATCTGATGCAGGAGAAAGGAAAGATGATGCGCCCCATGCTGTGCCTGCTTTCCGCAGGAGCCTTGGGAACGATCAATTCCGACACGTCGCATTTCGCGGCCGCGTCGGAACTTTTGCATAATGCCACTCTCCTCCACGACGATGTGGTGGACGGGGCAAGCCTCCGCAGGGGCAAGCCCACGGTGGGCGCAATCCTGGGCCCCAAGGCCTCTGTGCTGGTGGGCGACTTCTGGCTGGTGAAGGCCATGAGCTGCGCCCAGGGCGCATCCGACGGCGGTCGGAAAGTGATGGGAGTGTTTTCGAAAACCCTGTCAGACCTTACCGAGGGCGAGATGCTTCAGTTGGAAAAGGCCGTAAGCCACGACACCACGCAGGAGGATTATATCAGGATCATCTATTGCAAGACGGCGTCGCTGTTCGAGGCATCGGCCCTGAGCGGCGCCCTGTCGGTGGATGCCCCCAAGGAGCAGATATCGGCAATCGGCAGTTTCGCCCGAAATCTGGGCCTCGCATTCCAGATAAAGGACGATATTTTCGACTACCTGCCTTCCGAGTCCATCGGCAAGCCTTCGGGCATCGACCTGCTGGAACAGAAGATCACCCAGCCGCTTCTTTGCGTACTGGGGGAAATGAGTCCTGCGGTGGCCCTGAATACCAGGGTCAGCATCGGAAAAATAGCCTCCCAGCCTGCTGTGGCCGATGAAATCCGCACCATGGTGGTTGAGGCCGGGGGAGTGGAAAAAGCTGCGGCGGTGATGGACTCTTACATCGAAAAAGCACTTTTGTGCCTCGATGCTATTCCGGATTCCGCAGAAAAATCGTATCTTGCAAGACTTGCCCGCTATGTGGGCGAAAGAAATTTCTAGTTAAGACGTGACCGCTGCCGCCCATACGGAAGTACTGTCAGTCCTCCGGAATATGGTGGACAGCGGACGCCTGCCCCACGCAATACTGTTCCACCAGAACGACGGAGGCGGCGCGTTTCCGCTTATCCTGGACTTTCTGGAGCACTTGTACGGGGGCAATCCCAGGGTGAAGAAGCTCATTCATCCGGATATCCATTACGTGTTCCCGGTGGCGGGTCCGGACAAACCGGTGTCGCTGAATTTCATCAAGCAGTGGCGGGAACTGCTGTTGGAGAATCCGTATTTCTTCGAGAATGAGCTGTATGTGGCGCTGGGAATCGAGGGTAAGCAGGGCGTGATTTCGGTAAACGAAGCGCGCTCAATCCTGGACAGGCTGTCACTGTCGGCCGTTGAGGGCGGGTATCGCACCGTGGTGGTGTACCTGCCGGAGAAGATGAACGCGCAGTCGGCAAACTGTCTTTTGAAGATGGTGGAGGAACCGCCGGAGAAGACGCTGTTCCTGCTGGTTACGCAGTCGCCGGAAAAGGTGCTCACCACGATTTATTCACGCTGCGTGTTCATGCGCCTGAGGCCTCTCTCCCGGGAGGAGTACGTCCAGGTGCATCCCTCCATGGGGGAAAGTGAAGCGGAATACGCAACGCTGTTCCACGACCTTATGCAGCAGGTTCTGGACAAAGACCTGCTGGCGGGCCTGGAAACCGCCGACGCCCTTGCGGGCCTTGGCTCCCGGGAAAAGCAGAAGGCCTTCTGCCGCTATTCGGCGGAGGCGCTTCGCAACGTTTTCCTCATCCAGCAGGGCCTTCAGGATCTGTCGGATATGCGTGAGGACGAAAAAGAATTCTTTGCCGATGTAGCCTCGCGCTGCAGGAAAACCTTCCCGCGCTTTGCAATCGGCGAACTGGACAGGGCAGTAATGCTGATCGAGCGCAACGTGTCGCAGAAAATCCTGTTCTGCGACCTCGTGTGCAGGCTCGTATCGGCCAAAAAATAATATATATGGAAAGCAACGAGAATATCAGATACGATTGCTTCCGCGGGTGTACGGTGAATTACGGAAATGCGGACATGCCGGATATAAAATATCGGCAGGGATGCTGCAAGCTGGAAGTTTACAACTGTCTCAAGGGTATCAACCAGGAGCAGTGGAACGGCATATACGAGGTTAGGTTCAAGAACACCAGGAAGGGCATTTATGTGAATGCATCGGGCCAGAGTGTGAAGACTGGAGACCTTGTGGTGGTGGAAGCCACGAGCGGCCACGACCTTGGAATCGTCACCCTGGAGGGTCCTATGGTGGGCAGGCAGGTGCGCGCCAAGGGCATCGACCTGGAGAATACCCAGCTCAAGAAGATCTACCGCAAGGCAAAGCCTTTCGACATAGAGCGCTGGCAGGAAGCCATTGCGCGAGAGGAGGAGACGATGATCCGCGCCCGCGTGCTGGCTGCGAACCTGGGCCTGGAGATGAAAATCGGCGACGTGGAGTTTCAGGGCGATGGCACCAAGGCCATCTTCTATTATATTGCCGATGGGCGGGTGGATTTCCGTCAGCTCATCAAGGATTATGCGGAGGAGTTCCATATCAGGGTGGAGATGAAGCAGATAGGCGCGCGCCAGGAGGCCGGTTTGATCGGCGGTCTGGGCGTCTGCGGCCGAGAGCTCTGCTGCGCCAACCATATCACCCAGTTCCAGAGCATTTCCACCCAGGCGGCGAGAGTTCAGGACCTGTCGCTGAACCCGCAGAAATTGGCGGGGCAGTGCGGCAAACTCAAGTGCTGCCTCAATTACGAGGTGGCAAGCTACATGGACGCGCACTCGCGCATCCCCAAGGTGGTGGAGCCCCTGGAGTTTCAGGACGGCCAGGCCTGGCTGGTGAAGACGGACATCCTTCGCGAGACACTGTGGTTCTCCTACGAAAAAGGCTCCCTGGAGCACGTATATCCGCTTTCCGCGGATGATGTGCGCGAAGTCCAGCGAATGAACCGCGAGGGCCGCAAACCGGAAACCCTCCGCGCCGAAGTGGATTCCGCCGGCCCCGAATTCGTCACCGCCGTCGGCGACGACAGCATCTCCCGCTTCGACCCCGAAAAGCGCAAAAAGCGCCGCAACAAGCATCGCAATAAGAAATGATTGAAGGTTTTGTCATTTCGACCAAGCGCAGCGCGTGGAGAAATCTTTTTTTATTTCTCCTTTGCGCCGTAGCCGTCTCTTGTCGCGAGCCTTCGGTTTCTGAAGAGTTTATTCCTGCGCCCGGTCCTTACGAATTCGCGCTGGATTTTAGCGACTCGCTCGCCAAGTACGACGTCGCCCTGTTCACCCGCATCGACTCCCACGAAAAAACAATGCGCGCTCTTGGCGAACTGCCCGTGACCGCCACCTGGGTGGCTCCGTCGCTGGATGGCGAACTGCCTCTGGGAACGTTCACGGAGGAATTCTATCTCCCCATGGAGGGCGCCAGGCGCAGTTATTTCTCGCGCCAGGTGTGGCATCCCTATAGAAGTGGCGTAGTGCCTGCAGTGTACGGGGAGTGGAAGCTCACGCTCAGCCTTCCGGATTCCATCAAAGTGCAGGGTATGCGCGGAATGGGCGTTGAGGTGGTTAAAAGCAAAATCGACTGATGGGACACGGAAAACTCCGCAAATTCGCCGAAAACGAAACCTTCCGCTGCCTGTTGCAGCCGGAAGCCTCTTCCGTGCTGGTAGGAGGCACGCGTGAACTCGTTTTGCGCGACCATCCCATCAAGGGAAACTGGCGCTCGATGTTCGCCTCCGAGCAGCCCATAGTGCTTGAACTCGGCTGCGGCAAGGGCGATTACACCATTGCGCTGGCGGAGCTTCATCCGGAGATGAACTTCATCGGCGTTGACATTAAGGGCGCCCGGCTCTGGACCGGCGCCAAATACGCTACGGAGCACGGGCTCACGAATGTGGCCTTCCTGCGCACCCGCGTGGAGTTTATCGAGGCCTTTTTCGCCCCCGGTGAAGTGTCGCAGATCTGGCTCACCTTCTCCGATCCGCAGTTAAGCGGCAGCGGCAACAGCCGCTTATCGGCCCCCGTTTTCCTGGAACGCTACCGTAAGTTTTTACAGCCCGGCGGCATCGTCCACCTCAAAACGGACTCCCGCTTCCTCCACGAATACACAATGTCGGTGATCAGGGCGAATTCCCTCGAAGTGCTCAAGTCATCGACCGACATCTATAAGGAGGGAGATATGGGTGTTGTTACCCAGGTGCAGACATTCTACGAGAAGATGTTCCTGCAAATGGGCCTGCCCATCACGTACGTTGCCTTCCGCATCGATCACGACGGGCCCTACGCGCAGCCTTTAGACTTCGATGCCGCATATTGGCGCGAGCAGGAAGGCCCCCGCCGCTCTTTCTCGCATCAGCCCACGAAGGCGTAAAATGCAACTCGCTGTGTGCTAGCGATTTATATAAAGTCGACTCAGCAAAACGCTGAGTCGACTTTGCGTATCTCGTTGATAATCAACAACATCCACTTTACGGCATGGGCGGCCGCCAGCGGACTGTAAGCCATATGGAACGTATTAACAGGTGCACGAAATATGCGGCCATCAGGATGTGGATGCTGGTAACATCATCCGGCGCAAGAAGATAGTAGCAGCCCAGATATGTGGCGAAGAAGCCTATCGCGCAGAGCAGCACTGAAAGCATCATATCGTGGGTGCGGGTGGCGCCGGTGTAAATGCCGTCCCAAATGAAAGCAGGTATGCCGATGAGTGGCATCAGCATCAGCCAGGGCAGGAACTGCCTGGCTGCATCCACCACCGCCGCATCTCCGGAGAAAAGCCTCAGCAGCGGCACCCCTCCAAGCCCGTAAACCGCCAGGAACAGCAGCGCACACCCTCCTCCCCAAAGGAACGTACCGCGAATTGTACTGCGAACCCCGTCATTGTCATCTCGACCATAGCCCTTTCTGTCATCTCGACCAAGCGTAGCGCGTGGAGAGATCTCCTCTTCCCCGATAAACCGCCCCGTGAGCGCCTCGCCGGCGTACGCAAAACCGTCGGAGAAGTAGCTGAACAGCATAAGCAGCTTCATTAGTATCGATGCCGATGCCAGCATCAAATCCCCGTGCCGCGCGGAAATCACCGTGAATCCGATGTAAACTGCAATCATACACACGGAGCGCAGCACCAGATCCCGGTTCATCTTGAAGAAACTGTCGTTGCGGCCGTCGCGAGCGGGACTAGTGCTCCCGGGAGCGTGTCCACCCCCGGACACGTATAGGGGGAGGGGCCCGTTGGATACAAGTTCTTGCTTGCAAGGACGCAGTAGACAATGGGAGGGGCCGGAATGGAGCGAAGCGGAATGGAGTCCCTCGGGAGCACTAGTCCCGCTCCAGGCCGCAACGACATTGCCATAGCGTTTCTTTATGGCAAAGACGCAATAAGCGAAGCCGCACCACTGCGCGAGGACGGTGCCAAGGGCGATGCCTTTGAAGCCAAGGAGTAGCGCGAGGGTTATGCTGCCGACGATGTTCACGATGTTCACCGTGAGGTCGGCTGCCATTGCGCGCACGCTGTCCTGCATGCCGATGAACCAGCCTTTGAAGGCGAAGAGGGAAATTGTGGCGGGAGCCGCCCATATCCTTATATAAAAGTACTGTGTGGCCAGCCTGCGCACTTCGGGGCTGCATTTCACAACGAGAAACGCTCCCTGGACGATTAGCCATTGCACTGCAATGAGCGCCAGGCCGGAAAGTAGTGCAATCCTTAATGCACGCTTCAGGCAGAAGGCCTGGTACTCCACGTCGCCACGCCCGTAGGCCTGGGCGGTGAGGCCGCCGGTCCCGGTGCGGAGGAACGAGAAGTTCCAGTACAGCAGTTCGAAGAGCATCGAGCCCACGGAGATGCCGCCGATGAATGCGGCGCTGGAAAAATCTCCGTGCAGGTGACCCGCCACGGCAAGGTCCACCATTCCCACAAGCGGCACGGTGATGTTGGCCAGGATGCTGGGAAGGGCCAGGCGCAGGATTTCGCGGCGGAGTTTCATCGGAACTTACGGTCTTCCTCCAGCATTCCCAGATAGGAATTGTAGCGTTCGGAGCTTATTGTGCCGGCCTCCACCGCGGCTTTCACCGCGCAGCCGGGCTCGTGGGTGTGAGTGCATGGAGTGAATCGGCAGCCCTCGGAAGCGCGCAGCATCTCGGGGAAGTATTTGGAGATCTCCTCCTTCTCCAGGTCCACGAGACCGAACCCGCGAAGCCCGGGGGAATCGATCACAAAACCACCGGAAGTGAGGGGATACATTTCGTATAGGGAAGTGGTATGTTTCCCCTGCAGGTGCGCTTCGGAGATTTCGCCCGTTTTCGGGTTCAGGGACGGGTCCAGGGCCTTTATGAGCGACGATTTGCCCACGCCGGATTCCCCGGAGAAGAGGTTGATGCGGCCCCGGCAGGACTCGCGGATATCGGCAATTCCCTCGCCGGTCACCACCGACGTTTCCACAACCCGGTATCCTGCGCTCTCATATATGTGGCGGAAGGCCTCGATCTGCTCTGAGGCGAAGTCCCGGTACATATCGACCTTGGAAAGGACTATCGTCACGGGGATTCCATACACTTCGCAGGTTACGAGGAGCCTGTCCAGGAAGGGGAGTTTCACCTCCGGAAAGCACATCGACACAATGAGATATGCCATATCCACATTTGCCGCGATGATGTGCGCCTGCCTTGAGAGATTGGTGGAACGGCGGATCACGTAGTTGCGTCGCGGAAGCACTTTGTCGATGACGGCTTTGCCGTTGGCCTCGTCCAGCGAGTACTCCACCCGGTCGCCCACGGCAACCGGGTTGGTTATCCCGCTGCCGCCGAGGCGTATGCGCCCGCGGAGCACGGCCTCGAACGGGTCCCACTCCGGAAGTTTCGACAACAAATAATGGCTGCCGGCGTTCTTAACTACGGTTGCTTCCATTGCAATTGCAAAGATAACAAAAAAATGACAATGGTGGCCGTGGCGGCTATGTATCTCATTACAAAGCATTTACCTTAGGCTCCCCTGGTTAAAACTCACCAGGGGAACGCACGGTAAAACGCTCATTGTCAACGAATTAGGCGCCACGGGCTAAACGCGGGTCCAGTGGATGCGGATGCCGTCGCGCTCCATACCGCGGAACCAGGTCATCTGGCGCTTGGCGAACTGGTGGATGGCGTTGGCCAGGGCCGTTTCCATATCGTCGAAGCTCAACTGCCCCAGCACGTATTGGGTAACGAATTTGTATTCCAGACCATAATATATAAGGTCATCGGCGGGGATTCCGCTCTCCAGCAGCCCGCGCACCTCTTCCACGAGCCCTTCCTGCAGCCTCTCGTGAAGGCGGCGGTCGATCCTCTCCACCCTTTCCTCCCGCGACACCAGTGTGCCGATATAGTATGTGTTGACGGGCATCCTGCTATCTCGACCAAGCGGAGCGCCCA
>Ga0310690_10008439_pt1 | contig 13065 bp, 8 predicted proteins | sample AusTroGonzalo_MG_2_FD_207661 | JGI IMG/M metagenome (GOLD analysis project Ga0310690, IMG submission 207661) | Bovine rumen microbial communities from tropical cattle in Woodstock, Queensland, Australia - Gonzalo_04 (v2) (version 2) | ecosystem: Host-associated > Mammals > Digestive system >... | reverse complement strand
GCCTCCGAAGGCGCCAGGGACAGATTGGCGATCCTTTTCCCGTCCAGATCAGCCGTCACACAGGGTGCGGAGAACAGGCCCAGCCGCAGGCGGAGGCTTCTGCCGCCCTGAAGGCGGTACCGGTAGGTGAGCGGGCCGGAATAGAAGGGGAAGCCCTGAACCGTCCAGTCTCCATAGACGAGCGTTTTCGGTGCCGGAAGGAGCAGGGTCTCCGCCCCGGTCACGCGCACGCCGAAGTTCCCCAGCAGGAAACAGTTTTCCGTACAGGTCGCGGCCGCAATCGGCTTGTCCAGCTCAATCACGTTCTCGCCCGGAAGCACAGGCCCCGCCCGGAAACACGAAATCGCCTCATCCGCAAAGAAGCCCTCCCGGTTCATCTCCAGCGGAACGCCGTTCCACCGCACGCGGGTGACCTCCGCATCCTCCAGCGCGAATCGGACCGTCTCCAGCGCGATCTCGGAACGGAACACCATTCGCAGGGACAGGGTGTGTTCCGGCTTTTCCGGCGGCAGAATCCACGGCTGCGCGCCGGATACGGTAGCGGTGGAGATATTTAGTTTCTCCTTCGCCCAGACGCCGATGCGGAGCATCTCCGCCCGCTCCTGCCAGGGCTCATCGTCCACCCGCCATTGGGCGGTATCCAGCACCAGAACGTTCTCCTCCCCGAGGATGATTTCATCCGGCGGCGGAAGCGGCTGATCCGATTCCCGGCTGAGGCGCAGCTCCTCCGCCATGTGGATGCCGTAGCTGCCGTTCAGCGCCGCTTTCTGCGCCCCGATCTGTTCCTCCGCAGCCTCCGAGGGGATCAGTCGGATCAGCAGGCTGTCCTGAGCCCAGCAGTGCCAGAGGTACGCCGTCGTTTTCTCCGTGCTTTCCATTTTCAGGGGCACAATTTCTCCCGTGAGAGTATCCCAACGGATTGCGGCCCAGCAGCCCCGCAGCTCGATCCGGTACGTTTCCGGCTCCTCCGGGGCCCGATGCTCCGCGGGGCGGCTATGGGCAATGAACAGATTCCGGGCCGCCCCGTCCTCGCGGAGAGCGCAGACCAGTCCCTCCGCCGGGGCGCCGTCCTCCCGCAGGATCCGGATCTCCCGAAGGGGCAGGAGGCTTTCGTTCAGACGGCACCGATCCCATGGCAGCCACTCACATTCATCGGCAAAGGCTTTCGCGTCCCCGGAGGGGAGCGCGTCCACATATCCCGGCGGCTCGCCCAGGAACAGCACCCGGCCGCCGCGTTCCCGGAAGGCGCGCAACGCGTCCAGCGTCGTGCGGCGAATCGTGTCGCAGGCGGGAACGATGACCGCGTCATAAGCCATTTTCCCCACCGTGAACGCCCTGCCCTGCCGCAGCAGGGCAGGCAGCGTGGATTCGCACAGATAATCAAAGTCCAGCGTATCGAAAAGCAGCCACCGCGTAAGCTCCTCGAAACGCCGGTCCAGCTCCGCGCGCCGCAGCGCGGTCTGATCGTCCGGACCGAAAGCAATCCAGCTGGACTCCACCGGATGGATCACGCCGATATGGATCAGGGGTTTTCCCCGGGTCATCAGGGTATTGACCCGGGCAAAATGATCCTCAATGTACGGATATTCCCGCCACCAGCTGCTCTGATGGCCGATGGAAGCCGGATAATCCCGCTTGGACTCCCCATGCATGGAACACCAGTACAGATGCGGCACCCGCACCGTCACGCCCAGAGCCGCCTGCCAGTCCCCCTGCAGCTTATGGCCCTTGAAATCAAAATCCCAGTTTGTCACCCCGTACAGTTCGCTGGTAACGCCGGGACACCCCTGCTGGTGCGCAGCGGAAGCCGCCTGTTTGACCGTGGTGAACTCCCGCCCGTCGCACAGCTGATCCACCCCCGGCAGCGTAAAGGCCCGATAGGCGCGCATCGCCTCGCCGATGGATCGCGTCTGGCTGTCCAACGTCTGTTCCGCCATCATATGGCCCGTCATCAGGACACCGTGCACTTTGCACCACTCGCCGATCTGATCGCAGAAGGCGGATACGAAACGTTCCGTCGTATGATCGAAGAAGCGGTAGCGGGTCGGCGTAATGCCCTCCGGCGCTTCCCACACCACCTCCGGCAGGCGATCCAGCAGGCTCTCGCCCCAGATCGCCCGGTAGGAGTCCTCCAGATCGCCGGTCCAGGGGAGCAATACGTCCTGCAGATCCGTCGCGTGGGAAAGGGTCGTCCTCCGCGGCATCTGCGGCTCATCGGTAAAAATTGCGGGACAGATGGTTCCCATCTTTTCGCCCAGCACGGCGGCATAGCGCTCATGGGTGCAGGCAACAAAATCCCGGATCGCGGCGGGGTTCATCGTATCCACATATCCGTTGAAGTGAAACCAGGGGCCGGGCTCGGTCTGTTTTTCCAGCGCGTACCAGATGGTTCCGTTCCCGGGTTCGTCCTCCCCGAGCCGCCGGTAAGCCAACAGGCGCCCTTCATCGTCCAGCGAGACCTCATACCGGGCCAGTAGCCTGCCCTCCGCGGCTTCCGGCGTGAAGAGCAGAAAGCGCTGGCGGTTTTCTTCCTTCGCCGTCACAAAACCGCCGGCAAAGCCGGAGGGCCAGCGATCCTCATCATAAAGCCAGGCCAGCATGCCCCGTTTTTCCGCTTCTTCCGCGCAGAAACGGATTCTGGCCATAAACGTGTCGGACAGATAAGGCACGGACATCCCGCTGCGGGGATGCATATGAAACCCGCCCATCCCCATCCGCTGCATCACTTCGATTTCGCGGGAGAGCATGCCTTCTTCCAGATCGCAGTTCCAGGACCAGAAAGGCGCCCCGCGGTATTCGGCGCCGGGATTCCGGAACAGCTCCGGATCCGGGATGGTTTCAGCGCTTCGCGGATACAGCATGATCCAGCTCCTTTCTCAGGGCCGCGCAGGCCGCGTCAAAGGCCGCGTCAGACGAGGGCCACGCGTTTTCCGGCATCTTCGCGCCTTCCTTCTCCAGCGCCGCAAAGCCTTCGAACACGCGCAGGTGCGGCTCGATCGTCACTGCCTTTCCGCCCCCGGCGATATAATCCCGCAGCAGCTCAGGCAGATGGCCCGTTCCCTGCCCGGCGGGAACCACGGTTCCATCCTTCAGCGCGTCTTTAATATGCATATAGTATACCCTGCCGGAAAGTAGCGCCCAGGCTTCCGGAATATCCTGGCCACACTGGATGAAGTTTGCCGGGTCAAAGATACAGCGCAGCGCGGGAACGGCGTCCAGAATCTCCACGCAGCGCGAAGCAATATCGCCGTAAATTCCCTTCTCGTTTTCATGGCACAGGGCGACGCCGGACCCTTCCGCAATCTCCGCCATCCGGCCCAGCCGGTCGATCACCTCGCCCCGGCAGTCTTCCGGTTGGACGCCTTCCGGCAGATAAAAGGAAAACATCCGCAGGTTTTTACACTCCAGCACACAGGCGATCTCCAGCGTATGCCGGAAAAGATCCAGGTGTTCCTCAAAGCTGTCGCCTTTCAGATTGATCTTCCCGATCGGCGACCCAACCGACCATACGGAAAGGCCGCAATCCTTCAGCCTTTGCAGAATTTCCGCGGCTTTCCGGGAAGAAATGGCGGAAACATTCTCCCCGTCCACGCCGCGAATCTCCATACCGTCCAGTCCATTCCGTTTCATGGCCGCGATCTGCCCGTCCAGCGATACGGCTGCCTCATCCGAAAATGCGTAAATTTTCATGTGTCATCCTCCACTCTAAAGCCTTCTGCTTACAGGTTGAAATACCATGGGTTTCTTGCTCTCCCCCTGGCGGAGGAGAGCTTTAATCAGTGTTTCCTTTGGCGAGGCCGCCAGACAGGGTCATGGCAATCAGCGCCGTCGCGCTCCAGGTCTGCCCGGAACAGGAGTGCCATTCCAGATATTCGCCGCCGCCCTCCTGAATTCCTCCGTAAATCCGGCCGTCCTCCGGATGATAGATTTCAGCGAACTGCCCGTCCCGCACCGCGTGCTCCGCCAGGGAGGACAGCTCCCTGAAAAACAGATCCTCCCGTCCGGCCTTCAGCGCGGCCAGCGCCCAGAAGCCCTGGATATGCGGCCAGACCGTGCCGGAATGACGTCCGTACCCGGAGGCGTCATAGGGCGGAAAGGCCGGCCAGACGCAGGGAATCCCGTGATCCGAAAGATATGCGTGCTCCAGGACCGATTGCGTCCTCTCCGGGTCCGCAATGTCGAAGAGAATCGCCAGGGCGAGCCCCAGGCTCTCCTGCGCGTCGCATTCATGGGCGAGATAATCATACCGTCCGGTTGAATCGTTCCAGAAGCTCCGGTTAATCGCGGTCTTCAACGCCTCCGCCCGCGCCGTCCAGGGCGCGGAATCCTTCCCCAGGGCTTCCGCCAGTCGCGCCAGGACGCGGAAAGCATGCTCATAGGCGCAGTTAGTGGACAGCGCCTTCATGGGAATTCCGCCGCCGACAGGGAAGCGCGACAAAGGATGTTCGCTGGGCCAGGCGAGGATCCCGGAAGACAGCGAGGGGTTCCTGTACTTTTCCGGATAGGCGGACACGCCGTCCCCATAAACCGCCGCCCCCCGGAACAGTCCGTCCGCGGGGTCATACTCCTCCCGCAGACAGCGCTCCGCCGTCCTCCGGATCGCCCCATAAGCCAGACGCACGAACGCCTCATCCCCGGTCGTGTCCCAGAAACGCTCCGCACCCAGCGCCCAGATGATTCTGTCCCAGTACTGTCCGCCGATCACCGGTCCGTTCTCCCCGGCTTCCAGCACGGAAAGCAGTGTATTGAGCGCCACCTCCCGATCCAGAATTTCGCCGGCAAAGTACACATTGATCGCCGCGTCCCGGGTCCAAGGAGAAGGATATTCCAGCCCCGCCATCAGGCAGGGAGAGGGTTCCTGTAAAAGCCCCGCCTGAATCCGCCGCGTGTTCGCATCCACCGTTTTCAGGGCCAGATGAAAAGCCCGGTCCAGCGTGGCGTTTCCGCACGCGAACCGGCTCCCGCGTATATTCCCCATGATGAAAAGCCCTCCTGATTCCATGTTCAACGCGCCGTATTGAAATCCTGCTTTTCGACACCCAGTTTTTCCGACCACCGCCGCACCGTTTCCTCCCCGGGCGCGTGAAAGCCGTCGGGAGGCAGACCCAGCTGAGCCCGCTTGGCGTTCCCAAGGCCGTGATAGGGCAGAAGTTCTACCCGCCGGATGCGGGGAAGTGCGTCTCTCAGCCGGGCAATTCCCTCAAAATGCGCCTCCGTATCGTTCACGCCCGGAATAATCGGGCAGCGCAGCACAATCTCAGCCCCGGCGTCGTGAAGCTTCCGCAGATTCTCCCGGATCAGCCGGTTGTCCACCCCCGTCCATCGCCGGTGCGCTTCCGGGTCCGTTACCTTCCAGTCATAGAGAAAAAGCCGCATCAGCGGAAGTATGGCGGAAAAATGCTCCCAGGGCGCGTAGCCGCTGGTCTCCATCGCCAGGTGGATCCCGCGCCCGGCGATCAGGACCGCGAGTTCGCGGGCAAAAACCGGCTGGGCCATGGGTTCTCCGCCGGTCAGGGTCACGCCCCCGCATTCCCGGAAAAAGGGCTTGTCCGGAAGAATCCGGGCCAGCACGTCCTCCGCGCTCACGGATAAGCCGACCAGGCGGCAGGCTTCCGCCGGGCAAACGGACGCGCACAGGCCGCACCCCACGCAGCGGGCGGCGTCATATTCCCCGTGAGGCCCCCGGGCGCCAGCGGGACACGCAGCGCAGGCTCCGCACCGGACGCATCGGGAAAAGGTAACCATCGCCTGCGGCGCCGGATGCTGCGTCTCCGGATTATGACACCACCGGCAGCGAAGCGGACAGCCCTTGAAAAAAACGCTGGTGCGAATTCCCGGCCCGTCGTTGACGGAAAACGGGAGAATTTCCGTGATGATTCCTTCCACAGATCAGTAAAGGGCACGGGAAAGCATATCCGCCTGGGTGCCCTGATCCAGGTTCACAAAACGCGCGCTGAAACCGCCGACGCGTACAAAAAGATTCTGATGGAGCTCCGGATGAACCATGGCGTCCTCCATTTCTCCACGGTCCAGGACGCTGATATTGAGCGAGAGAATACCCAGATCAAAGGCAGTGGCAACCAGATCGCGCACCGCGTCCGGATGCTTCACGAACAGTTCCCGGCTGAGCTTGAGATTCTGGGCGGTTCCCGCGGTGAGCTCCATCGGCGTGGAGGCCAGAGAACGCAGCAGCGCCGGAAGCCCATTATGATCCATCCCGGCCATGGGATTGTTTCCGTTGGACAGGAAGGTGAACGCATGGCGTCCATCCGCCGTGGCAAGGGTGTTCCGCCCCAGATCCACGTTGGCGCCGTTATTGATCATCACCACCAGATAGGAGGACAGCCCCTGAGCCTTCGCCTGCCGGGCGGTCGTCTCGAAAACATGCGCGTTCACCTCCCGGGCCATTTCATCCGCAACCGGGTCGTCGTTCCCAAACTTCGGACACCGCAGCAACCGCTGCCGCAGCTCCTCATGTCCGGCGAAATCCGCGTCCAGAGCCTCGATCAATTCCCGCAGCGTAAGGACTTTTCGCTCATAAACCATCTCGCGGATCGCGGTCAGGCTGTCGGATACGGTCGTGTTGCCATAGGTTTCATAGGTACCGGCCAGATAGCGTACCCCTCCGGACACCAGCGGTTTCGCCCGCGCGACGCAGTCGTCCATCAGCAGGCTCATCATCAGCATCGCGCTGTTTTCCCCCACAACCTCGTAAACCAGACGCTGATGGCGCGCCGCGATCTCGGTGAAGTATTCCACCTGTCTCTGGTAGGCCTGCAGCAGCTTCTCAAAAGTATCAAAGCTTTCCGGCGCGCCCAGGTTCAGCCCATGGGGACAGCCGCGGAGGGGATCAACGCCTTCGTGCAGTGTAACCTCCAGCGCCTTGGCCAAATTGATGATATCGTTAGGCGTGCCGATGCTTCGATGACCCAGCACATACTCGCCACAGCCGAAGAATCCATATTGTTCCGCCTCGTCCTCCGATACATGCATGGTTTCTTCCACAGCCCGCACAGACGCCTCGTCGTTAAAAAGCAGCGGATAGGTCATCCCATCCTCCAGCATGCGGAAGGCCAGATCGCGCACTTCTTCGGAAAGCCCCGGATACACGCGCAGGGAAAACTCCGGCTTCAGTTCCCGGAAGCGCATCCCCGCCTTCAGGATCGCCAGCGTTACCCGATCCGCGTTCCGTGGATTTCGGCGCCCCACGCCGCCCACCACAATCCGGCCGTCCCGGCTGTCCGTATCCCGCATCAGCCGGTAAAAGGAAAGCAGCAGTTCAATCGCTTCCTCCTCGGTCAGGACGCCGCTGTCCAGATCATGTGCGTACCAGTCGCCCAGATATACGTCCATCCGGCCAAAATCCCGTCCGCCCGTCATGGCGGAATAGAGCCATACCAGCTGCAGCGCGTCGCGGAAGCAGGAGGGTGCGCCGCTCTTCAGCCGGGCGAGGCTGTCCAGGATCGGCCGGGCCGTCGCCTCCCTTTCCTGCAGCTGTGCCTCATACAGGCCGATGACGCTGATCAGCAGATCCGGAACGCCGGCAAGCGCCCGCAGAAAATCGCGCTGCTGCTCCGTCAGGGAGGAATCCTCCAGCCGCAGAAGCACCTCGCTTTTCAACCCCGGCAGCCCCAGCCGGATCAGCTTGTCATAATCCAGCTGGGAAAACACCAGCCGATACAGGCCGAAGAGAACACCGGAATCCCTGCTCCACAGATCGCTGGGCATCTCGCGCCGCATAACATCATCAAATCGGGCCCGAACCTTCGCGTTGACATTCTCCGATTTCCAGAAATCGATCATTTCCGCGATCGCGGCCCGGCGTTCAGGGGGCTGTCCAGGTCGGTTCATCACCCGCTCCATCCGACCGATGTCCGCGTAAAAGGAAACGTTGTCCAGCCCGTCCGTATCGTCGTCCCAGTAGCTAGGCGCAATCCCCAGCGGACGGAACATACGGCGACCCGCAAGAAGATCGCCGGACTGGGCAGGTGCAACCGCCGCGGGCAGCGCGACCTCCAGGCATTTCAGCTCCCGCCAGGCCAGGCCGCACCCCGTCCAGGCCTTATAGGTCTGCGTGAATAAAAACTCCACGGAAAGACCGTCGTCCAGGTGTTCGTCGTCCCAGACCAGATATCCTCTCATTCCCGCTCCTCCAGACTCTCTTGATCTCAGGCTGTTCAGTTTGCCGTTGCGTACGGATAATTTGATTGTAAAGGATCAGCGCCGCAGACCAAGTGCAGGAAATATCGGATTATATGCAAAAAGTAAGATCGTTTACAATTTCCCCTTTTTATTTTATAATGAAACGTCTCCTTCCCGATCACAGGCGCTTCCTTCAGCCCCGGCTGATGATTTACGAAAGGTCGATCTTCATGCTCATCGAATATGGCAATACGGTCGTTGTCCCCAGCTGGGAACTGATCGAAACCACACCGACAGGGTACTCCCGGATTTATTATGTGCTGGAGGGCGAGGTCACCTATGAGTCCGCCGGCATTCGGCAGGCCATGAAGCCCGGTTATCTGTACGCGCTGCCCTCTACCTCTCCCTACCATGTGTGGCGCAATCGGGAAAAGGATTTTGCCTGTACCTATCTGCATGTGGATTTCAGCCAATTTCGGGTCAGCAGCCTGATTGAACTGCCTGTGGAGGAAAACAGCTGCCTGTTTGATTTTGTCCAGACGATCCGGCAGGCCATTTGGGAGGAGCGCATCGGCCTGCTGGAACAGCTGGCCGAAGCCTTTACCTTCTTTCTGAAGGACAGCGCCGGGTTCATCCAGAATTCCGAGATGCTGACCCGCGTGCAGCGCTACGTCGTCCGCCATCTTTCCGAGGAGCTTGCTATTGATCAGCTCAGTCGGCTGTTCAATTATCATCCGAACTATTTTATCCGTCTCTTCCGCCGGGAGACCGGTTATACCCCCTATCAGTACATTCTGCAGCAGCGTATGCAGTACGCCGTAACCCAGCTGAACAAGGGGCTGCCGAACGAAGAAGTCTGTTATACCTGCGGCTACACGGATTCCAGCACGTTCACCAGGGCCTTCCGCAAGTATTATGGCGTCGCCCCGCAAAAATACAGAAAGGGATTCCGTAAGCCCTGACCTTAGTTTTTGCACATTTTACCTTACCTGCTGCACTTTACGATGGCGGCTCGGGTTGATAAAATGATTCCGAAATTGAGGGAAACACTGATTTATGCTCTCCCCGTCAGGGGAAGAGCAGGAAAACCATGGGATTTCAACAGGAAAAGCCGGAGGCTTTGATGCTGGTCCGGATAAACCAGCGTTTCCATAAACGGGTAAAACAGGACGACGGGGGGGATCGGCGTGACAGTCTCCGGCGCGCGTACTTCGCGGCAACAGAGCGCTCTCAGACGCTTTGCGTACGGGTTTACGGGGTACAAAAAGCATCTCGCCCTCACTCTGATGTTTCTTCCCGTGGTCGTCTATTTCATCATTTTCAAGTATGTCCCGATGGCCGGGATTGTCATCGCCTTCAAGAATTACAAGATCAGCCAGGGCATTTTTGGCAGCGCCTGGGTCGGGCTGGATAACTTTACAAAAGCATTCTCCACCCCGACCTTTGCCCGCTCGGTGAAGAATACCCTGGCCATCAGCGGGCTGAAGCTGCTTTTTGGCTTTCCCGCGCCGATTATTCTCGCCCTGATGCTCAACGAGGTGACCCATGCCCGCTTCAAAAAAACAGTCCAGACGATCAGCTACCTTCCTCATTTCCTCAGCTGGGTCGTGCTGGCCGGCATGTTTCAGCAGCTGCTTTCTCCCAACAACGGCGCTGTGAACGCGGTGCTGCGGGACGTTTTCGGCCTGCAGGAGTCCATTTATTTCCTCGGCAGCAACAAATATTTCCGGGGTACACTGATCGTGACGGATATCTGGAAAAATGTCGGCTGGTCTTCCATCCTCTATCTGGCCACGATTTCCGGCATTGATCCCGCGCTGTACGAGGCCGCGACGGTGGACGGGGCAACCCGCTGGCAGTGCACCCGGTATATCACGATTCCCTCCCTCGTGAGCACCATCGTGGTCATGTTGATTCTCAGCATCGGTTCCATCATGGACGCGGGGTTTGATCAGGTGTTTAACCTGTACAACAGCGCGGTCTACCAGACTGGCGATATCATCGATACCTACGTTTACCGCTATGGCCTTGGCGATATGAAGTATTCGCTGGCCACGGCCGTCGGCCTTTTCAAGAACGTGATCGCCTTCGTGCTGGTGGTGGGGACCAATCTGATCGCCCGCCGCCTCAGCGGAGAAGGCATCTGGTAAGGGGGCGGCGGAGCATGAAGAGAGCGAAACCGTCTTTCGGAAAGCTGCTGATCTATCTGATGCTGACGCTGCTGAGCGCCACCATCGTAATCGCTTTCTGGCATCTGCTGAATCTGAGTCTGTCCCCCAGCTATATCGCGACCAAGGGCGGCCTGCTGCTCTACCCGAAGGACGCGACCCTGGACAATTACGCCCGGGTGATCGATAATCGCTACATCTGGATGGGGTACAAAAATACCCTGATCCGCACTGTGATCGGTACGGTTTTGCAGCTGTTTTTCACCTCCATGGGGGCCTATGTGCTCAGCAAGCGTTTCTTCCCCCACCGCACCTTCTGGACACTGTTCATCGTCTTCACGATGTTTTTTTCCGGCGGCCTGATTCCTTCCTACCTGGTCGTGAAGAATCTGGGCCTGCTCAATACCTACGCCTCCATGATTCTGCCCGGATTCATCAGTGCATACAATCTGGTCATCATGCGGAATTATTTCCAGTCCCTGCCGGAGGAAATTGAGGAAAGCTGCCTGATCGACGGCGCCGGGCGGCTGAGAATCTTCCTGCAGTTTGTTCTGCCCCTGTCCAAGCCGATTCTGGCCACGGTGGCGCTGTGGCTGGTCGTGGGCCACTGGAACAGCTGGTTTGACGTACTGATCTATATTTCGGACGATACCAAGTTCACCCTGCAGATCGTCCTGCGCCGCATCATCATTACCGGCTCCAAGGAGATTCTGGATACCAGCGCCGCGGCCAACGCAGCGGAAATGGATTCCGTCGTCTCTTCCGAGGGTCTGAAAGCAGCCTGCATCTATGTCACCACCCTGCCCATCCTCTGCGCCTATCCCTTCGTTCAGAAGTTTTTTGTGAAAGGGATCATGATCGGGTCGCTGAAGGGATAGGGCAACACTGATGGATTCAGGGGCTGTAACGCCCTGAAAATAAAAGGAGGTTTGAAACATGAAAGGTTCCCGTATTCTCTCGTTGGTTCTGGCCATGATGATGATCGTGGCGCTGGTTCCGACAGCCCTGGCTGAAGAGGCGCCGGTAAAGATTTCCGTCGCCGGCTACATGTTCGGCCCAATCGACGACGCACAGGATGTCATCACGCCCCTTGTCGAGCAGCAGCTGAAGGACAAGCACGGCATCAATGTGGACATCGAGGTGGTCTACATTGAGCAGGCAAACTACGCTGAGATTCTGAACACCCGGTTAGCCGGCGGCACCGCTCCGGACGTGTTCCTGGCTCAGAGCGCAACCACGCTGAACAGCTATTATGACCAGGGCGTCATCAAGAGCTGGGATGAATCCTTCTTCCAGGAGAACGCACCGGATGTGTATAACTTTATCATGAACGGCGCGGCCTACGGCGATCTGGCCGGCGATGTGGACGCCTGGAAAAAAGCGTCCCTGAAGGATGGAAAAATGATCGTGATCCCCTCCTTCAAGCCGGATGGTTCCATGCCCTACAAGACGCTGATCTACCGCGGAGACTGGCTGGACAAGCTGGGCGTCACCGAGGAGGCGCTTCCGAAGACCGTGGATGATTTCGTCGCCCTGATGGAACGCTTCACGAAGGAAGATCCTGACGGCAACGGCGCCAACGATACCTATGGCTGTTCCATCACCGCGATGAAAGCTCTGTTCGGTTCCTATGGCCTGGCCACCGGTTTCACCGGCAGCAACTCCTATTGGGTCGTGCGGGATGGCAAAGTGGTCAACAGCGACGTGGCTCCCGAAGCGAAGGAAGTCATCTCCATCCTCGCGAAAATGTATGCGGACGGCCTGATTGATCCGGAATTCGTGGCCGGCAAGGAATCCGTCGAGGGCAGCTACTGGGCCATTTCCCATGGCATGGTGAACGGCCTCTACGGCGCCAGCGCCAACGCCTCCATCGACCATTACCGTCTGAAGGAAGTCCTGGGGGACGACGGCGGTCGCTGCGCGCAGGAATACTGGGCCGTTAACGGCGAAGATTCCACCTTTGTCTACGCTCCCTGGCCGGCGGGCCCGAACGGGGACTATGGCTGGCAGGTCGGTACGCCCGTGGCTGTAAGCGAGAGCGCCGTGTACAATGCCAATATGTCGGATGAGAAGCTGGCTCTGATCTTCAAAATCCTGAACGCTTTCGCGACGGATGAAGAGCTATACATGACCGCTTTCGCGGGCATTGAGGGAACGCATTATGAGAAGCAGGAGAATGGCACAATCAAACGCCTCCTGGGCAATGAAGAGCTGAACGCTGTGGGCGTCTGGGGATGCCGGAGCCTGTACGGCAACGACCGCGCCTTCTCTCAGCTGGGCTATGATCTGGCTTTCTACAAGGATCCTTCCATCGCGAACCGCCTGAACTGGTTCAAAAAGGATCAGTACAACAGCTACATTCAGGATGCGGTCACCGAGACCCTCCCGAGCAACGAACTGTTCGCGGAGCTGAACACCATCCGTGATGAAGCCTGGGTCGCCATGATTCGCGGCGAAAAGTCCCTGGATGACTGGGATGAATTCGTCCAGAACTGGTTGAGTGCCGGCGGCCAAACCCTGACGGATGAAGCCAACGCCTGGTACGCCTCCAACAACTGATTTCTTCCCTCCCAGGGGCTGCCGCCACCCAGCGGCAGCCCCTGTTTCATCCCACAACTCCTAAGTCACTACTCATCAGTCACCAGTCAATAGACACTGGTCACTAGCCACTAACCACTGGAAAAAAGGAGCTCCTTATGCAAAACCCCTCTCATCCCTGGACCATCTACGTCCTCCACCATTCCCATACCGACAT
>Ga0310690_10008437_pt1 | contig 13066 bp, 11 predicted proteins | sample AusTroGonzalo_MG_2_FD_207661 | JGI IMG/M metagenome (GOLD analysis project Ga0310690, IMG submission 207661) | Bovine rumen microbial communities from tropical cattle in Woodstock, Queensland, Australia - Gonzalo_04 (v2) (version 2) | ecosystem: Host-associated > Mammals > Digestive system >... | reverse complement strand
CCACAAAGAGAATGAGGACAGCGTCCAGGTTCTCGAAGTGGAAGGCAAGTGCCTGCTCACCGTGCTGGCTTCGGCTTTCGAGGCCCGTTACATGACCGTCAGCGGCATCGTCGAGGCCTACAACCGTGAGGTTGAGGTCTGGGGTGCCGATAAGATCGACTACGACGAAACGAAGCTGGGTCTCTCTGGTTCACCCACTAAGGTGTTCCAAAGCTTCCCGAAGGCCATGAAGGCCCCGGGCGAGGTTCACGAAGTGAGCGAGGAAGAGGCCGTTGAGCTGATCGTCAACAAACTGAAAGAAAAACACATCATCTAAAAGTTACAGCCATGGAATTGAAAGATTATAAGAACGTATTCGTTTTCGCAGAACAGCGTGAAGGTAACATCCAATCCGTTGCTTTCGAACTTTTAGGAAAGGCCCGCGACCTTGCCGATGCCCTCGGTGAAAAGGTAGTGGCCATGTTGTTGGGCTACGGCGTGAAAGACCAGGCCCAGAAGTTGATTGAATTCGGTGCCGACGAAGTCATCGTTGCCGATGTGCCCGAGCTGAAGGACTACCTCAGCGAGCAGTATTCGCAAGTCGTCGACCAGATTATCAAGGAACGCCATCCTAACATCGTGCTGTATGGTGCCACCACCATCGGCCGTGACATGGCTCCGCGTATCGCATCGCGCCTGAAGACCGGTCTGACCGCAGACTGCACCAAACTCGAAGTCGTCAGCGACGAGAAGAGCAACGGCGAGCCGCAGTTCCGCATGACGCGTCCCGCTTTCGGCGGCAACCTGATGGCTACCATCATTTGCCCAAACACCCGTCCGCAGATGTCTACCGTGCGTCCTGGCGTGATGCAGAAGCGTCAGCGCGAGGAAGGGCGTCAAGGCGTGGTCACCATCTTCGTCCCGACCTTCGACACCAGCAAGTTCAAAGTGAAACTCATCCAGACCATCAAGGAAGACAAGGCTGTGGTCGACATCGCCGATGCCAAGATCTTGGTCTCTGGCGGTCGTGGCGTCCACAACAAGGAAGGCTTCGACAAGCTGCAGGCTTTGGCCGATGTCATCGGTGGCGTGGTTTCATCCAGCCGTGCCATGGTTGACAACGGTGTGATGCCGCATGAGCGTCAGGTGGGTCAGACGGGTAAGACCGTCCGCCCGAACCTCTACATGGCTTGCGGTATCAGCGGTGCCATCCAGCATCTGGCCGGTATGGAAGAGTCCGACTTCATCATCGCCATCAACAAGGACAAGTTTGCACCCATCTTCAGCGTCGCCGACCTCGGCATCGTTGGAGACCTACACAAGATTGTTCCTATGCTGACGGAACGCTTGAAGAAGGAAATGGAGAAGTAATCAGTATTGATTATGGCCCTTTTGTAGAGACGGTGCTTCGCGCCGTCTCTACTTTATTATTATCGGATTTTTATTATTTTTGCAGCAACAAAACTATTCATTATAAATCATAGATGACAAACGCCAATAATTAAAACCATAAGACATGAAAAAGATAGTTTTTGCCCTCTTGGCTTTGCTGCTGTCATCGGCGATGATGGCCGGCAACTTCGTAGTGATTTCCTATTCGGGTCGCGCCGAACTGGAAAAACATTTCGCAAATCCCAACCTCAAGGTGCATTTCTACACCGACTCAGAGGTCTTCGCCACGGCAGAGCGCTTCGATGCACAATCCATGGTGATGGTTGACGAAAACGCATTTGCGCAAAACGACCTTTACACCTTGGTGTATTGCCCTAAGGAACAACAACAGCATTACAACGCGCTGTATTCCACGGAGAATTATGTCGTGGTGAGCGGTCCCGCTATGCCTTATAAAAACGATGGTGCAGTGGCTATCTTCAACAAGAAAGCCAGCCTTGCCAAGCTGACCCGCGAGTTCCCGCAGGTGACTGAGGTTAATCCTTTCATCCAAGAGATGCTCGCCCAAGTCAGTATGGACTCACTGCGGGCCACCGTGCAGTTTTTGCAGGACTACAACAACCGTATCTGGAATACCGACAATGCCTATGCCGCTTCCGATTGGATTGCTAACCGTATGCGGGCACTTGGCTTGGAGGTGGAGCAGCAGTCCTTCTATGTGAACTCATGGTATGGCACCGGTGAGGCGGCACCGAATGTCATCGGCATTCAGCGTGGCACGCTCTATCCCGACACCTATGTGGTCTGCGGCAGCCACTTTGATTCTTTCTCTTGGGAAGCCATGTATGGTAGCGGCAATGCTCCTGGTGCCGACGACAACGCCACGGGCGTGGCCAGCGTGCTTGAGAGCGCGAGGATCATGACCCAATACCAGTTTGAATACAGCATCATCTATTGCGCCTATGGCTGCGAGGAGATGGGACTCTTCGGCAGCGAAGCCTACGCTTCGCGTTGTCAGGAGCAGGGCATGGATATCATCGGCTATTTCAACAACGACATGAATGGCTATCTCTATGGTGACCAGATCCATATCGACTGCATCTATCCCAACTCGGTGGAGCCCATCGGCGAGTATTACAGGAATGTCGGCAGCGTGTATTATCCCGAACTGCCTATCCGTCATGTCAACTTCAACGAGGGCGATAGCGACCACACCTCGTTCAACAACCACGGCTACATGGGCATCTATCCCTTCGAGGACTACCAAAACTACAGCCCCTACATCCACACGCCCAATGACGTGATTGGCACCAGCGTCATCAGCTTTGAAATGTCGCAACAGTACTGCCGCATGAACATCGCTTGCTTGGCCGAGATTGCTAATCCTGTGACGGACGGCGTCGAAGAGAACGGCCCTTCGACAGGCTCAGGGACCTTTGTGGTCTATCCCAATCCCGCTGAAAGCGTGTTGAATGTCGTTGCAGAAGGGCTGCAAAAGGTATTGGTCTACAATATGACAGGACAACTCATTGAAACCATTGAGGTGGGGCAGGACCATTTCACTTTGTCGGTTTCAGCATATCCTGCTGGCATTTACACAATTCAGATGGTCACTGCAAACGGAGTTTACAACCGTAACGTGGTGGTGAAATAACTAGATGTTCGTAAGGGAAAAGAAAAAGGCCTGAACTTCGGTTCGGGCCTTTTTGCTTGATTGAAGCAACGAAGGGCTTAGATTATTCGATAACGAAAAGGTCGATGAAGCCCGTCATTTTGAAGACTTCCTTGATGTCGTCGTTGAGGTTTTTCAATACGACCTTGTTGTCTTTCGCCTTGGCGCTTTTCAGCAAGCCCAAGAGGATACGTAAGCCGCTGGAGGCGATGTATTCCAACTTGGTGCAGTCGATGGTGATGGCCTTCCCGCTGACTTCGTGCAGGGGCTGCATGGCTTCTTCCACTTCCAAAGCGTGGGCGGTGTCGAGTTCGCCCTCAAGTTCGACGACGTATTTGCCGTCCATTTCTGTGATGTTGGTGTTCATGGTATGTTATTGTTTGTATCGTTTTTCTAATCTAAGGATGTTTTTGCCTCCAAGGCGCTCGTAGTTGATGTTGTCCATCAGGTTGCGGACAAGGAACACGCCCAATCCGCCAATGGGACGGTCTTCAACAGAAAGCGTGGTGTCGGCTTTGCTGACGCTGGTGGGGTCGAATTCGGATCCTGTGTCAGTAATAAGGAATCGGAGACAGTCCGAATCGGCTTCAAAGTGTATCTCTATAGTTCCATCCGTGCCAGAAGGATAGGCATAGTCGATGATGTTGACAACGGCTTCTTCAACGGCCAATTTGAGCTTGCTGGTGAGACCCATTTCGAGATGCAGCGCGTCGGCAGCAGAGATGACAAATGTATTGAGCCTCGTGATTTCGCTTAATTTGTTGCTGATGGTCAACGTGTCTTGGAAAATGATGTCCTTTGCTTTACGCGTGTATTGAATGGCCAACATGGTTAGGTCGTCGCTTTGCTCGGCATCTTGCACGAAGGCGTTGACTTGCTCGTTTACCTTATCAATTAGGTGTTTCGGCGTAATGGCTCCCTCGACGACTAATCCCATCAAGGTCTTCTCCAATCGTGTCATGTCAAACTGCTCGTGTTGGCTATTCTTGGCTTCGGTGACGCCGTCGGTGTAAAGGAATAGGGCTTCATTAGGCGCAAGTATCTCTTCTTGAGCTACATACACCATATCGTCCACCACACCCAAAGGCAGGTTGGCCTTGGCGGGTAGTATTCTAATACTATTGCCGACGATGAAAGGACCGTTGTGGCCAGCGTTGCAGTAACGTAGTTTACCCGTCGGCAGATCGAGTACGCCGATGAAGAAGGTGACGAACATATTAGTGTCGTTGCCTTGACATGCGTTCTCGTTCAAGATGTGCATGATGCGGCCGGGATGGCTCTCATGGGCTGAAATGGAGCGGAATAGGGTATGAACCACCGCCATGACCAAGGCGGCGGGAACGCCCTTGCCACTGACATCGCCGATGCAGAAGAACAGCTTCTCGTCGCGGATGAAATGGTCGTAGAGATCACCCCCCACAATCTTTGCGGGTACAAGGGAACCGTATATGTCGACATCTTCACGTGAGGCTTTCTGCTCAGCCTTGGGCAGCATGTCCATCTGTATGTTTTTGGCGATATTTAGCTCATTGTCAATACGTTCCTTTTCCAAGTTGGCTTTTTCCAGCTTGTTGAGGTTATGGGCGGAGCGTTGTATGATGAAGGCAAAGACCAGCAAGCCCACGAGGGTAAGCAACAGGTTGCGCCAACGCAGGCTCTTCAAAGGTTGGAAAACCTCGTCTTTGTAGTTGACCACAGCGAGTCGCCACGAATTCAAGGCTCCGGGCGACATAGAGTAGACAAAGCCCTTGGAGCCGTTTTCTTTGTTATTGAAATTGAGTGTGTGGAATCGCCCCGATGTGCTAACGTTTTGTGAACATGTGCTGTCGTTGAGCAACGCAACCATCATGTCCACCTCTTGAGGATTGACGGTCTCGGCATCGGGTCCGCAGATCAGATGGCCTTCCTCGGAAAGCAAAAGATTATAAGAGGATGGGTATAAATGTCTGGAATTGAGTATGCTGCCAAGCCATTCCGTGTTCAGGTCAACGCCGATGCTACCTACCACTTTACCCGTTTTGTCGTGGATGGGATGCGTATGGGTTACAAGTGTAACATCCGGCTCTTCCGGGTTGGGATAAGGCTCGCTCCAAACGCTTGTGTCTTGCTCTATGGTTTCGATGAAAACGAGGTTGGTGGAATAGTCATGTTCCTCAGAACCAAGTTGATACGTTTCGATGCCTGAATCGCGTCGTATGGTGTAGGGCTCAAATAGCCGGCCTTTCTCGGGATAATAGTCGGGAACCATGGCGATGCAACAACCGTCAAGCGTTGGGTTTTGTTCGACCAGACGCTGGGTGAGGCCGAACAACGAGTCGGGATAGGGAAGGAGCTGCTCTATTTCCCACGCATGGTTATTGAGTGCCGACTCCACCGACTCCAAGACGCTTTTTATGTTCAAAGTCTTGATAATCAACTCCATTTCTGCGGTTTTCTCAAGACCCTTTCGGATTTGCTTTCGGGCATACGTTTGTTGAAGTCCGGAAATCATCAACATAAAAGCAGCGGCGGTGATGAGGATGGCGATGCCGCCTCTCGCCCTGACCTTGTCCCATGCTTTTATGTTTCGTTTTTCCATGTGCTTGTCGATTATTTCCCGATACAGAACTTGGAGAAGATGTTACCTAAGACCTCATCGCTTGTGATCTCTCCTGTGATGCTGCCAAGGTAATATAATGCTTCTCGTAAGTCTTGTGAAATCAAGTCGGTAGGAATGTTTATTTCAAGTCCTTGTTGAACTGATTGCAGGCTCTCAGATGCATGCAATAGAGCCTCGTAATGCCGCACATTGGTGACCAAAGTGGCATCAGGAGAGGCGAGGGGTTGGCTATGTTTCAGGGTGTTGTAAAGGTCGTTCAAGCCGAACTTGTGCTTGGCCGAAAGACAGATGATCTGGATGGCATCGTCATCTAAATCCTGTCGGAGTTGACCCAACAATAATTCGCCTTGGTCGGCCAGGGTGTCCACCTTATTAATACATAGCACGAGCTGTTGATGGTCAAAATCGACTTTTGAACGAATCTCATTTGCCGACGAAAGCATTGAATCATAATCGGTTGTGGCATCCAACATGCCGATGACGATGCTGGCTTCTGCAATCTTTTTGTAGGAGCGTTCAATGCCGATTTTCTCGATGGTCTCGTCCGTACTGCGTAATCCGGCCGTGTCGATGAAACGATACAGGATGCCATTGATGTTCAGGGTTTCCTCGATGGTGTCGCGTGTGGTGCCAGCGATGTCGCTCACGATGGCACGATCTTCGCCCAAGAGCGCATTCAACAAGGTGCTCTTACCTGTGTTGGTCTGACCCACGATGGCCACAGGGATGCCGTTTTTTATAGCATTACCAAGACGGAAAGAGTCCTTGAGTTTGTTTACTTTATCTATAGTCTCTTGAAGTAATGCTTTAAGTTGTTTACGGTCCGCAAATTCAACATCTTCCTCGCTGAAATCCAGCTCGAGTTCCATCAGAGAGGTCATGTCGAGGAGTTTGGAACGCAGCACCTGAAGCTCTTGCGAGAAGCCGCCTTTCAGCTGGTTTATGGCCACTCGGTGGGCGGCTTCGCTTTCGGAACTGATAAGGTCGGCGATGGCTTCGGCCTGTGCCAAATCGAATTTCCGGTTGACGAAAGCCCTACGTGTAAACTCACCGGCTTCGGCCATGCGGCAACCCTTTGCGATAAGGACTTGTATGAGTTTCTGCTGTACGTACACCGAGCCGTGTACGCTGATCTCTGCCGAGTCTTCACCAGTGAAAGAGTGGGGACCTTTGAAAAAAGTCACCAACACCTCGTCGAGCATAGCGCAATTGTCTACGATTTGGCCAAAATACGCCTTGTGGGATACAAGTTTCGTCATGTCGAAGGGTTGGCCGTGTTGCTCAAATAGTTGAGAAACAATGGGAAACGCCTTGCTGCCTGAGATTCGTACCGTTGCTATGGCGCCCATGCCATGCGGCGTGGCAATGGCACAGATGGTATCGCTATTTAAGATGTTGGATTGCATTATTTTAATGAAAACAGGCCACCCATGTCATTCCGAGGCCTTGGGCCGAGGGAATCTATGGGTGGCCGTATTTAACATAATATCAGAAGGGCAGGTCGTCCACGCTGTCTTCCGCAGGCGGGAAGTATTCCGTCGTGGGAGCGGCAGCGGGCGGCGTCTGGTGCATTGAAGGCTGCTGTGCAGGCTGTTCTGCTGGAGCTGCGGCAGGGGCCGAGGCGCCAACGGGGTCGAAACGCCACACGCGCACGTCGGTGTACCATTTGCCGTTGAATTCTCTCGATGAAATCTCAATCTGTGCCTTGATGGTCTGTCCGGGCGCGAATTTCTGAATCTCTTCGATTTGGTTCGTCCAGCAGATCAAGCAGACTGTGCGTGGATATTGTTCTTCGGTCTCGATGATAAGTTCTTGTTTGCGCCAGGGACCGCGGGCGCTCGTTCCTTCGGTCAGGGTTCCTAGTCTGACCACTTTTCCGATAATTTCCATCTGGGTGGGTGTTTAATTAGTTAGTATTGAATTATTTAAATGATATTTCTCATTGTCGAGTTTCAAACTTGCAAATATACTCATCATTTTGGTTTCTGCAAGCGGAAATGTGGCCAAAAAGTCGATTATTTCCATTCTTTTCAAAAAACGCCCTATTTGCAAATAATCAACATTATGTTAAATAGTATTTCCCGAACCATACCCCTTTGTCATAGAAATCCCATGATAACTATCAACTGCAAACTGGTAACTGTAAACTGATTAGAAAATGTTCATCGCAATCACAGCACAAGCCTCTGCATCTGCCACGGCGTTGTGATGGTTCTTCGCAAGGTCGTAACCGAAATACTTGGCCACTGTCTGTAGCTTATGGTTCTCCAACTCTGGCACAAGCAACTCCGACCCTAGATGCGTACAGTAAAATTTGAAATTCGGATACGGAATGTGATACAATTCATGCAAAGCCTTCAATACACGCTCGTCAAATGAGATTCCATGTGCTACCATTGGTAAGCCTCTCACCTGGTCCTTCACCTTGTCCCAAACCTTAGGGAACAGCGGCGCATGATTGGTGTCCTTGTATGTAATGCCGTGCACTTTCGTCGTCCAGAAGTCGTATTTATTGGGAACAGGCTTCATGAGACTGTAGAAACGCTCCACAATCTCATCATCCCTAACGATGACTATACCCATGCTACAAGCACTCGTCACCTCGCCATTAGCGCCTTCAAAGTCGATGGCGGCGAAGTCGCTTAAATGGTATTTGGGTATATAGCACGGCCGCTCGGCATCAGGCCAATCGCCAATAATTCGCTTATTTCCGTTCGATATCATATCGGGCGCAAAAATACAGATTTTGCATTGCTTTTCGGATTAAATATGCTATCTTTGCCAAAATTTGGGTACTCTCCTACCCTTTTTTAAGTATTTTTAACTTTAAATCATTGATTATCAACAATAAAACAAACTAACTATGGAACTAAAAGGTTCAAAAACCGAAGCCAATCTCATGGCTGCGTTTGCTGGCGAATCACAAGCCCGCAACAAATACACCTATTACGCTTCGAAAGCCCGTAAAGAGGGCTATAACCAAATCGCCGACCTCTTTGAAGAGACGGCACGAAACGAACAGGAACACGCCAAGATTTGGTTCAAGCTCCTGCATGACGGTGATGTGCCGGATACCAAGACCAACCTGAAAGACGCCGCTGCTGGTGAAAACTATGAATGGACCGACATGTATGCCGGCATGGCCAAGACAGCCCGTGAGGAAGGCTTCACTAAGATTGCCGTTCTCTTTGAACTAGTGGCCAAAATTGAGAAGGAACACGAGGAACGCTATCTCAAGCTCCTGAAAAACATTGAGGATGGCCTGGTCTTCTCACGCGACGGCGACATGGTATGGCAATGTTCCAACTGTGGTCACATCGTCATCGGTAAGAAAGCCCCGCAGATTTGCCCTGTCTGCAATCACTCGCAGTCTTTCTTCCAAATCAAAGCGGAAAACTATTAATCAATATTATTTACAATCCCTAAATCCTATCACAATGAAAAAGTATGTTTGCGACGTCTGTGGTTACATCTATGACCCAGAGAAAGGCGATCCGGATAGCGGCATCGCTCCCGGCACCCCCTTTGAAGCCATTCCCGACAGCTGGTCCTGCCCGCTTTGCGGCATCGGTAAGGACAGCTTCTCTGTCATGGAATAAATGAATGTTTGTAGAGACGTGCCATGGCGCGTCTCTACATGTTTAATCAATTGGATTATAATGGACACCAAGGCATTATTCAACATCGGCTACGGCCTCTATGTGCTGACCACCAACTACGACAACATCGACAACGGCTGCATAGTCAACACGGTGATCCAGGTCACGAGCAACCCCTTGCGGATTGCCGTGACGGTCAACAAGGGCAATTACACCCATGACCTCATCAAGGATTCATGCGTGTTCAACGTCAGTATGCTGACCACCGAGACACCGATGAAGGTCTTCGAGCACTTCGGCTTCCAATCGGGACGCAAGGTGAACAAGTTCGCCGAATGCGAGTCGGAACACCGTGCCGTCAACCATGTGCTTTACATCCCGAAATTCACCAATGCCTATCTGGCTTGCCGTGTCACTAAGAGCATCGATTTCGGCACGCATACCATGTTCATTGCAGATGTGCTAGATGCCCAGTTGCTGTCCGACAAGCCGTCGGTCACCTACGACTATTACCAGAAAAACATCAAACCTAAACCACAGCCTCAAGCCGAGAAACCCAAGGACGGCAAGCGCCGCTGGGTGTGTAAGGTATGCGGCTATGTCTACGAAGGTGACTCCCTCCCACCCGATTTCGAATGCCCGTTATGCAAACACGGCGTGGAGGATTTCGAAGAACTTATGTGAAGGATGGCTGAGGCTGAGGTCCCTGAGCCTGTCGATAGGCCGCATATCTATTACAAAAATGACAAAAACAGTAATATGCAACAGATACAATTAACCGAGAACATCTTTTATGTCGGCGTCAACGATCGTCACACCAACATGTTTGAGAACCACATGGAGCTGCCCAACGGCGTCTCCTATAACTCCTATCTCATCGTCGACGAGAAAGTCGCCTTGATCGACCCCGTGGAGGCCAACTTCCTTGAGGAGTATCTCTTCAAGGTCAAGTCCGTGCTGAAAGGTCGTAATGTCGATTACCTTATCATTAATCACGACGAACCCGACCACAGCAGCACAGTGGCCGCCGTGTTGCGCGAGTATCCCGAGGTGCAAGTGGTGGGCAACGCCAAGACCTTTGCTCCGCTTGAGGCTTTCTATGGTCCCATCGAGAACAAGGTGATCGTGGCCGAGGGCGAGACTTTGAGTCTGGGCACCCATACCCTACAGTTCTTCATGGCACCTATGGTACACTGGCCCGAGTCGATGGTGACCTACGAGCAAAGCAGCAAGATCGTCTTCAGCAACGACGCCTTCGGTGGCTTCGGTGCCCTCAACGGCGGCATCTTCGACGACCAAGTCAACCTGGCTTTCTATGAGGACGAGATTCGCCGCTATTATGCCAACATCGTCGGCAAGGTGGCCATGCAGGCCCTGAAAGCCATTGAGAAACTCAGCGCCTTGGAAATCAAGATGATTGCCCCGTCGCACGGACTCGTTTGGCGCAGCAACCTCGCTTGGGTCATCAACAAATATACGCAATGGAGCAAGCAGGAGTCGGAAGAAGGCGTGGTCGTCGTCTACGGCTCGATGCATGGCAACACTGCCCGTATGGCTGAGATTGTGGCCCGTGGCGCCGCTGAGGCTGGCATCAAGGAGGTGAAAGTCTACGATGTGGCCAAGACCGAAGTGTCGTTCATCATGAGCGACATCTGGAAGTACAAGGGCGTCATCATCGGAGCTTGTGCCCACTACGGCAGCATGTTCCCCAACATGACTCTGCTGGTGCATGAAATTAACGAGTTCAAGCCTAAGGACAAATGCTATGCCACCTTTGGCGGCATGAGCTGGAGTGGCGGCGGCGTGAAGACCCTTGCCAAATACGCCGAGGAAGGCAAATGGAACCTCGTCGCCGATAGCGTCGAGGTGAAAGGCGCCCCTATCCGCGAAGAGGACTGGGACAAGCTTTACAACCTTGGCAAGACTGTGGCAGAGGTGGTAAAAGGTTGACCCCTACCCTTTTATGGTTACAAAAAAAATCTCCACCCAAACGGATGGAGATTTTTTCATGTCCTATTATATAAATAAGGTGTGGTAGCGACGGTGCGCACCGTCGCTACACATACCAATTATTTATATTCAGCGAGCACGTCCTTCACGCGGTCGGGGGTCATACGGCCATAGACCTTGTCACCGACTTCGATGACGGGGGCCAGACCGCAGGCACCGACGCAGCGGAGGCAGGTCAGTGAGAACTTGCCGTCGGGAGTGACCTCACCGACATTGATACCCAGCTGACGCTTCAGCTCGTCCAACACCTTCTCGGCACCACGCACGTAGCAAGCGGTACCCAAGCAAACGCTGATCGGGTGCTCACCCTTAGGTGTCATGGTGAAGAAGGAATAGAACGAAACGATGCCGTAGACTCTCGAAACCGGGATGCCCAGCTCCTTAGCCACCAGCTCCTGGACCTCAGCAGGCAGATAGCCATACTCGCCCTGAACTTTGTGCAGCACATTGATGACCTCACCCGGCTTGTTGCCGAACGACTTGCAGACGTCCTTGATGAAGTTAACCTTAGCTTCTGATAATTTAATAACTGCCATATTTAATTTCCTTTCTATTATTTACTGGTTATTGAATTACTCGCTGATCTCGACATGTTCTGACTTGTCGAAATAGTGGGTGTGCAGCAGTTCGTGTGACAGATGGCCGCAAGGCTCACCAAGATACTCCTTGTAGAGTTTAATGATCGACGGGTTCTCGTGCGACTTACGGATCGGTTTGCCAGCATCCTCGCGGTAGATGGCTTCCGTACGTTTCTTGATGATCTCGCTGTTGCCATGGTGGTAGGGCTGACCAGCGCCGCCGACGCAACCGCCGGGGCAGGCCATGACCTCGATGGCATGGAACTGTTCCTTGCCTTCGCGTACTCTCTGGAGCAGGGCGCGGGCGTTCGACAGACCGTGGGCAACACCAATGTGGAGCGGAGTGCCGTTGAAGTCAATCCATGCGTCACGCACGCCTTCGATACCACGGAGTTCCGTGAAGTCAATCTTAGGCAGCGGCTTGCCAGTGAACACCTCGTAGGCGGTACGGACAGCGGCTTCGATAACACCACCAGTGGCGCCGAAGATGACGGCAGCACCCGTGGATTCGCCCAGCGGGTCGTCGTAGTCCTCGCTCGGCATGTCCTTCAGGTTGAGGTTGAACTGCTTGATCAAGCGGGCCAACTCACGAGTGGTGAGGACGTAGTCGATGTCGGGATTGCCATCCTTGCTGAATTCCTTACGCTTGCTTTCGTACTTCTTGGCCAGGCAAGGCATGATGGAGACGACGACGAGGTCTTCTCTCTTCACGCCAATCTTCTCGGCCCAGTAGTTCTTGGCGAGGGCGCCAAACATCTGCATAGGCGACTTGGCGGTTGAAGGCACATCCAGCATGTCGGGGAAGTTGTGCTCGAAGAAGTTGACCCAACCCGGGCAGCAGGAAGTCAGGATAGGCAGACGGACACTCTTGTCGCCTTCCATGTACTTCTTGATACGGCCGAGGAGTTCGGTGCCTTCCTCCATGATGGTAAGGTCGGCGGTGAAGTCGGTGTCGAACACATAGTCGAAGCCGAGGCGACGCAGGGCTGCGGCCATCTGGCCGGTGACGATGGAGCCGGCGGGCATGCCGAACTCTTCACCGAGAGCCACACGCGTAGCAGGAGCCGTGTTGACGACGACGACCTTCTTCGGGTTGTTGATGGCAGCCATGACGTTGCGGGTGTCGTCCACCTCAGTGAGGGCGCCGACGGGGCACACCTGGACGCACTGACCGCACATGACGCAAGGCGAGTCGACGAGGTCTTGCTCGAAAGCAGGAGCCACGACGGCACTGAAG
>Ga0310690_10008434_pt1 | contig 13069 bp, 11 predicted proteins | sample AusTroGonzalo_MG_2_FD_207661 | JGI IMG/M metagenome (GOLD analysis project Ga0310690, IMG submission 207661) | Bovine rumen microbial communities from tropical cattle in Woodstock, Queensland, Australia - Gonzalo_04 (v2) (version 2) | ecosystem: Host-associated > Mammals > Digestive system >... | reverse complement strand
GCGTGAGGCTGACGCGTCAGACGGGAGAACGGTATCAGGTGTTTAACATTAACGAGTTTGACATGTCCAGTTTCAATGTGGCTGACGGTGATGCTGTTGTTGTCGATGGCATGCTCAACCGCTACGAGAATATGGTAGAGGTGAAGGGTGCTGTGTTCCGCCCTGGACAATTCCAGTTGGGTACGAATATCACCACTGTCCGAAGCCTGATCGAGGCTGCGGAAGGTTTGACGGAGGATGCCTTCACGAGCCATGCTGTGTTGCACCGTCTGAAGGAGGATCGCTCCTTGGAGGTGCTGCCCGTTGATGTCAAGAGCATCCTTGATGGTACAGTGGCCGACATCCCACTGAAGAACGAGGATGTGCTGTTTATCATGACGCAGGAAGACTTGCGTCAGGAGCGCACACTGACCATCACGGGCGAGGTGATGAGTCCAGGCACTTATGAGTATGCCGACAATGTGACCATTGAAGATTTGATTGTGATGGCGGGTGGTCTGACCGACCAGGCCTCGTTAGCCAAGGTCGATGTAAGCCGCCGTATCATAGACAAGCATGCTACGGTAAAGAACAAGGAGATTTCCAAGACCTTCACCTTTGAACTGAAGGACGGCTTGGTGATTGATGGCAATCGTGGTTTTATCTTGGAGCCTTACGATATTGTGCATGTACGCAGAAGTCCGGCTTTCCATACGCCACGTAACATCCGGGTGACAGGAGAAGTGAACTACGAGGGTAACTTCACACTTGAGAATAAGAATATGCGTTTGAGCGATGCCCTGAAGATGGCAGGTGGCATCACCGATGCAGCCTATCTGCGTGGTGCTCGTTTGGTGCGTGTCATGAACGATGAGGAGCGTGTACGTCAGCAGGCCACACTCGAGGCCATCCGTAATATCCTGACAGAGCGTGGCGATTCGATTGCTTCCAGTAAACTCGAACTTGGCAGTACCTATACGGTGGGCATCTATCTTGACGAGGCTATGAAGAATCCTGGCGGCAGTTACGACATCCTGCTCCGTGAGGGCGATCGGCTCTTTGTACCGGAGTACAATGCTTCTGTAAAAATCTCTGGCGATGTTTTCTTCCCCAACACGGTATCCTACGTCGATGGTAAGAAAGCCAGTTACTATATCGATCAGGCTGGTGGCTATGGCAACAGAGCCAAGAAGTCGAAGGTCTTCATTGTCTATCAGAATGGAACAGTAGGACTTGTCTCAAAAGGAGCAAAGCCTGAGCCTGGTTGTGAGTTGGTGGTACCATCCAAAAAGCGTAAGAATCCTATCAATGTGGGAGGTTGGCTTTCTGCAGGCACCAGTTTAGCGTCACTGGCCACCATGGTTGTTGCCCTCACCAAACTCTAATCTCAAAAAAAGCATTTATTATGAACGAAGAATATAATAAATCCGTGAAATCTGAGCAATCTGTGGTCAAAGAAGAGCCTTCTGTCGATTTTGGTAAGATATTTAAGGACCTTCTGAAGCACAAACGGCTTTATTTCAAGGTGTTGCCCGTAGTTTTTGTTCTGGCAGCAATCTATACCCTCTCGCTGCCAAACTACTACAATTGTGAGGTTAAACTTTCTCCCGAAATGTCTGGCCGCAAATCTACCGCTGGCTCTTTGGCCTCTTTGGCCAGTAGTTTTGGTGTCAACTTGGGTACAAGTGGTTTAGGTACCGAGGCTCTGTTTCCCACGTTGTATCCAGACCTGATGAACTCAGTTGATTTTAAGACTTCTCTCTTTCCGGTCCCTGTAACGATTGAGGGTGACAAGGACAAGGGCGAGAAGGATCGCACGATGTCCTATTATGACTATTTGGAAAACGAACAGAAGGCACCTTGGTGGTCGGCGATATCTCCTTTTAAACTAATAGCCTGGGTGAGGTCATTCTTCGCGGCCCCTGAGCCTGTCGAAGGGGCGAAGGTCGATCCCTTCCGCCTGACTAAGGAACAGACTGATATTGTCAAGGCTATTAATAAGAACATAGTCTGTGATGTAGATAAGAAGACCATGGTAATCACCATTGATGTGACAGATCAAGATCCGGTTATTTGTGCCACGATGGCAGACACAGTCAAGACCCGCCTTCAGAATTTTATCACGGATTATCGTACCTCTAAGGCGCGTGTCGATTTGGAGTATAACAAGAGACTCTATGCAGAGACCAAGGCCCGCTACGACAAAGCCCGCCGTCTCTATGCCGAGTTTGCTGATGCCAACCAGGATATCATCTTGCAGACTGTTCGCCAGCGTCAAGTAGAATTGGAGAACGATATGCAGATTCAGTACAACGCATTTACCCAAGTTGCCGCCCAACTCATGGCCGCCGAGGCCAAGCTCCAGGAAGAAACCCCAGCCTTCACGACCCTCCAGAGTGCCACTGTCCCCGTTAAAAAGGCTGGTCCTGCTCGTGCTAAACTCTGTCTCGTCTTCCTCTTCCTTGCATTCCTCGCCACCACCGCCTGGATCCTCCACAAAGAAGAGGACTTAAAACCCCTTCTTGGTTTATCCTAAAAAATGGGCCTTAGCCCATTTTTTTATACCCCCCAAAAATGACCTTTGATGGCCATTATTTTCTTTCTTTCTTCGGCGCGAAGAAAGAAGCAAAGAAGCATCCACCCCTTCCAAACCTCCCCCTATATGGGGAGGCTTAGATCAGGTGCCGAACTACTCGGCACTTTACATTAAGGTAAAATCGACCATCAAAGGTCGATTTTGTCGTTTTTATCGGCTGGCGCACAGAGGAAGTTATTTTACGTCTTGTTTTTTCTGGCGCAGCACGAGCGTAGCGAGTTAGACAATTCAAAAATGGGTTTTGATGCCCATTTTTACCTTAGTGTACTCTGAAAAATTGCGGTTTTCCCGATTTTTCAGTTGATTCCCTCGCCTGGAGAGGCGAGGGGCTGGGGAGTGGTTGAAGCCCCTTCTTAATGATTAAGGAGGGGTTGGGGTGGTTGGAGAAAAAGATTTTAGAGCTTTTTACAAAGCTCGATATACTCAAGGCACTTCGCCTTAAGTTTACTGGTATCTTTAAGCTTAAAGACTGCTTTTTGAAGCCTTTCTTCGGCTTCAGAAGTCCCCTCTTGCAACTTTACCGCTGCAAGATAAAGCGGCAATGCCAATTCCGCTTCACTCGCTGGCGTGTAACCTTTAAATGTGACAAGCCTGTCTCTAACTCTTTTGAGTTCAGATAACAACAAATTGTACTCATTCTCCTGCTGATATTTATCAGGAATCTCAAACAACAACCGATGTGCTATCTCTAACAGCAACTTCTTGTCTTTGTCAACATCTTTCGAAGGTCTTTCTCTGGTTTCTGGGGCCATTTCAATCAACTCTGGTGTCAGTTCTACGGCAGCAACGAGAACCCCTGGAATCTGCACCACTAACTGCTTGCTACGTTTCCCTTTGATCCGCATGACGATACCCTCTTTCCCATCGTATATGCCGCCTTTGATACGAATCTGATCTCCTGCCCTTAGGCTAATCTCTTCAGGTTTGAAATACGTCACATGTTCCTCATGTTGTTCAGTTATGGCAATAAAGTCCTCCATCGCTTTTGTTGGTATGACAAGGTAGTCCGTTTTGTTCGAAAAAGTTGATTTCCTGATATACACTTGAAATGGTGCATGGATGGCATAGTCCTTCACCTCTTCGAGGGTTCCTTTGATGAACATCAGCCCCGTGATGGCAGGCACAAGTTTTCTCTGCTTCTGTCCCCTCACTGTTTTTACCTCGTACCTAAGAGGTACGAAGGCCTCAAGGCCATGTCGTCTGGCATCATCCCTTACCTTCAGTTCCTTTCTGGGACTTAGGCTCCCGATTACATACCATTTTTTGAGTTCGTCCATGATTATTTTTCGTTTTGAGTTGCAAAGTTACGCATTAATTATCATATATCAGCATAATTGTGTTATTTTTATTATTTTTATGCGTTTATATTTGTTTTTCTCAGGAAAAAAGCCTACCTTTGCATCGGAAAAATGGAACCGGTTCTCAAAGGCTCCCATTCTTTCTGATTATTAACAGAAGTTAATTTTTTACTAACGTGTTGATTTGCAACCATTTGCACCTACACGTTAGGAGATATCTTTATATACCACCTTTCTAATATGGAGTTTGAATTATGTTCAATTTAGATAAATTCATTTCTGATAGTGTGACTTTCCGTCCTGTCAGTATGTTCGCACCGGATATTGAGACGAACAAAGAGAAACTGACAGCGGAGATAAAAGGTAAAAAAGTTTGTGTTATTGGAGGCGCTGGTTCAATCGGTTCCAGTTTTATTAAAGCAGTATTGCGCTTTGAACCCAAGAGTGTAATAGTGGTTGATCTTAACGAAAATGGTCTTGCAGAGTTGGTGCGTGACGTACGTAGTACTAATGGATTGTATGTGCCAGACGAATTTCGTTGCTATACGTTGAACTTTGCTGATCCTATTTTTGAGCGTATTTTCCGTGAAGAGAAAGGTTTTGATATTGTAGCAAATTTCTCTGCTCATAAGCATGTTCGTAGCGAAAAAGACCGTTACAGTGTACAGGCATTGATAGAAAATAATGATATTAAGGCCAAGAAGTTGATGGATTTGTTGACAGTCTATCCACCTAAGCATTTTTTCTGTGTTAGCACTGATAAAGCTGCAAATCCTGTGAACATCATGGGTGCCTCAAAGCGTATCATGGAAGACCTTGTGATGGCCTACAATAAGTTCTTCAAAGTTACAACGGCTCGTTTTGCTAATGTCGCTTTCAGCAACGGTTCATTGCCTGATGGTTGGATTCACCGTTTGCAGAAGAAGCAGCCGTTGTCTGCACCTTCAGATGTGAAACGTTACTTTGTTAGCCCAGAGGAATCTGGTCAGATTTGCATGTTGGCCTGTATTCTTGGCAAGGGTGGGGAGGTGTTTTTCCCGAAGTTGGGAGAAGACAAGATGCTTACATTCTCCTCAATTTGTGATGAATTTGTGAAGGCAGAAGGATTTACCAAGAAAGAATGTGGCTCAGATGATGAAGCGAAGAAATATGCTTCTGATATGAGTTATGAGAATAACACTTATCCCGTTATCTATTTCAAGTCTGACACTACTGGTGAAAAAGCATACGAAGAGTTCTATGTTCCAGGCGAGAAGATAGATATGCAGCGTTTCCAAGCTTTAGGAGTTGTGGAACAGACTACACGTCACGATATGGGAGAGATAAACTCTTTCTTTGAAAAGCTTGAGTCGATTTTTGCGATGGATGATTTTACAAAGACCTTGGTGGTTGATGCTATTAAGGATTTTATTCCGAATTTTGAACATGAGGAAAAGGGAAAGAATTTGGATCAGAAAATGTAATTTATTTTATGGAAAGACGAAAAGATAGAATTCTTCTTTGCCTTTGCCACATGTCTGGCAAAGAGATGAATTATGTTCAAGAGGCCTTTGATGATAATTGGGTTGTTCCTCTTGGCCCCAATGTTAATGGTTTTGAGAAGGACATTGAAGCTTTTGTTGGTCAGAATAAGAGAGTCGTAGCACTCTCTGCTGGAACGGCAGCAGTTCATTTAGGCCTACTTGCTTGTGGAGTTGGCCCAGGTGATGAAGTATGTGTGCAAAGTTTTACATTTTGCGCTTCCTCACATCCTATTACCTATCTTGGAGCCACTCCGGTTTTTGTCGATTCTGAGAAGAAAACTTGGAATATGGATCCGTATCTTTTGGAAGAGGCTATAGAAGACCGACTAGCTAAGACAGGGAAGGCGCCGAAGGCTATTATACCCGTAGCACTTTACGGTATGCCTTATCAGATTGACCTTATTATGGAGGTCGCAAATAAGTATGATATACCGGTCGTAGAAGATGCTGCTGAGGGATTCGGTTCTAAATATAAAGGTCAAGTACTTGGAACGTTTGGTAAGTTTGGCGTTCTTTCGTTCAATGGTAACAAGATGATTACCACTTCTGGTGGTGGTGCACTGATTACCGAGAACGAAGACGAGTGGCGCGAAATCATGATGTATGCCACACAGTATCGTGAAAGTTATCCATACTACCAGCACGAAAAAATTGGGTATAACTATCGTATGTCAAATATTTGTGCTGGTATAGGTAGGGGACAAATGCAAATAGTAGATGAACATATAGCGCATCATAAGAAAGTTCAAAAACTCTATGAAGAACTGTTGAATGATGTTCAAGGCGTTACTATCCATAGTCAGCCTACAACAGGTGAGTATGATTCCAATTATTGGCTTTGCACAATTACTCTGGACAAAGACTTAAAGGTTAAAGGTCAAGAGAATGCATATAAAGAGGTAATTACAAGCGCTGTAGGTGGAGCCGCTGGTGTCATCCACACCGCAGTATCAGCAATAACAGAGTGCCAGCCTAATAACAATGTTGAGGCCATGCGTATGGGATTAGATGCATTGAATATTGAATCTCGTCCTCTTTGGAAACCCATGCATAAACAGCCGGTATATAAGGATGCACCAGCTTACATAAATGGAGTTTCTGAAGAGTTGTTTAAGGTAGGAATGTGTTTACCTGCCGGCCCCTATGTTACTGATGATGATGTACGTTTTATAGTTGATGCTATCAAAAGTTTAATTGTGACTTGATGAATAAATTGATTCTTATTGGTGGTGGTGGACATTGTAAGTCGGTAATTGACGTAGCAGAAAGTGCAGGTTTTACAATTTTGGGTATTTTGGACAGAAACATACCAATAGGAGAATCCGTATTTGGCTATAAGGTGCTTGGTAAAGATGACTTTGTTGTATCCTTTGTGGACGAAGCGGAGTTTCTTGTGACAGTTGGACAAATTAAATCACCAGATATTCGCATAAGACTGAGCAATATGGTTAAAGAAGTAGGAGGCAAACTAGCAACAGTTGTTGCTCCTACAGCTCACGTTTCGCGTTATGCTTTGATTGGGGAAGGAACGGTTATTATGCATCAGGCTGTTGTTAATGGTGGCGCACAAATAGGTGATGGGTGTATAATTAATACATTTGCTAATATTGAACATGATGCTGAAATTGGAAATTATTGTCATATTTCTACAGGTGCCATGGTGAATGGTGGATGTAAAGTAGGTGAACGTTGCTTTATTGGTAGCCAATCTGTACTTGCAAATTGTATTTCCGTTGGAGATGATATTATTGTAGGGGCGGGCTCTTTTGTCAGGAAGTCTATTTCTGAAAAGGGAATCTATTCCGGCAATCCTGCCATTTTGAAAGTTAAAGCAAAATGACAAAGCATACTATCATCATAGCAGAGGCTGGTGTGAACCATAATGGTTCCATTGAACTGGCAAAACAACTTGTTGACATGGCTGTTGAGGCTGGTGTGGACTACATCAAGTTCCAGACCTTTAAAGCTTCAAAGCTTGTTACCAAGGCTGCAAAGCAGGCGGAATACCAACAGAAAAATATTGGTAAAGAAGGCGACAGCCAGTACCAGATGTTGAAGAAACTGGAGCTGTCGCTTGAAGACCATGAAGTTCTGATTGCATATTGCAAAGAGAAAGGCATTAAGTTCTTCTCCACAGCCTTTGACTTTGATAGCATTGAGTATTTGTATTCGTTGAACCTTGGTTTGTGGAAGGTCCCTTCTGGGGAAGTGACTAACTATCCTTTCCTGAAACGTGTGGCTGCATACAATGAAAAGACCATTCTGAGTACAGGTATGTGCGATATGGTGGATGTACGTGCTGCAGTTGAGGCTCTTTATAAGAATGGACTATCTAAAGAGAATCTGATTCTGCTCCATTGTAACACCGAGTATCCTACACCTTATGAGGATGTAAACCTCAAAGCAATGGATGCTCTTCGTAATAAATTTGGTGTTGAGGTAGGCTATAGCGACCATACCAAGGGTATTGAAGTTCCCATTGCTGCAGTAGCAATTGGAGCAACTGTGATTGAAAAGCATTTCACGCTAGACCGCAATATGGAAGGTCCCGACCACAAAGCCAGTCTTGAACCTGATGAGTTAAAGGCTATGGTAAGTGCCATCCGTAACATTGAGAAGGCTGTAGGAGGTGATGGTACCAAGCATATAAGTGATAGCGAACGGAAGAATATTGCCATTGCTCGCAAGAGCATTGTTGCTGCCAGAGACATCAAGAAAGGTGAAGTACTTACAGAAGAGAACCTGACTGTGAAACGTCCAGGAACCGGCATCTCTCCTATGCGTTGGGAAGTAGTTGTGGGGACAAAAGCTATTCGTGACTTTAACGAAGAAGAACTTATTGAGCTATGAGAAAGATTTGTGTGGTAACTGGATCGAGGGCTGAATATGGCATTCTTAGAGGCTTGATGAAAGCCATTAAGGATGATCCAGAATTGCAGTTGCAGGTTATTGCGACCAATCAGCACCTTTCCAAACTGCAAGGGGAGACCTACAGGGAGATTGAGCGTGACGGCTTCACCATAGATTACAAGGTGTATATGGCAGATGATGAGGTTCCGGATAATGCCAACACTACAGCAAAAGCTATCAGTAGGGGAGTAGCTGGTTTTGCAGATGCTTTTGACGCTTTGAAACCAGACCTGTTGCTGATTCTCGGTGATCGCTATGAAATGCTGGCTGTAGCCTCTACAGCATTGATTTACAAGATACCTATTGCACACCTTCATGGTGGTGAGATAACAGAAGGGGCTTTTGATGATGCCATCCGTCACGCTATTACCAAGATGAGTCATCTGCATTTCACTTCTACTGAGGCATACTGCAAGAGAGTGATTCAGTTGGGTGAACAGCCGGAAAGAGTTTTCAATGTGGGTGCGCTTGGTGTGGAGAATGTGATGAAGAATGATTTTATGAGCAAAGAGGATATAGAGCAAAGCTTGAACTTCCAGTTGACGAATAAATGCTTCCTTTGCACCTATCATCCAGTTACGCTCAGCAATATGTCATCTGAAACGCAGGTGTTGAACCTGTTGGAGGCATTGGAAGATTACAAAGACTATCACATTATCTTCACCTATTCCAACTCTGACACCAACTCGCAGATTATCATTAAGCGCATTCAGGAGTATGTGGATAGGAATGAGGGTAGATGTATGTTCATCCCGTCATTAGGTCAGAGACGTTATTTCTCTGCTTTGAAATATATGACTGCTGTGATTGGCAACTCTTCCAGCGGTATCATTGAGGTTCCCAGCTTTGGAATACCTACACTTGATATTGGTGACCGTCAAAAGGGACGCATTGCTGCTGATAGCTTGATACATTGTGGCTATTCTACAGAAGAGATAAAAGAAGGACTGAAAAAGGTTGTTTCTTACGGCAATAAGACAATAGACAACCCCTATTATAAAGAAGGTACTTGTGATGCCATCTTGAATGTCATCAAGACCTATCCTTTGGATAATTTGGTTCAGAAACATTTTTATGATTTATGAAAATAATAGTGATTGGCCTTGGCTCAATGGGTAAACGCAGAATACGTTTATTGTCAGAGCGTAAAGAGGTAGATATTTTTGGTATTGATAGTAACGAAGAAAGATGCCAAGAAGTCGAAAAGAAATTTGGAGTTAAAAGTTTTATCTCTATAGCAACAGCAAAAGCGGCGGAGCCTATTGATGCAGCTCTAATATGTACATCTCCATTGTCTCATGCAGGAATAATTAAAGAGTGTTTGCAAAACAATCTCCACGTGTTCACAGAGATTAATCTGGTCTCAGATGGTTATGCAGAGAATATGGAGTTAGCAAAAGAGAAAGAAAAAGTTTTATTTCTTTCTTCTACATTCCTCTATAGAAAAGAAACGCAGACTATCATTGAGAAAGCAAATAAGGCAAATTGCCCTTTGAATTATATCTATCACATAGGTCAGTACCTGCCTGACTGGCATCCTTGGGAGAGCTACAACAACTATTTCATTGGTAATCCCAGAACCAATGGCTGCCGTGAGATTATGGCCATTGACCTGCCTTGGATTGTAACGGCATTTGGGCCAATCAAGAGTGTAAGTGCTGTTAAAAGCAAAAATACTCAGCTCAATATCAACTACAACGATAACTACTTTATTACCATTGAGCATGAGAATGGTAACAAAGGTGTGTTGGCTGCTGATGTGGTAACTCGCAAGTCCATCCGTCATATTGATGTGTATGGAGAGACTTTCCAGATGTCATGGAATGGTACAGCAGATTCCTTGCAGGAGTATAATATTGAAACCAAGGAAATGCAGACTATCCAATTTGATGAAGCCTCTGAGCATGTAGAAGGTTATGCTGCATTTATTACGGAAAATCCATATCGTGAGGAGTTGAATGCTTTCTTGGCTCAGATTGCCAACCCAAAGGCTGTTCCTGCTTGGACTTTTGAGAAGGATCTTGAGTTGCTGAAGATTATTGACCAGATTGAGGCATAATGAAGAACTATAAGATTGCTTTTGTTGGATTGGGTTCCATTGCTACACGTCACCTGAAGAATGTGCATGCTTACTTGGCATCACAAGGTGATAGTTGTACAGTGGATTTATACCGCAGTTCTCTGGGCAGACCGTTGACTGAAGAGTTACAGCCATTGGTAAATACCACTTATCTATATGCTGATAAGATTCCTGTCGACCGCCAATATGATGTCGTGTTTGTGACCAATCCTACATCTATGCACTATGAGACGGTTGAAGGTTTTGCTGCTCATACCCAATCTTTTTTCATTGAGAAGCCTGTCTTTGACAGTACAATGGTTGATGAGAAGATATTTAAGTCCATCAAAGATATACCTTCATACGTAGCTTGTCCGTTGCGTTATAATTCCGTACTTCAATATGTTAAGAATAATGTGAATCCAGATGACGTGATTTGTGCCAGGGCTATGTCATCCAGCTATCTGCCAGACTGGAGACCTGGCCAGGATTATCGCAATACATATAGCGCACACAAGGATATGGGTGGGGGAGTAAGTATAGATCTCATTCATGAATGGGATTACCTGACCTGGCTCTTTGGTATGCCTGAAGAATGCCACCAGATGATTAACAAAGTTTCCAATTTGGAGATTGATAGTGATGACCTTGCTATTTACATAGGAAAGAACAATAAGACCACCTTTGAACTCCATCTGGATTACTTTGGCCGTCAGACACAGCGTACTCTTGACCTGTTTACCGCTGATGATACTATCCATTGTGATTTAATTGCTGGTACTGTCAGTTACTTAAAAAAAGGTGAAACTATTAAGCTAGATAGTGAGCGCAATGCCTTCCAGATGGCTGAGATTGAGCATTTCTTTGAGATAATGAATAATAAAACGAGAAACGACAGCACACCGGAACATGCTTACCAGGTGCTGAAAATTGCAAAAGGTGAATTCTGAAATGAACATTCTGTTTACATTATGCGGCCGTGCTGGCTCCAAAGGAGTAAAAGGCAAAAATGCCCGCGATTTCCTTGAAGTTCCTCTGGTATGGTATTCCATGGCCAATATCGCCTTGTATATGGAGACGTATGCAGGTGAGGATGACATAAAGATAGTGCTGAACACAGATAGCGAACCTCTGAAAGACCTGGTTCGTCGTGTGAAGGATGTGCCCGTGACTATTATTCATCGTGAAGATAGTCTGGCAGGAGACAAGGTTCCAAAGGTTTCAGTTATCTTGGATAGTTTGAATAAGGCAGAGGAACTTTTCGCTCAAAAGTTTGATATGGTGGTTGATTTGGATATTACATCACCACTTCGAACCGTACAAGATGTGAAGAATGCGATTGATAAAAAAAAGCAGCGTTTCGAAGTTGATGTTGTTTACAGCGTTGCTCCTTCCCGTCGTAATCCTTACTTTAATATGGTGAAAGAAGAGAACGGCTTCTTCTGTAAAGCGATACCTTCTAACTTCACGACTCGTCAGGAAGCTCCAGTTTTTTATGATATGAATGCTTCTATATATGTTTATTCTCCAGAAGCTCTTCGTGAGAAAGACCATTCTACTTTTTTTAATTCAGGTTGTGACGCTGTGGTTATGATAGATACAGGTGTTTTGGACATTGACTCGGAAGAGGACTATGAATTGATGCAAGTTATAGCCAAGTATCTCTTTGAAAATAATGAGAAATTTGAAGAATCATATAAAAAAGTAAATAGTTGGAAATGAAAACTCTCATTGATCTGAAGAAGAACCTAAAGAAGGATTTATCAGGCTTACAGTCTGTAAAAGTTGCTCTTCTTGGCGATACGGCGACCCAACTTCTTGCTACTGCAATTAGGGGTATGGGAGTCGAAAAAGGATATAATATTATTCTTTTTGAGGCTGAATATAATCAAGTTGAGCGTCAGTTTATGGATCCTACTAGCGACTTATATGAGTTCGATGCGGATATGATAGTGGTATTTCAGTCAACCCACAAGCTAGGTGAGCATCATAGTCAACTACCTGTAGCACAACAGTTGACTTTAGCTGATGAAAGATGTTCTTTTGTAGCCTCATTATGTAACAATTCCATATTAGCCAATAAAAAGATCATATATTTTAATTATCCTGAGATAGGCGACACGGTATTTGGAAGCTATACTAACAAAATAGAATCTTCATTTTCGTATCAAACCCGTAAATTGAATTTCGAATTGATGAAACTATCAGAGCAATATCCTGGTCTGTTTATTTGTGATTTAGCTGAGTTACAAAACAAATTCGGTCGTGATAAGATGTTTTCTACAGGCGTATATACTAATACAGAGATGGTGCTGAGTGTGGAAGTACTCCCATATGTGGCATCACGAGTCGTGGATATTATATGTGCTATTAGAGGACAGTTCAAGAAGTGTTTGATCCTCGATTTGGATAATACAATTTGGGGTGGTGTTATAGGCGATGATGGGCTGGAGGGTATTCAACTTGGTCATGGTTTAGGTATAGGTAAGGCTTTCACAGAGTTCCAAATGTGGGTAAAAAAACTTAAACAACGTGGCATCATCATCTGTGTCGTTTCTAAGAACAACGAAGATACTGCCAAAGAACCATTCGATAAGCACCCTGATATGGTATTGAAGTTGGATGATATTGCAGTATTCCTAGCCAACTGGGAAACCAAGGTAGATAATATTCGTACTATTCAGGGCATTTTGAACATTGGGTT
>Ga0310690_10008433_pt1 | contig 13069 bp, 24 predicted proteins | sample AusTroGonzalo_MG_2_FD_207661 | JGI IMG/M metagenome (GOLD analysis project Ga0310690, IMG submission 207661) | Bovine rumen microbial communities from tropical cattle in Woodstock, Queensland, Australia - Gonzalo_04 (v2) (version 2) | ecosystem: Host-associated > Mammals > Digestive system >... | reverse complement strand
CCTCTACGTGCAGGATCTGCATGTCACAGGTGCCGCCGCCACAATGGGCCATATCCTTGCCGAATACATCAATCATCCATCTCGGTATTCCGGTGTGCATATACCGGATGCTCAATGTGATCGGATATTCCAGGGAGAGTGGGATGTATATTTTCATAAACTCATCCATGCTTATCCCTCCATTTAATCCTTTTCCTCAAAATCCTCACACTGTGGAATGTAGCCTGCTGCCGTTGGCTCCTCATCAGATATTGTGATCTCCTCCAATGTGCATCCTCCGGTGCCTATGTATGGGCCTGCATCCTCTTTCCAGTGCTTGCAGTAATCGATATTGCACTTTACTCTCACGGCTTATCCCTCCAAATACTGCTGAATTATGTTGTGCTTGATTGCTTGGCCGCATTCAGGGCAGAATTTATGCACATCTGTGATCTCATAGGTTGTGTTGCAGCTTGGGCAATCCCATGAATCGATGCATACCTCTCCGGAATCATCTCCGGTTGCGTATCCATCTCCCCACATGTTTGGTGTTGCAGGAATGGCTTTCTCAAGTGCCTTATCCGCCTCATTGAGGGCCGCTGCCATCTCCGGTGCCATCGTGAGCTTGAATCTCTCTTTCTGCTGGCTCAGATACTCCTTGGCTTTCTTTGCATTCATTTGGCTTATCCTTCTTTTTTGCTTTCTGTTTCTTGAGAGCCAGGATGAGGGCATCCTCTCCCACATCACTTTCTTTCTCCGCCTTTTTCAGGCACTTTTTGATGGCCTCATCGTAATCGTATCCAATCTGATCTGATATCTTCTCTGCCATATCCCAAAACTTGTTCCGGTAATATGCTTGCCACTGGATATCTTCTTGCTTTACTTCATCCAGGCCTTTCACATAATCTCTGATCATGGCCACAATGAGTGTAAGATCTCCGTATGATAGCCTTACCTCTATCTCTTTCAGGCTCACCTTTGGATTTATGGCTCCCTTTACTTCAATCTCCTTATTGTTGCCCTCAAGGCTCTCCAGGTAGTCAAACAGTGTGATTTGTATTGGCTCTCCCATGGCTTATCCCTCTGCTCTTGTGATTCCCAAATAATTGGTTATTGCATAATATTGGGATTCATACTCTTTTTTCTCTTTCTCCACTGTTGCAAGTTTGCCATCAATCTCATCCAGCTTTTCCAGGAGGATCTGTGCAATGAAATCCGGAATGGGTTTCTCTATGATCTCCGGGAGCTTGATTGGTTCAATGGCCTTTTCTTCTTTTGGCTCCGCCTTTTTCTTCTTGTTGTACTTTCGTTTCGGTACCTCTTCTCCTGCATCCTCTAAGATCTGCACGATTGTTTCCCTTTCGCAGAGGTTTAATTCTGCCAGGATCTGAATCTGCTGATTCCTCTGAGCTGCATTCCGGTATCTGTAAACGATTTCCTCGTTAGTCATTTCCATAAGCACCTCCTGAATCTATTAGTGCCTGCTTGATCTGCTCCATCTTTCCGGATCCGATTCCTTTAATCTGTCCGATTCTCTCAAGGGCTTTGTCTGCATCAAAGCCTGCTGCCGCTTGGCCATCTTTGAGGCCTGTGAGATAAATTCCGTTCACATACTCGTTCAGAGTGTTGTGATCCATCGTTCTCACTCTCTTGTACTGTTCCCTTGTAAGGTTGATTGCTTTCTCTTTGGTTCTTTTTGCCATTGGCTTATCCTCCTTGTTTTTCTTTCCATTATCGGATTTCCGCCTTTTATGTATGGCTATGTTCAGCCTTGCGATACTCAGGCCTGTTTCTGTATATTCCGGGATGCTTGATCTGAGGCCTCTCCTGTTCAGCTCCAAATGCTCCTCAAAGGTTTCCAGGAATAGATTTGAGAGCTCAATGTGATCTCTGTTTCCGTCCTTGAAACTAATATGGCAATTCTCAGGGATCTCTCCATAAGCCTGCTGCCACATGAGCACATGGGTTAGTTCCCATTTATCCGGTTCTCCTGTCTTTGTCTGATGGTATCCATCTGTTCTGATCACCTCGGTGCCAACCGGCAATGCATTGTGTGGGCGGTTTCCCTTTTTGAACATTGTGGCCTTGCATCTTGCGTATACATCAAGGCTCATTGGTATTCCTTTGTTATGGCTTGGCTGGCCCTTTACAAAATGCCCTGTTAATCCGGAGTTTAGTTTGTTCCTGGCATAGAATCCTTTTATCTGTGCAGCTGTGTACTCTTTCCCAAATTCTGCTGCAACCAATTCAGCCATTGCCTTGTGCCCCATGCCTTTGTAATTGGCCTTTATGAAATCACAGATCTCTTTTGGCCAATCCGGATGATATGTTTTGATACGTGGGCCTCCGGATATCTTGTGATTCTTTTTGAGGGAGTTCATGGCTTTTGCATTCATGGGATAATCAAACTCTTTGCTCACTCCTGCTGCCAGCTGTTCATTATCCATCTCCAAATAGTGAGCTCTTACCCACTCAACCAATCCCTCCGGGTACCTACTCATGAACCTCCAGCATGGTTGGTATCTTTTTTTGTGAGTATCCATATTCATCCATGTGCTGCATGGCCTTGAATTGGAGCTCACCATTTCTGATGATCTGCTCAGATACCTTGCTCATGCCCTCGGCTCTTCTTAATTCTCTTTCAAGCTGCTCATCTGTGAGATCTTCATCGTTCAACCTCTCCAGCTGTTCAAAGAGATGGTTGTTCAAATCTCCCAGGGTGTTCATTGTTCTATTCATTGGCTTATCCCTTTCTCTCACAGGTAGTTTTTGCCAAATTCCTGCATCCACTCCTCATGTGAGAATTTCTTTTCAAATGCCTCTTGTGCTATCTGCTGCAAGTGCAGATCAACCTCTTTGTTTACGTGCGGAGCCTCCGGCCCATATTCGTGATGCCTCTCATTGCACACATATGCCCATAAGCCAAAATGCTCAGCTTTCTTTCTGTGTGGGCCATGCATGAAATGGTGTTTATGCAATCCGGTGTGCCTGAGCTCTCCATAGTATCCAAGCCGATCTGCCTCCTCTCTGCACAGGAAACATTCTCTTGTAAACTTATCTGTGTGTTTCTGAATTATGCTCTTGGCCATATCCCCTCCCGGTATTCGGTACCATGGATGGTGAATGTTCTTACCGGGATCTTTAAATCCTTGGCCAGCTCGATTTCCGGAATCATTCCGCCTGCTGCCTCACCGAACATCCATAATTCATCACACTCTTTGATGAGCTCAAGCCCGATGTTCAAGGCAATCTGCCTCTCAATCGGCACCTTATCATCCATAAACTGGGTGAAATAGATGTGCGGTGTTACCGGGATGCACATTTTTCAATGGCCATTCTTGAGTATTTCTTTGCCCTCTCCACATTCTCCGGGATGCTCCCTTTGGATGCGTATGATGAGCAGATATATACTTTCTTCATTCTCCCTTGCTCCATTCCTCAAATTCTTTTACTACTGCTGCCTGCATCAGGTTCTGATAATCGTGATGCCCTCCGGTGATGGTGTAAGTGTGAGGATCCATTTTCTCCATGAGCATCTCCCACAGCTCTTTGTTTCTCACCTCTTTGCCTTTGGCATTTCTCCAATCATTCTTTTTCCACTGGATGTGCCAGTGGTTTCCCATGGTGTTGAGCAAATTATCACATTGAGTGATGATCTCAACATCACACGGCATCTTTAGGATGTGAAATCCGTTTATCAGGGCCATCAAACAGCCTGCTGCCTCTGTGCCATCTTTCACATGAACGTATCCCTGCCTGGTTATCGGGATATCACCTTTCATGTATTCCATGAGCCACATGGCCACTCCATCTCTCTTTGCCGGGCCATGCCATGTGCTCTCTATCATCAGCCTCACTTTCATCCTGAATCACCTCCCGGATCTATCCTCTGCATTGAGTAATGCTGGTATGGGTACATGGTTACAGGATTGATGCCGTTGTACACTGTATCCTTGAGGATCATGTAACCTTTCTTTGGTTTGGGATCCTCCGGCCACTTTCTCCTCCTGAGCTTTTTCCTCTTTGGTTTCGGGATAATCAAATTCCGGGATCTTGAATATGTGGCCTTGCCTTTTTCCTGTTCCTCCTTGGATTCGATTTTTACAATGTACTGTGCCAGGTTTTCAAAATTACCATCCTCATACAGATCGATGAATGTTTTAAACCCCGGCCACATTTTCTTGATCAGGTTCACTGTTGAGAGTTCCGGTGTGTTTATGTCCTGGATCACAATATGGTGATGGAGGGCCTGCCCCTTTTTACCTCTCTCTGTCACAGCTATGTATTTCAGCTGGTACCCTTTTTTCTTGTATTCTTTTCTCAGCTTATCCAGGAATGTTTTTAGGATCCTCTGAGCCTCCTCATATGTATCCGGCCTCTCCCCTGGTTTGTATTTCAGGATCAGGTGCCAATCACCCACATCAAAATTGGCCAATATCAATCTTTGGATCTTCTTTTCTCTGTTTGTCCTGTTCTGCCGTTCTATATCATCAGGTGTTCTTTTTCTTTTTGGCTGCCTTGGTTTACCCGGTGCTCCATAGTTACCCGGGTAATAATGTTCCACCTGGATGATCCTCCCCAAGTCATATTCATTTCTGACATACATTTTTTGTGCATCACCTCCCTAAGTTTAATATCCTAATGAGCCACTTAAGAGGTCACTCAAAACCTCTTAAAATCGGCAAAAACACTGGATTTTTACTTGCTTTTTAATGGGTTTTGTGATACACTTTTATTGACCATAAATGTGTGTATCACATTTCTGAAATTGAGCTGTTTGCCGCAGCTCTTTTTCTATGCCCATAAATCAGCTATTGTTGCGCCAATAATGGCCACTGTCATGCTGATGGCAATCATGGTGTAGATCACTCTCACATCATTTCCCGGGCCATCAATTCCTGATGCAAAGAACAGGAATCCCGTAAATCCGATTGCGGCCATCCATTCTCCGATCTTCTTACTTGCCGTGTGATACTTCCCACTGTGCCGCCTTTTCGCATATCGCAATGCAATCATAGGTTTCCTCAACGAATTTCTTTTGCTCATACAGCTCTGCTCCTCTCCCGGTTCCTGCCTTATAGCACAGGATCACATAATATGGATCTTGGTTCTTATCAAATAACTCCCTTAATATCCTCAGGCCTGCTGCCACATTATCTTTTGGATCAGCTACATCCAGGCCGTAATCATCTGCCATCCGCTGCCAATTACATCTGTTGATCTGCATCAGCCCGATGGAATTTCCTCCATCTCCCACTGCTCCATCCAGGAATGAGCTTTCGGTTTCCATCAGGGCCAGTGCAAATTCATAGCTGATATCTAATGCTGCACACTCCTGCTGCATGAATATCTGCATATCTTCCGGGAGCGGTACATCTTCATAAGCCACATACTCAGGTATGTACTCGGGTACCAGCTCGATCACTTCCGGTTCTTCTGTGGTTACATCTACCCATATGCTTGTTGCCGGTACCTCAGTGCTGAGCTCAATCGGTTCCGCCTTAACCGGTTCAGGCTCTAAGTGCCATGCAACAAAAACCACCATCCATATGGCCAAGATCATGCCTGCTGCCATCAACCACTTTGTTTTCATGTGTTCTCCTCTCTGTTTTCCATTTCTCAAATGCCTTTTGGTGCTCCGGATCCTTAAAGTAATCCGTTACTGCTTTCTCTATATACCCGGCATGAAATACAGTGAGATATTCCGGAATTTCATTTGGAATAATCACTCCCATACTCATCCCTCCTCATACATCTGTTTAGGATCCGCTCCTGTAAACTCACAAATGGCCAAGAAATCATCCGCTCTCAGCTCTCTCCTGCCCTGCATGCAAGGATATAAAACTCCTTTTGTAATTCCTGTTGCAGCGGAGATTGCAGAACCTTTGATGCCCTTTACCTTTATGAATTTCATCAGATTAGCTGTGGCTGTGCCCTGCAATGCTTTCTGTGTAGTCATGTGTACCTCCTTTCTCTGAGTTATCCGAAATGGATAACATGAGATTATAATATTATCCGTTTTGTCATTTGTCAACACCTTTTTATCCCTTTTGGATAAATATGTGTTTCGGAATTGCATGAAATGTGTTATATATATGGTTGGAGGTGTGTAATTATGGATAAAAAAGAATTTGGTGATAGGCTCAAAAATCTCCGCTTATCCTCCGGATTGGATTGGGATACCATCCTGATCCGAATGAGTGAAAGAGGATTTAAAATCGCAAGGCCCACCATTTATGGATACGAACATGGCAGGGCTTATCCGGATCCGGATGCATTTCTTGCCTTATGTGAAATATATGGGTGCAAAGATGTGTTTTCTGAATTTGGTGTGCATCTTTCTAAATCGGATGGCTATGAGGATATCACTCTTTTTGAGGATGAATATTCCCCTGAGAATTGGGCCATGATCAAGAATTTCCTTGCCCTGGTGCCGCCTAAATCAAAGCAGTGATATTAAACTTAGCGATAGGAGTTCCTTATGAATGCAGTAATATACGCAAGATATTCTCCGGGCCCAAGGCAAACCGAGCAGAGTATTGAGGGCCAGGTGAGGGATTGCATGGCCTATGCAGAACAGAATGATATAAAAGTATTAAAGGTTTATGCAGATCGGCATATCTCCGGTACCGATTTTGAAAAGAGAATGGAATTTAACCGGATGCTCCGGGATTCCGAAAAGGGGCAGTTTGAGGCCATCATTGTATGGAAAATTGACCGCTTTGGTCGAGATAGAGAAGAGATTGCCCTGAATAAGATCAAACTAAAGAGGCATGGCATCAAATTATTGTATGCCAAGGAAGTGATCCCGGATGGGCCTGAGGGTATTATCCTTGAATCCCTTATGGAGGGATTGGCAGAGTATTATGTGGCAGATCTGAGGCAGAAAGTAAAAAGAGGCCAAAGAGAATCCGCTCTCAAAGGCCTTGCTGTGTCCGGTATGGCTGCATATGGTTATGCAATCAATTCTGAAAAGAAATATGTGGAGAATGAATCTGAATCCTGGGTGGTTCGGTACGTGTTTGAGAATTATGCCCAGGGCAAAACAGCTGTTGAGATCATCGATGAGCTGGATAAGATGGGTGTAAAGAACCGGAAAGGCGGCCCGATCACCAAGAATGGCATCTATACCATGATAAGAAATGAGAAATACCTCGGAAAATGCACCTATGATGGCATAGAGATACCCATGCCTGCACTTATTGATCAGCAATTATGGGATGCAGTGCAGAGTAAGATCATCCGCCGCCCTCATTCATCAGCTGTGTATAAGGCTCCTGAGAGATATCTGCTCTCATTAAAGGCATATTGCGGTGAATGCGGTGCTATTTTGGTGGGAGAATCCGGATATGGAAAGATAGGGAATAAATATCTGTATTACAAGTGCGCCACACGTAAGAAAAAGGGTGGTGCTAAAGCCTGCTGCCTTAAAACCATCCGCAAGGAGCAGCTGGAGGATTTTGTTGTGCAGCATACCATCTCTGATGTGCTCCAGTATGATGTGATTGATTACATAGCTGATAAGGTAATTGAGATAAATCAGAAACATACTGTGAATGTTTTGCTCTCACAGTTAAAATCCGCCCTCAGGAAAGCGGAGAATGCCCGAAATAACCTCCTGAAAGCAATAGAGGATGGAATATATACCCCTACCACCAAAAACCGCCTTATCGAGCTCGAGAATGAGTGTGAGGAGCTTAAAGTTCATATTGCTAAGGAGAGCATTAAAAAGCCGGAGATAACAAAGGATCATGTTGTGTATTGGCTTGAGATGTTCAGAAAGGGTGATATCAAGGATGATGGTTTCAAACAGAGGCTCCTTGATGTATTCGTTCACTCTGTTTATGTCTACAATGAAAAAGTGGTTATTGCCTACAATTATGCAGACAATAACCACACTGAATCCATTGATGTACCCGGAGCCTTGGAGGGTTCGGATACATTTAAGAAAGTGAGGGATTCGGTTCCGTATCCGAACCTCATTTTCTTATCCGAGTATAACATATTCCTCTACATTGTCAACTCAGCAGCTTAGCCCATGGCCTCAGGAGCCTCATCAAGCTCCTTTTTGGTTTCGATGGGATAAATATACCCCTCAAGGCCTTTCTCTGTCAATTTGGCCATCTCAGCCTCTGCTGTGGCCTTGTCAAAAGGGCCTGCATTCACAACCAGGTAATCACCCTCGGTGATATTCACCTGATCAATCACGGCTGCTGCCTCTTCTTTTCTCTTCTTTGCATACTCAGGTGTATTTCTTGAGAACATTCCGAGCATGATCATGTGCTTTGTTTCTTTCTTCATGGTACCCTCCTACTTTTTGAGATATTTGCTGGAGCTGAATCCGGTATACTGAATGCCATTGAGTGCGAATGTAACATATAACCACTTCACACCGGAGCTATCCAGGGAATAATATCCGTAATTCTTCACCTGTGTTCCTTTGGGCATTACCACAAGGCTCTTTTCAGCTGTTCCTGCTCCGTTTCTCAAATGCAGATCAGCTGATGCCGTGTACGTGCCTGCAAGGCTCTTATCGATCTTCTGAGCTGCCTTGGTTGCTTTCACATCCTTTGTGGGTTTAGGATCCTGCTGCACCGGAGCTGATGGAGCTGCATTGGCATACTTATCAAAATAAGGCTGGCCGTATGATGCTCTCTTTACCTTTGCGGATTCGCTCTGATCCTTAGGCCTCTCATATCCGGTTAAAACTGCATCTGATGCCTCTTTCACGGAATTTGCACCCTGCAACGCTTTCATCACTCCCGGATACCCTCTCAGCTCCTGAGATAAAAACTCAAGCTGCATTCCAAGATCTCCGATGGATTTCTTTTTGTTCAGGGCAAACTGGAGGAGGTTCTGCTTTCTGCTCCAATATGTCCACTGTGCAAGGCCATATCCTGCTGCATCCTTTACAAAGTTCGTATAGGTACCGGCATCAACTGCCTTGGTGTACTGCTCATCATTCATGCCGAGTGATTTCTCATAAGAGTTCTGCAAATTGTTGGATCTCAATCCGCTCTCTGCGTAGAGGTTGCCCATGAGGCCTGCAACACCATAAGGATTGCCAATGAATCCCATGAGGTAATCCCAAATGGTTTTCTCTCCGGTTGTGGTTTCCGGTTTGACTTCGGGCTTTACCCCTGCTGCCTGATCTGAGTAATCTATATAAGGCAATTTGCCGTGTTTCGTCCACATACGCATGTTGTATCCTGCCTTTTGGCCGATATTGCCACATGCGGTGATCTGCACTTTGTTTTCCCACTTAGGTGTGCACTCTATTACAAGGCCATCACCAATGTACACTCCGATGTGCCCCGAGAGCCAAACCGCCTCTCCCGGAATGATGTTTGAAAAGTTCGTGCTCACATCTTTGCACACCTTGATCATTGAATCGGCTCCGATATCCGGAACACCATTCGATGTGTAGGTTGCCCCTCCATATGTGGCGGATGTATTTGCATTCCATCCCCAAAGGATTCCCTTGATGAGGCACACGCAATCAAAACCGAATTTGCCCATTGCATCCCTGCGGATGGCAGCGGCATGTTTCTTGTTGTAATCGTTGTTGGTTGTGTACCTCTGAATGTTCTTTGAGCTGATATAAGCCCCAAAGCATCCCATCACATAATATGTGGGCTGTGCCTGAGCCTGTTTTAACTTCTCAATAAACTCTGCACTCTTCATCATTGGTGATTCACCCCTCTTTCTTGAATATAGCGTTAATTAAAGCCTTGATGGCCGTAGAGAGCTGCTTGTACAAATTGTCATATCCAAAAATTGCTCCGTAGCACACCAGGATGCCCACAATAAATGCAAGGGGCCAGTAATACCAAAAGATGTGCCAATGGGCAATGCTGCACATGATGGCCATTGCCAGGAATGTGAGCACCTCCGCAATAATAAATACAACTACCTGTGCAGGGCAGTTCTCTCTGTTTACGATTTTCTTGATTACCTGTGAAATCACATTGGTGAGAGCAATCAGTACAAATACCGCTGCCGCTCCAATAGAAATGATCTGAATAACTACTGCATAATCCATTTACTTATCCTCCTTTACCCTAATGGTTCCTGTTCCTCCGGTGATTCGGGCTCCCGGATTGCCATTTCATACGTGATTCCGCCTGAACAATTCTCTTTGGATGCCTTGAGTGAGTATGCCCAGTATGCAAACACCTCTCCCACTGTGGCCCCAATCAATGATGTGAGCGGAGATAAATCCTGAAAGTGCCACATTGCCACCATTGAATAGATCTGAATGATGGTGCAGGCAATCATCATGTACCAAAGCCCCACCTTTGAGGTGCTTAATTTCTTTTTGTACTTTCTTTTTGCCTCTTTCTCTTCAAGATCCATGAGGATGAGCTCGTTATCGATCTCAATCTCTTTCATTCTGCGCTCATGCCTTGCTTTTCTAATCTCCATCCCTTTTGCCATTTCTCTTACCTCTTACATCAAAATCATTGGTTTCCTGGCATTGATGGAATACCTGCATTATGTACCGGTATTCTGCCTCATATACTCCATTTGGCTGCTTAGTCCTGGCCACAAGTTTTTCATACTTCTCATTCAGGGCTATGATCTGATTAAATTCCGCCTCTGAATGTCTTATGCCGGGCTTTTGCAGCTCATGGTAAAATGAGAAAATCTGTGTTTTGATCGAATCGGCCACATCGATGGCCTCCTGCAAGGAGAGCTCCTCGATTCTTTTCTCAAGCTCCTCCTGCTTGGCCTCGATGTTCTCAAGCCTCTTGTTTGTTTCCTTTTGGTTCTCATCCATTTTCTCGATGAGAGCCTCCCCTGCTTTCTTCCCGATCCACTTGAGAAGAGAGCTGATTGGATTGATCTTGATCTTGGATACCTCGATAAACACAGAGAGGAATCCAATACCACCAAGAATCCATGTGGTAATCTGTCCTGTACTCATCCGTTTGTTCTCCTTTCCGTGTTATTGATATCCCCTACATTGAGAAAAGTGCAGCTGTTGCATGGTTCCTGGGAGGGAGGTATGTAGTAATCTTTACATTCCCCACACTGCCCATAAAACTTGCATGCACTGCTGCACTCTTCTAATGTTCTTTTGCAGTGGTTTAATGCCTTGTGTTGGCAAATGAAATTATTTTGCCTCAACATCGATAAACATTCCCACAAGCTCTGCATACTCATCATCTGTGATCCTGTCACAGGCAAGGAATACATCGAGCTTTCTCATCTGCTGCTCTTTCCAAATGAGGTATCTCTCAGCTGTAACAGCTCCACGATTATACTCAGCATTCTTTGCTGTGATAACCTTAGACATTGCCCAATATGCCATACCATTGCCCTCCTTTCCCTTAGATTACACCTGCTGATTCCAGCATGCATGATGTATATTCAGCATCCGCTGCAAGTGCCGCAATAATCTGCTCCTGAACCTCAAGCCTCTGTTTCATCTGTTCCATCTCCGGAGTATTAAAGATCTGTGCAAGCTCAACATACTCCTTGTATTCGTTCTGTGTGAGCTGTGCCTCTTCATACTTCCATACAGTGATTGTTTCCTCTCCGGATTCAACCTCTGCCTGGCGGATATTTCTCCTCAAGTAAACTGTGCTCGGGCTCGATGTGGTATCAATCTCATCCGGCCTGTTCTGCTGGGATCCTGTAACCTCTTTCCATACAATCTGCATTGTTCAACCTCCTTTGGTGTTTACTCACAATCTTTTTCATTGTTTTTACTGATACATTGGGCTTAATCCACTCCTGGTATGCATTGTATGTATCCGTGTGGGTGAACCATCCCATATATGAGAGGAGTGAGCTGGCATCTTTCCAGCACACATGCTCCTGCTTTGATATTTGAGCAGCTTTCCTGGTTGCTCTTAACATGATGCTCTCCCGGATTATGGTTCGGTTTCTGCGAAACTCAAATCCCATATAATCAAGGGGCCTGCCATGCGGCATGGATAACATCTGCATGCTGCCTCTGTACTTTTCTATCATTGCATCATACTGAGCTCTGCGCTTGTTCAGCTGATTCTCTGATATAAAGATTCTCCTCTTTCCTCTGTACACCTTGCATTTATACCGGATTCTCATTGCATCAAGCTCTTTGCACATCCATTCAAGCTCTTTGATGGATCCGCAAACAATGGCTGCCTCTTTCACTTCATATTCCAGGCGGAACACCTGCCAATTCGATTTCATCTCAAGGTTGAAATTACCCATCAGGTAATCTCTGATGCTCCTTACCGCCTCATGGATCTGTTTCTTACTGGATCCGAATATCACGATATCATCCATGTACCTGGTCATGTATTTGATGTGCAGCTCCTCCTTGATGTAATGATCAAGAGGTTGCAGCAGGAAATTTGCAAACCACTGTGATGTGTAATACCCCAGCGGTAATCCTATCTCACATGCATCGATGAGGATCTCAAGCAAATCCCTTATCTCTCCGGGCCGGATCTTCTTACGGATCCATTTCCTTAGGATTTCATGATCAACCGATTGAAAGAAATGCCGGATATCCATCTTGCCAACAATCTTTGTGTTCTTTTCATCGGTTCTTAGCCATTTCTCAATCACTTTCTTTCCCAGGTGGGCTCCTCTGCCCGGTACCGAGCCCAAAACATAAATATACATGCCATGCAGCACCGCATCTTTCACTGCATCAACAGCTATGTGATGGATAATCTGCTCAGGCATGTAATCCGGTTTAAGTATCTCTCTTTGCTTATGTGGCCCTCTCTCGTTTATGATGCAGGCATCGTGCTTTTTGAGCTTGATATTGCCCTTTACAAGGCCCTGCTCATATTCCACTACCTCTTGGATGCTTTTCTCCATGTTGGAGAGCACCCTGGCCACATCTGCCCTGTTCCTTTTGCCTTTGGATGGTTTCAGAATGGCCTCCTTTACCTTGTCATGAGAGATTGCCTCATCATCCGCTATTCTAAAACTCCTCATTCAGATTTCTTCTTTCTTATCACCTCAGAGCTCCTGGGCCTATTGCTTACTAAGCTCTGCCTTTATCGGTATAATTTCCACTGGTTAGGGTTATTTCAAACCCCTGAGGTGTAGGAAGATGGTGGGCTTGGTTTATGTTCCATACTTG
>Ga0310690_10008432_pt1 | contig 13070 bp, 11 predicted proteins | sample AusTroGonzalo_MG_2_FD_207661 | JGI IMG/M metagenome (GOLD analysis project Ga0310690, IMG submission 207661) | Bovine rumen microbial communities from tropical cattle in Woodstock, Queensland, Australia - Gonzalo_04 (v2) (version 2) | ecosystem: Host-associated > Mammals > Digestive system >... | reverse complement strand
CCGGGTCGAACGAACCTCTGGTGTACCTGTTGTCGCGCCAGCGGCACCGCAGGGTAGCTATGTCCGGAACAGATAACCGCTGAAAGCATCTAAGCGGGAAGCTGGTCACAAGATAAGATATCCCCATGAGTTCAGTTCTAGACTAGGACATTGATAGGCTGTGTGTGTAAGCCCTGTGAGGGGTTTAGCTTAACAGTACTAATCGAACCATTGACTTTTTATCTTATCGTTTGTTTATTCGAACGATAATTATGCTTGAAGAGATTGTTGAAAACTTGTAAATTACGATGTTGCTGGATTTAATTCTGGTGATTATAGAGCGGGAGTCACCCTCTGATCCATCCCGAACCAGACAGGGAAACCCCGTATCGCCGATGGTACTTTGGCTTAAGCCACGGAAGAGTAGGTCGTCGCCAGAATTAAGTCCAGATGGACATAAAAACCGAAATTTAACCGCCGATTTTGGCGGTTTTTTTGTTGAATTTTTAATATGGTACATTAAAATCAATATAACTTTAATCCTTATAAGGCGATTTTTATGCAATATCTATATCACGGTTCTTGTAACAAATTAAGTATTGAAAATAAATTGTTATGCCATAAACAATGGAACAGAAGTTCGTCTAAAATTGTATCTGGGGTATTTGCCACAACCAGTATAGAAAAAGCCAAATATTTTGGTATTGTGAATTGTATTTCTGCAAATATAGCCGGTTCGCGTAGACGTCTGGACGGTAAGAAAATTTATATGGAGGATTTAAGTAATGTTATAAAACCAAAATTTTATATATATTTGGTCGATTCAACCGGATTTGAATTAGATGAAGGTAATGAGTATATATGCCACAACGATGTAAAAATTTTAGATGTTAAAGAATTTGATTTAGTAAAAATGTTAGACTCAGAAGGTTGGGAAATATATAAAATTCCAAATTTGGACAAACGATTACCAATTAATAAACAAATAGATCAAATGACGGAATTTATAAATTCAGGTCAAGCAAGCAGAGTTAATATTGCAGCACTACTGGATAAAAAATAAAAAAAAACCGCCCATTTGGGCCCCGCAAAATTGAAAAATTTTGTGGGTGATCCCTGTCCTAACTTTCTAAAATTTAATGAAAGCAAGGGCTTTTGTTGGGCGGTTTTTACAACGCCCCAATACTTTATGGTTAACGGGGCATTGCTGGTCTTTTGACCCCAAACCCTTGATAAAATCATTGGGTTTGCTGCGGTATCAAAGACATATATATTATGTATTATTTATTGTTCCCGCGCCATAGGGACGTTTTCTTGTCAAAAATACTGAATTTACGGAATTTTTTGATTGACAATAGTGTATTGTGTACTACAATCTGCGCGTTATGATAGCAGAAAAAACTTTATATTTAATTGCGGGACCAAATGGCAGTGGTAAAACAACACTGGCCAATGAATTGTTGAATACATATCCTGACCTGAAATTTATGAATGCAGACGAAGTTGCCGCGACCAGAAACCTGGGCATGGTTGATGCCGCCCGTATAGTGTTAAATGATATGAATTACAGTTTAAATCAAGGACAATCATTTGTGTGGGAAACAACGTTGTCTGGAACATATCATAATAAATTCTTGAAATTAGCGCACGAGGCAGAATATAAAATTATATTTTCATATGTTATGTTGGCATCCGCAGAACAAAATATTGCGCGCGTTCAACAACGTGTGGCGTTGGGCGGACACAGTGTGCCCGAAGATGTTTTGCGTCGCAGATACCTTAAAAGCATTATGAATTTTGAGTCGGTTTGTAGAATGTCTGACAGTTGGATTTTGTATTACAATGGCGATAAAAAGATTATCGAAATTGCCCGTGGTGATAAAGCAAACCAAGTATGTATTACGGATGATGCGGGATACAAAAAATACCAGATTGCATATAATCACGCATTGGAAGAAATCGTTGTTTTGGCAAATCGTGGTGCACGTCATGCGCAAAAGATCGCGCGCCAGGCCGGTATTAATCCTGTGTTCGAGAAAATACAAAGTGTCAATCAAAACACACTATAATGTTTTTATTGCAATCTGAAAAATGTGTTTTATAATGTTCATACATCACGAGAGAGAACAAATAAAGAGTAAAAAAATGAAAAAAATTGTTCTGCTTTCCGTGTTATTTGGATTAATTACAAATTCTGCATTTGCGACATATTATCGTACAACAACATCTAATTGTGGTGATGCCGCGATGATGGCGAAATTAAATCGCGCCACCGCCGATCATCGTGCCGTTATTACCGAAGTCACATGTGATTACACAGTTCCACAGGTGACCCATGTTATTACCCCGGCACCAGTTGTTGTAAAGAAACCAATTATTCATCACTATGTTGTTAAACCGCGTCCTGTTATTGTTGAATATGTACCAATTACAGTTGTTTCTGTATCGAATACTGAAAGTTGCGATTGTTTCGATTGTGGGTGTTAATAAAGGATAAAATATGACAGATAGACCAAAAGCAAACCCAGATTCAAATAATACAACTAAACACGATAAAAAAGAAATCATCAAGACAACTGTACAAGTTGCTGGTGGTGTTGTTGGTTTTGTTGTTATTGGTTTTTTTATGTATAATGTTGTTAGCACTTTGTTTGATTATTCGGTGGCAGATAAACAACAAAGGAAACAACAAATCCAAAAAGAGTATTTGGATTCAATACATAATCATGGTTATGTGACGGATTCTGTGTATAATATTCTGAAACAAAACACAAAATAGTGAAAAGGAAGAGCACAGATGAAAAAACGCCGAGACATTGTTTGCGGTATTGGTTTTGCAATATTTGTGGTTGGCGGTACGGTGTTATTATCATATGCATCTAATTATGTGGTTAATACTGTTACGAAATGGAAAAATGAACGTATCAAAAAAGCGGTGGCTGAAAATCAAAAAGCAACCGATACAATTATATATAACGCGGGTCAATACACAAAATAATAAAAAAACACCGGCATTTGCCGGTGGGGTTATGTCTACACAATTTTGCAATTTTGTGGGGCCCAAGAAAAATGCCGGTGAATACCGGCATTTTTATTTGTTTTATGCCGATAAAAACGAATCAAAAAAGGCCGGGAAAAAAATTGAAAATCACCAAAAAAATTACTTGCAAAATGGCGTTTCGCCTTGCATAATTTTTGGGCAAAAATAATCAACATATTAAAGGAGTAACCATGAGTCAAAAATGGGTTTATACTTTCGGAAATGGTAATGCCGAAGGTCGTGCCGATATGCGCAATTTGCTGGGTGGCAAAGGTGCAAATTTGGCGGAAATGAACTTGGTTGGTTTGCCGGTGCCTGCGGGCTTTACCGTCACGACCGAGGTTTGCACATATTATTACGAAAATGGTCAAACATATCCGTCTGATTTGATGGACCAGGTACGCGCGGGTATCGCACATATCGAAAATATTATGGGCAAAAAATTTGCAGATATGAATAACCCATTGTTGGTATCTGTGCGCAGTGGTGCGCGTGTTTCTATGCCGGGTATGATGGATACTGTTCTGAATTTGGGTTTGAATGATGAAACAGTAAAGGCTTTGGCACGCGCGGCAAACAACGAACGTTTTGCATATGATTCTTATCGTCGTTTTATTATGATGTTTTCTGACGTTGTGTTGGGTGCCGACATCAATTTGTTCGAACATAAATTAGAAGAAATGAAAGAATCGCGCGGGTACAAGGTTGATACAGAATTGACCGCCGAAGATTTGAAAGAATTGGTCGAACAGTTCAAACAAATCGGTAATGAAATCGGTAAAGTATTCCCCCAGGATCCATGGGAACAATTGAAATTGGGTATCGGCGCCGTGTTCGGTTCTTGGATGTCCAAAAAGGCAATCACATATCGTAAATTGAACAACATTCCTGGCGATTGGGGAACCGCCGTTAATGTCCAGGCAATGGTGTTTGGAAATTCTGGTGATGATTCTGCAACGGGTGTGTGTTTTTCACGTGACCCGGCCACCGGCGAAAACAAATATTATGGTGAATATTTAATTAATGCCCAAGGCGAAGACGTCGTTGCGGGTATTCGTACCCCACAACCAATGAGCCGTGATGATTCTGGTCGCGTGTCTTTGGAAGAAGCAATGCCGGCGGTTTATAAAGAATTGTGCGATGTTCGTGAAAAATTGGAAAAGCATTACAAAGATATGCAAGATATGGAATTCACAATCGAACATGGCAAGTTATGGATGTTGCAATGCCGTAATGGTAAACGTACTGCGGCGGCGGCTGTTCGTATGGCGGTTGAAATGGTGAACGAAGGTTTGCTGACCAAAGAAGAAGCAATTCTGCGCGTTGGTGCCGATCAATTGAATCACTTGCTGCATCCAATGTTGGATCCAAAGGCGGACAAAAAAGTTATCGCCACAGGTTTGCCGGCATCCCCGGGTGCCGCGGTGGGTATGGCCGTATTTAATGCCGAAGATGCTGAAAAATGGGCATCCGAAGGCAAAAAGGTTATGTTAATCCGCGTTGAAACATCGCCCGAAGATATCGCCGGTATGAACGCCGCCCAAGGTGTGATTACTGCACGTGGTGGTATGACATCACACGCGGCCGTGGTTGCACGTGGTATGGGAACACCATGCGTGTCGGGGTCTGCTGATATCAAAATTGATTACGCGACCAAGACAATGACATGTGCATGCGGTGTCGTGATTCACGAAGGCGATTGGGTTTCAATCGACGGTGCACGTGGTGAAATTATCCAGGGTGCCGTTCCAACCGTATCTGCACAATTGACTGGTAATTTTGGTACATTGATGCAATGGGTTGATGAAATCAAAGATTTGACAGTCAAGGCAAACGCCGAAACACCAAAAGATGCAAAACAAGCACGCGACTTTGGTGCCCAAGGTATCGGTTTGGCGCGTACAGAACACATGTTCTTTGACCCATCTCGTATCCAAGATATGCGTGAAATGATTTTGGCTGATGACGAAGCTGGTCGCCGTGCGGCATTGGCAAAATTGTTGCCATATCAAAAGGCCGACTTTATCGAATTGTTCAAGATTATGGACGGTCTGCCGGTGACGGTTCGTTTGATTGACCCACCACTACACGAATTTTTGCCACATACCGATGCAGAAATGCAAGAATTGGCAAATCACATTGGCAAATCTTTGGAATTTGTAAAAACGCGCAGCGAGGCATTACGTGAATCCAATCCAATGTTGGGTCATCGTGGTTGTCGCTTGGCGATTACATATCCTGAAATTTGTGAAATGCAAACACGTGCGATTTTGTCCGCGGCAATCGAATGCAAAAAGGCTGGCGTTTCTGTTCACCCAGAAATCGAAGTGCCATTGGTTGGTTCTAAAAAAGAAGTCGATATCGTCAAAACTGTTATCGATGCAACAGCGGCGGCTTTGTTTGCAGAATGTGGGGACAAGGTCGAATATACAGTTGGTTCCATGATTGAATTGCCACGCGCGGCGGTTTTGGCAAATGAAATCGCCGAAAGTTGCGAATTCTTTGAGTTTGGAACAAACGATTTGACACAAACAACATTGGGTATGTCGCGCGATGACACTGGTAAAATCTTGGATGAATATCGTGCACGTGGTGTTTACGTTGCCGACCCATTTGCATCCGTTGATCAATTGGGCGTTGGGTTGCTTATCAAAGACGCGGTTGCCAAAGCACGTAGCACCAAGGGTAATAATATCCATTTGGGCGTTTGTGGTGAACACGGTGGTGATCCTGAATCTATTTTGTTCTTCCATCAATGTGGATTTGATTCAGTATCATGCAGTCCGTTCCGTGTGCCAATCGCACGCCTTGCGGCAGCCCAAGCGGCGGTCAAATTCCCACGCAAAAAATAATTTTTGCGTTCAACACAAAAAACTCCCAATGATGGGAGTTTTTTATTGTTATAAATTTTGCATTGTTGTATATATGCGTATGCACAAAGGATTTATAATGACAAAACAAAAATCACAAATTTTACCAACATCACTTTGGAAATTTTATTTTCAGTACGCATTTCGTGGTTATGGTTGGATAATGTTTGTTTGGGCGTTATTATTGTTTGTAGTATCGTGTGATAATATATTATTTCCATTGTATCAAAAATGGTTGGTCGCAACATTAGAAACCCCGGTGCCATACGGTATGACATGGTTGCAACATATTTTGCCAACAATTATTTTAATTGTTGTTTTAGACGTTGGTTTAATGGCGTGTTCTTTGTTGCGCTGGGCATTTTTTCAACGTTGGTCCCCGTATGTCGGTCAAAAAATATCAACAACATTAACAAATTATACCCAAACCCAAAGTATGTCGTGGTGGGTATCTCGATTGCCCGGCAAAGTCAATCAACAAATAAATTATGTCCAAGAAATTCCAGATACATTAAGTTCTTTATGGTGGTCGGTATGTACATTAATAACGATTATCATAAATTCTGGAATGTTGTTTCATATAAATTTATATGTTGCAATAATATTTTTATGTGCGTTTTGTTTTCGTGTTTGGTTTTCTTGTATGTTACGAAAAACATTAAAAACATCTGCCGAAGACAAGGCTGTTGCACAAAGTACATTATCAGGAAAATTAGTAGACAGTTTATCGAATTTTGCAATTGTAAAATCTTTTTCGGGTGTCAAACACGAAGAAAAATATTTAGAACCACATCGTAAAAAACAGATAAACACATCCGTTCGTTTTGCTTTTCTGAACAGATTTTTTTGGGGTGTTCCGGGCACATTGGAAAGCATATTTTTTGGAATTACATTATTCCTTTGTTCTATGTTATATTTTCGTGGAGAAATAACGATTGCCGATATTGTGTTTACAATCAGTGTGTTTTTTACTGTCGTTTGGGGCATCAGTGCTTTGGTGGATAAAGTCCCCGATATCATCGATAAAATCAGCGGTGCGTCCAAGTCGTATCGCGAATTGGTTGGTGTAATTGATGTTGCAGATATTGATAATGCACCGGAATTGAAAGTATCGCACGGTAAAATTGAATTCCAAAATATATCTTTCAAATACAGAAAAAAATATGTCTTGCGCGATTTCAATTTGATAATTAAACCCGGTGAACGTATTGGTATTGTCGGGTTATCTGGGGCTGGTAAAACTACATTAGTGAATTTATTGATGCGTTTTTATGATCCAAATGATGGTGTTGTTTTAATTGATGACCAAGATATAGCGAAAGTATCGCAATCGTCGTTGCGTGAAAATATTTCGTACATCCCCCAAGAACCAACAATGTTTAATCGTACGATACTTGAAAACATAGAATATGGTCGCCCCGGTGCAACATTACGCGAAATAAAGACCGCAGCCATAGAGGCGTCTGCCGATGAATTTATTCGTGGCACCGAAAAGAAATATAATTCTTTGGTTGGTGATCGCGGTATAAAATTATCCGGTGGCCAACGTCAACGGGTTGCAATTGCACGTGCATTCTTGAAAAACGCGCCAATCTTGATTCTGGACGAGGCTACGTCTGCCCTGGACAGTGAAACCGAAATCGCAATACAAAAATCTTTTGATAAATTGTCTGCGGGGCATACAACTCTGGTTGTTGCACACCGGTTGTCAACATTACGCAATATGGATAGAATTATAGTATTGGACAAAGGCCGTGTCATTGAATCTGGCACGCATGCGACATTGTTGCGCAAAAAAGGTTTGTATGCGAAATTATGGAAAATGCAATCCGGTGGTTTTTTGCAAGAAAAATAAAAAAATATTGACCCAACCAAAAACAAAGTTTTATGATGAAAATCATAGAAAGGCAACTTTAACCAAAAGGATGAAAAATGAAAAAAATAGTTTTATTTGGATTGGTTTGTGTAATGGGTGCGGTGTCCAATGCGAACGCCGGGTGGTTCAGTAATTTGTTTTCTAAACAATCAGAACCTGCAACTTTAAGCGATGCTTGCAACTCTGATGAAATCACATCGATTTGTCCGGAAATTGCTTTGGGTGAAAAAACATTGACCCAGTGTTTGTCTGAAAATGTAAAATCTTTGTCCAAAAAATGTGCAAAATATGTAAAAAAATCTGTCAAAGAAAATAAAGAATTGATTTTGGAAAATAAAGATTCTGCTACAAACGCCGTGACCGAACAGGTGCAAACGGTTAAAAACGCGGTTGCTGAAAAAAAGGCGTCAAAGGCCGAAACAAAAAAAGCAATAACCGATAAAAAAGCAAAAATAAAAGCTGATGCCAAAGCGGCGGTCAAAGAAGTAAAAGATACGGCCGCTGCGGTTAAAAATGATGCGATTGAAACCGGTAAATCTGTGAAAGAAATCGTGAAATAATATTGGTGCATTTATTGTGATAAAAAAGCCGGTCTTTTGCCGGCTTTTTTTACGTATTTTTCTATTTACACGATTGAAATAAAAATGCTATAATAATTCTAAGTGAAGGTTTAATTATTAAAAAACGGCTGAAATATGCTGTTTTAGGAGAGCTCTATGAAAAACCAAAAAATTGTAAACGCATACAAGAATGCTGTGGGAACTGTGTTTTTGTTGGTAAGTGGTTTGCTTATGTGGTCGGTTTTTTCCGATATGAAGGCATACGGTGACCCAATTGCGCCAACAACAACTACAACGGCACGTGCAAATCCTGCGCGCACTGCATCAACGCGCCAGGTGTCCACGGCGCGTACCGCCACGACACGTGCAGGTGCATCACGCACGGTCACAACGCCGTCGCGTACCGCCGCAACATCAAACGCGCGTAATATCAAAACTCGCAGTATCAGTGTTCGCAGTAATGACGGTAATGTTCGTGATGTGAAACAGTCAACACGTTCAGTTGCATCGCGTACAACGGGTACAAATACAACAATGCGTGGCATTGCGGCGCGTAATACCGGTCGTGTTGTTGCACGTACGGCAAATTCATCCCGGGTCAGTTTAATTGGTTCTGGATTGCGTGCGTCGACGAATTCCAGTGTTTCTGTTTCTAATTTGACTGCAAAGTTGTACACGGGAAATTATTCTAATATCATCGATTCTACAACCGGACTTATTTCTGCTGATGCGTACAGCAATTGCTTGGAAAGTTATTATACATGTATGGATGAAATTTGCACCGCGCGCAGTGATACCAAAGGGCGTTGTTCTTGTGCCGGTCGTGCGACAAATTTCTTAGAGGCCGAAAGTGCGTTGGAAAAGGCAAACGAAGAACTTATCAATTTGTCTGGTCAATTGGCGTTATTGATATCGACCAAGGGTAAAGATGTCAGTGTCGCATTTCAATTAACCGATGCTGAAAAGGTTATGAATTGCGTGTCATACAAAGATATGATAAATCAATATGGTTCCACATCTGGTTCGGCCGACGCGGATAAAGTTGCCGAATGGTGCTATGCCCACGGTTTTTATACCGCGACATGCGGAATGCCGTCTTATTGTAATGACGGTTCTGTGGACGGTTTTGATATCGGCAATATCGATGGTTCGTCATCTGATATATTGGCGTCATTAAAGGCTTGGGCAAATGCCAAAGATTTAGCGAAACAATATACGACATCTGATACAGATAATTTGTTGAGTCAATACACAACAATTTCCGGTGTTGTAAACGGTTTGGCGGGTATCAATACAACAACCGATACATCTGCGGCGGCATTAGATACATTGGCAAACAAATGGGGTTATGAATTGTTCGAATATGCACATAACAACGTTTGTGGTCGTGTGTTGGATTCATGCTTTAACGGAATTTACGAGGCGTGCGGAACACCACCGTCTGGTACAGATTCATCTGGTAATAAAATTGGCAAATGTGCAAATGGTGCGGCGACTTCTTGCCCATATAATTACAACAGTGCGATTGCCGTCACAACATCTGGCAATGGCTCGGGCGAGGTTGCATTGAACGAACGTGGTTCCACGGGTTCAACGACATCAACATCTGCGTCTTGCTTTGGTTATACCAGCACCAGTGGTGATCCATATGCATCTTTGCGTGGCCCGGTGGCGGATGCCCGTCGGTCCATTATGCAAAAATACTTGCTTGATGCAAATGCCGCATGCGATACGTATGGTAATGCGTTGAAAACAACCGCACAAAACATCAATTATCAAAAGATTGCGGCTGAACAGGCGTTGCGTCAAAAACGTATGGATTTCTATAACGAAGAAGAAACCAAAATCGAATCCGAAGCGATTACTGCATATGCTAACTTTAACGAGTGCATAAGTGAAATCTGGGATTGCTATAATGAAAATGTGGATGAAGAAAACTGGTCAACGGCGCGTATCAAAACATATTGTGCCCAAGTTGCCAATGTTCCGCATTGTTATGAACCGATGATTTGCAAATCGCCAATCGCACAATTTAATGCGATAATCGACAAGGTTGATACAAATAAATGTAATTACAGTTCTGAACGTGATGGTGATAATGCAAATACATGCCGTAACATCGTGACGTTGCAAGAAATCTTGTATGGTACGGGCACATTAAATGTGTCATCAACCATCGCATTTACCGCGGATGACAAAGGAAATTCTGCGGAACTGCGTGAGGCCTGTTTGTTAAACGCTTTGGGATGTGGTAATGGCAATACAAATGATGGTACCCAGGGTTGCTTGCGCGACTTTAACAAGTCAGATTACACATCTAACTAAAAATCACTTGAAAGCGAAACGCCCGATGAAAATCGGGTGTTTTTTTATGATAATTCCGCCCCAAAAGCGATATAGCGTGGATGATGGTCGGCATAAACCGGTGTGGGGTAATGCATAAATTTTTCGACAAAACACTTGACAATATGATAAAAAATGATAGTATTTGCACAAAGTTTTAGACAATTTGGTCAAAACAGAACAAGAACAAAAAGCGTAAAGGTTAAAAAATGAGTAATTTTGCAATCTTTCAAACCGGTGGCAAACAATACCGTGTGCAGGTTGGCGACACAATCAAGGTCGAAAAATTAGACGCTGAAAACGATGTCGAATTTGACAAGGTCTTGATGGTTGGCGACAAAATCGGCAATCCATATATCGATGGTGCACGCGTTATCGCAACCGTTGTTGAACAAAAACGCGATGATAAGGTTTTGGTGTTCAAAAAGAAACGTCGTCAAAACTATCGTCGTACACGTGGTCATCGTCAATACATCACTGTATTGAAGATTAAGGAAATCAAGGGCTAGTTCCCGCCAAAGGAGTGAATTATGGCACATAAGAAAGCTGGTTCTGCTACTTCGAACGGACGCGACTCTGCTGGACGCAGATTAGGCGTTAAAAAATCCGGTGGTGCACGTGTTATTTCTGGGAATATCATTATTCGTCAACGTGGCACAGTGTTCCATCCTGGGGACAATGTTGGTATGGGTAAAGACCACACATTGTTTGCAAAAACCACAGGTGTCGTGAAATTCAAGCGCGGCAGAAACGATCGCAAGACTGTTTCGGTGGTTCCCGTAGAAGAAGCGAAATAATAAAAAATGTCCCGGCAATCGCCGGGAATTTTTTTAATTCGGACACTCTGAACTTTCTCTTTTATCTGTTCCTAAAATATGATATAATATAACCATAAATGAGGAACATTTTTTTATGCTTTTTGACGGTGATACTATTTGCACCCAACGCTGTTTTGGCGGCGGGCTCAGCGCGTTCGACGGCAAAAAGCGAAATAAATGCTGATAATTCTCGCATTTCGGGGGCCGCGCGCACAAATGTTGCACGTGCCGGTGTAATAAATACTAATCGTGCTGAAAAATCGGTTTCGCGTGATAAAGATATTGCTGCACGCGCGGCTGTCACATCGCGCACCATAGGAAATTCGGCCGTTGTATCGCGCACGTTGGAAAAACTTCGTAATGCGGCGGCTGTGCGTCAACGTAATCAATCAGCCCAAATGACTGAAAAAAATACGTCTGATGTAAATGCGCGTGTTGAAAATATTGAACGCAGTGTCGCAAATCGTGCCGCGACCAAAACAGCAACGACAAAAGACAAAAAGGTTTCTGCCCAAGATGTGGCGGATGCCAAAGATTTATTAGAACAAACGGCGGGCTTGAATAAATCGTGCCAAGAACAATACAACGAATGTATGGATCAATTTTGTGCGGTTGTGGACAGTAATCAAAAACGGTGCAGTTGTTCCGCAAACCTTTCCAAATATTCCGGTGTCCAAGATGCGGTGACACGTGCAAATAACGAATTAAATTCGGTTGCACAACGTATTCGTTATGTTGGATTATCTGCCGATGAAATTCGTGCAATTATGACCGAGACCGAGGCCGAAGCCGAATTAGACGATAACAAAGATACATCTGAAACACGCAGTATGTTGTCCAAGATAGAGGCGTTAATCAAAGATCCATCGACCAAGGTTGATATGACAGGGTCCAGTGATTTTGGATTGGATTTGAATCTTGATTTTTCAGATAACGGCGCCGATATGTTCAGTTTGGATTTCTTGAACGGTGAAAGCGACAGTATTTCCAATAAACGCGGTACCGCGTTGTATAACGCCGCCAAGAAACGTTGTAAAAATATTCTGAATAATTGCGTGGATGTTGGTGCGACATCTAACCAAATTACCGGCAATTATGATTTGGCAATTGATAAAGATTGTATTGCGTATGAACAGGGCCTGAAAAAAATGAACGAAACATTGCAATCCAATGTTCGCAGTGCGGGGTTGATGTTGCAAAAGGCGCGCCTTGCAGTATTGCAAAACAAAAATCAATACGATATCAAGGGATGTGTTTCTGCATTGGAATCTTGTATGACTGACGATATGGTATGCGGTTCTGATTATACAAAATGTTTGGACCCAACAAAAAAATACATCGATGAAAATGGTACGGTTGTATTGGGCCAAGATATCACCAATATCACCGATTTTATGCAAGGATTCAACAGCGGCATGATTACCGCCGAAAGGTTATCTTCGGCATCTGGGGTGACCATAGATGACGCCAATTGCAAAAATAACAATAATAACGATGGTTCATGTGTAATTAAATACCTGTTAACAAAAATTGGTACGGGTGCAACAGTCAAAGACGGTGGTTTATGCCGTGCTGTATTGGATA
>Ga0310690_10008431_pt1 | contig 13070 bp, 20 predicted proteins | sample AusTroGonzalo_MG_2_FD_207661 | JGI IMG/M metagenome (GOLD analysis project Ga0310690, IMG submission 207661) | Bovine rumen microbial communities from tropical cattle in Woodstock, Queensland, Australia - Gonzalo_04 (v2) (version 2) | ecosystem: Host-associated > Mammals > Digestive system >... | reverse complement strand
TTAAATCATGGGAAGATGGATATTCATTACCTGATAAAATTTATTGGGAAAAGATAGAAGAAGCAATAAAAACTCCTTTAGATCAAGTGGAGTTTCCAATGTTTAGAACATTGTTGGATATTAGAACGAGTCTTGGATTAACACAAACACAGTTTGGTGATTTGATAGGAGTTTCGTTAACTACAGTTAATAGATGGGAAATGGGGAAATCATTTCCACCAAAAACAAAATGGAAAGCAATAGAAGAAGTCTTAGGTATACCATTTAATCAGATAAGGTTTAGCAAATAGGGGGTAATAAAATGGCTACTAACGATAAGAATTATTTAGTTTCAATCCATGATGGACTTAATGCAAGTCTTGAAAAACAAGTAGATGCTTTGCCTAAAGAGTTTAATAAACAAAGATTTGTTCAAAACTGTATGACAGTTCTCCAGGATGGTCAGGCTGATTTTTCAAAGTGCGCTCCAACAAGCGTTGTTCGTACTTTGCTTAAAGGTGCTTTCCTTGGATTGGATTTCTTCAATGGTGAGTGCTATGCGATTGCTTACGGAAATACTGTTTCATTTCAGACTGATTATAAAGGTGAAATTAAACTTTGTAAGAGGTATTCAAGCAATCCAATTAAGGATATTTATGCAAAGGTTGTGCGTGAAGGTGATGTATTTGAGGAAGTAATTGAAAACGGAAATCAAAGTATTAACTTTAAGCCGATTCCATTTAATAATGGTGAGATCATCGGTGCGTTTGCTATCTGTTTGTATAAAGATGGCTCTATGATTTATGATACAATGAGCAAGGACGAGATTGAACATACTAGAAAAACATTTTCTAAGCAAGCATCAGGCAAAGCATGGACAAACAGTTATGGAGAAATGTGTAAGAAAACAGTTTTGCGTAGATTATGTAAACTGATTGATTTGAATTTTGACACGACAGAAGCTATGCAGGCTTTTGAAGATGGTTCTGCTTTTGATGTTAAAGGTACTGAAACAAAAGAACCGGAAAAGGCTGTAGATATTATGGCAGATATTGACAGTGTAGATATTTTCGATGCAGAAGTTACAGAGGTAGAAAATGGAAAATAAATTAATCTTAACTGATGATAACTATTATTCTGTCGAAGCTAATAAAGCCTACTGTAGTAGCTCACAATACAAGGATTTTATGGGTTGCCCTTTGAAGATTGGTTGTGAAGAACGTGCTTTAAAAACGATCAATGGTGAATATAATCCCGAAACTACTAAGGCATTACTTATGGGTAGTCTTTTAGATGCTTTATGGGAAAATGATGATCCGGAGTATATCTTACAGCGCTTTCCGGATTGCGTTTCTTCCAGGGGCGCTACAAAAGGACAACTGAAATCAGAATATATGGAGGTCATGCAGATGTATCAGACCACTTTAAGGCAGGAAAAGTTTTGCGCTTATATGAGTGGCGACAAGCAAACAATAATGACCGGAGAAATCGAAGGGTTGCCGTTTAAGATCAAAATAGATTCATACATTGACGGAAAAGCTATTGTCGATTTGAAGACCACAAGGACTTTAGATAGGAATTACAGATATTTTATTCCTGATAGTGGCGAAAGATTGCCTTTTTATCTTGCTTTCGGGTATGATATACAACTTGCTATTTATCGTGAGATTGTCCGTCAGAATACCGGAAACAACTTGCGTTGCTATTTGGCTGCTATTGACAAAGAAACGCATCCTATCTGCGATATTATTGAATTAAGTTCTAAACTGTTGGATGAAGCATTGGAGCGTATTAAAATGAATTGCGAACATATAATAATGCTAAAAGGTGGAGAAATTGACCCTATCAGATGCAATCATTCAGAATGTGATTATTGTCGAGATACGCATAAATGCGAAGTGATTAGTAATGAGGAGTTCGAATTATCAGATGAACAGAAATAGTATTGTTACGGATTACATGAATTTCTGCATGATATGCGGAAAGCCTTTGGTTGAAATACATCATGGGCTTTCAGGTACAGCAAATAGAAAAATTGCGGATGAATGGAAAGTTCTGCTCCCTTTATGCCCGTATCATCACAACTCTTCTAAAATGAGTGTGCATCTTAATTTGGAAATGCAAGTATTGTCAAAGCAATTATCACAGCTTGCGGTTGAAAAGGAAATATATCGCAGACAGTTGTATAATGATGATAGCGATCCGGCAAGGGAACAGTTCCGCAAGCTATTTGGAAAATCATTTTTGTAAGCCATTTTGTTGTCTATAGATCAAAAGGAGTGATGCCGATGGGCTAAACGAAAATCGGTCTGAAAAAGGAATAATATATCACACGCAGGGGGTTGTCGATAAAGGGCAATCCCCTTTTAAGGAGAAGTATGGAATACAGAGTAGAGATTAAAGGAAAGTTTTATAACAAAACAAAGACTGCTCCTGGATGGAATGATAGAATATCTGCAAGCGCAAGGCATCCGATGCAAGGTGGAAAAATGGAAAAGGATTTTGTTATGGTATGCGCTAATGCAATCAGGAAATATATGCGTAAGGTCAAGATTGAAAAACCTATACGGATCACTTATATATTCCATGAACCGGACAGAAAACGTGATTTAGGTAATATTGGATATATAGATAAACCTTTTGAGGATGCTTTGCAGTTGGTAAAAATCATCCCAAACGATAATCAGAATTATATACAAGAAATCCATTTTATTTTGGGCGAAACAGACAAAAAGAATCCCAGGATAGAAATTATCATTGAAGAAATTGAATAAACGTGATATGATAATAATAGTCAAGAAACGCATAGAAATTCCAATTTGTGTTCCCCCCAGGAAAGGCACTCACGGAAGAGTGCTTTTTCTATTGCCAAAATTTGAAATATGCTGTATAATAATAATGCGACTTCTGAATAGAAATATTCGGAGAAAATGTATTGGAGTCAGCACTCCTTTCAATCTTTTATTGGTGGAACAAAGGCATCCGGAAGGGTGCTTTTGTTATTTTTGTGTTGCAAATTTTGGCAAATAATGATACAATCAGTTTGTAAGTATAGCGGACTTACGACGAATATAGGTTATTATAGGCTTTAAGTCTATTTAACATACACCGACCATGAGTGCCGCTATCGCTTGTGGTCGGTTTTTTATTGAGGTTATATATGGAAATAAAGAATGGAAATCAGGCATTGTTTGCTTTTCTCGATTTTTCACCTAAATGTAATGAAATTGTATGGGATTTTATTAAGAAAAACAATGAGAATGATTATAAGCTTAAAGGAAAAATGAATGATGCAATTATAAATATTTCCAGGTGTAAAAGTGAAATAGAAAAAATATTTTATTTGGCTTTACAACTTTACATTATAGATGTTGGATATGCAAGGTATATAATTGAACCACAATACAAAATATCAATAGGCTTTGAATATTATAGTGCTGATTTTTTGGTATTTGACAGTTGCAATCCATCATTTCTTCTTTTGATTGAATGTGATGGACACGAATTTCACGAAAAAACGAAAGAGCAGGTTATTTATGATAATGAAAGAGAATACAAGTTAAAATCTGCCGGATATGATGTTTTGCATTTTAGCGGATCAGAAATATATAACAATCCTTATGAGTGCGCAGAAAAAACACTGAATTACATAAGCAAAAACAATAAAAAGTGAGGGTTTAATTATGTCAGTAATGCGTGTAAACAAAAACAGAAATTATACTGTAATGAGTAATTATCATTTACAAGACAGAAATCTTTCATTGAAGGCTAAGGGGTTGCTTTCGATCATGCTTTCACTTCCAGAAGATTGGGATTATTCCGTAAATGGATTGGTTGCAATTTGTAAGGAAGGTGAAACTGCTGTTGTATCTGCCCTGGATGAATTGAAGAAGAACAACTATGTTGTGGTCACAAAAATATTTCCAAACAAGGAGAATGGTGGTAAGTATGAATATATATATGATATTTACGAAGAACCATATACTCCACAACATATAGAAACTCAATCAGTGGAAAATCAAGATGTAGAAAATCAAGGGGTAGGTTTTCTAGGTCTTGAAAACATGGGTCTATATAAAGATATAGATAATAATAATAATATAGACTATTATATTACTAAAAAAGAAAATACTAAAGAGAAAAAAGACAAACCTCAAAAGGATATAAATTCCATGATTGAGGAAAAAAACTTTTCTCCGGAAGTTACATCTGAATTAAAGGAATGGGTTCAGTACAAAAAGGAAAAGAAGCAGGGTTATAAGCCTATTGGTTTTAGCAAGCTTCTTACACAGATACAATCTAAAATAAATGAATATGGAGATACGGCTGTTATAGATTGTATAAACCTTAGTATGGCTAATAATTGGCAGGGAATTACTTGGGATAGAATTAGTCAGTTTAAGACAAAATTTGAAGTAAAAAAGCATACAGTTGATGAACCATTGGACGAAAACGACGATGAAGAATGGTCAGACGAAAGATGGGAAGAAGAATTTCGCAAAAGAGGAATATAAGGCGGTGACATTAAATGAAGTATACTCCATACGAATTTAAAAAAGACGATGCTTTCAGATTTGCTAATCACATTGGAATACAGACTAAAGAACGTGGCGATGAATTGCATTTTAGCACTTGCCCGTATTGTCGTGGTGGTAGCAAAAGAGATAAAATGACATTTTCCATTAATCTTAACAGTGGTGCTTTTAAGTGCTTACGATCATCATGTGGTGTTCAGGGTAACATGATCCGTTTATCACAGGATTTTGATTTTTCACTTGGAAATGAAGTAGACAACTATTTGATGCCAAAAAAGAAAGTAAAGAAATACAAAAAGCCGGAAAAGCCTATTGAACCAAAAGAACCGGCAATTAAGTATTTGCTTTCCAGGGGAATAAGTGAAGATACTGCTAAGAAGTATGAGATCACAACACAAACAGATAAAGATAACATATTGGTATTTCCTTTTTATGCTGATAATGGGGACTTAATGTTTGTTAAGTACAGAAAAACGGACTTCGATAAAACGAAGGACAAAAATAAGGAATGGTGCGAAAAGGATGGTACACCGATTCTTTTCGGTATGAAGCAGTGCAATTCCGATAACAAAACACTGATAATCACGGAAGGGCAGTTAGATTCTTTATCGGTTGCCGATTGCGGATTTGAAAATGCTTTGTCAGTGCCGACGGGTGCAAAAGGATTTACATGGGTTGCATACTGTTGGGATTTTGTAAATAAGTTCGATGAAATAATTGTGTTTGGAGATTATGAAAAAGGACATATAACGATTTTGGATGAAGTCAAGTCCAGGTTCAGAAGGTTAAAGATCAAACACGTTAGAGTAGAAGATTATAAGGATTGCAAGGATGCTAATGATATTTTGCGGAAGTATGGTAAAGATCAGATTAAAATTTGCATCGAAAACGCTGTAACATTACCGATAAATCATGTGGTAGACCTTGCAGATGTTAAAGATATAAATCCGTTTGATATTGAGAAACTGCCGACAGGATTTAAGGATATTGATAGTTTACTTTATGGTGGCTTGCCTTTTGGCGGTTTAACAATCGTAACAGGAAAAAGTGGACTTGGTAAGTCAACGATTGCAAGCGGTATTCTTTTGAACGCTATAGATAGCGGTCACAGAGTTTTTGCATATAGTGGTGAATTGCCGAATCATAACTTTAAGTCCTGGATGACGTTTCAAGCTGCCGGAGCAGACAGAGTATTTGCGTATGAAACAAAATGGGGCGATAAAGGCTACAATATATCCGATGCAAACAAGAAAATGATTTCCGAATGGTTCAGGGAAAAGATTTATCTTTTTGATGAAACAGACATTGAAGAGGATGAATTGATTGATTTGGTAAGGATTGTTGAAGATGTGATTATTAGGAACAGTTGTGATGTTGTTTTGATTGATAACTTAATGACAGCTCTTGACGTTACACAATATTCCGTCAGTGACAAGTACGAAAAGCAAAGTAATTTTGTCCGTGCTATTTCAAGGATTGCAAGAACATACAATGTTTTGATTATCCTGGTTGCACACATGAGAAAAAACAACTTTGGAAACAATGGAAACGATGAAGTTGGTGGATCGTCAGATGTTACTAACCTTGCATCCGTAACGCTTATGGTTGACACTGATAAGAATGATCCTGAAACAAGAGTTCTTAAGTGTTGGAAAAACAGGTTGTTTGGTAAAGTAAATCAATCAGGAATTATTGTGGAGTATGATGAAAAGTCCAAACGTATATATGGCATAAATGATAACAAAGATAAAAAGTTTGGATGGGATAATATTACTTCCGAAGGATTCAAGGTGGTAGAAGATAATCCTTTTGATTGAAATAAGCCCATACAGCGATTTTAAATGCGTAGGTGGTAAATGTATTGTTGAATGTATTTAAAGTGGCTGTATGGTCAAAATAACCGTATTAGAAGGTGGTGAATGAATGGAAGAATACTTAAAGCTGATTGGAGAAGCAAGCAAAGATGCCTGGATGATATTTAAAACACATACAGATGCCTTTAATCAACCGGATAAATGGTGGGATGATTTATTGAGTGAGATCGAAAAAACAGTAAACAAGTACAAAGGTACTGATGCAGAATTGTATATATGGCATTATTTAACGTTTGTAGTTATGCCTGAAATTGAGAGAATGTCAAAAGCTGATAAGAAGGGTATTAAGCAATATGCGGTGACAGAGGAATCGTATAAGCGTATAATGGGAGAAAAAAGGAAGGGAGAAGGAAAATGAAAACGGGTAAAGGGTTAGCAGAATATGCTATAAGCAAAATAGGACTTCCGTACTTCTACGGATGCAAAATGCAGTTGTTGACAACTGATTTGATGAACAGGCTGCATAAGTCTTATCCATCCATGGTAACTGCAAAATACATGAATAAGGCTGTAAAACAGAATCAATTGCTTAAGATTAACACGGATTGTAGTGGTTTGATCGGAGCTTATAGAGAAAAGCATTTGGGATCATCACAGCTTTATTCAACTGCATACAAGCGTTTATCTATTAGTGACGTTAGGAATTTTGCCCCAGGAGTTGTCCTTTGGAAATCCGGTCACGTTGGAGTGTATATCGGAATGGAAGATGGAGTTCCTATGTGCGTAGAAGCAAAAGGGATTGATTATGGAGTAATAAAAAGCAGAGTTTCTGCTACAAATTGGCAGTATGGATTGACTTTTAATGATATGGAATACAATTATGATGTTGCTGTATTTGGAGTAAGCAAGAAGAAAAATCCATATGTGGAACCAACACATTTATTGCAAAAGGGAATGAAGGGAAACGATGTTAAATGGCTACAGTGGGAATTGAGAGAAGCCGGATTTGATAGACCTTTTGAATACAAAGGGAAATCATATGGTGCAGTTCTGATAGATGGTGATTTTGGCAAGATCACAGATGCGGCTGTAAGGGCTTATCAGGCATCTTGTAAAATAACCATTGATGGCAAGGTTGGAAGCATTACAAGAACATGGTTAAAGGGGTGATATAATGGAGAGAGTTATAGAAAATGTAAAAGTCGGTGATATTCTGGTGGATCATATAGACGAAGAAGGGAAAGCAGTAGAAATGGTTGTTACTGATGTATACAAGCATTGTGTTATTGCAGTTAAGAAAAATGGTATTAGAAGGGGAATCAGCTACGGAGAATTGGTACAACGTGGAAAAGAACCTAGTTATGGATGTTTTTACACAACATCTAAGATTCAGAGAACAGATTATGAATTGGAGGAATCAGAATGTTAGCTATAAGTGATGATGACATTGTAAGCTTTATTGCTTACTATTTCCGGAATCATGGATATGCTCCTTCTTACAGAGAAATTGCTGATGCAGTTAATTATGGCAGCGTATCTTCTGTTAAAACAAGAATGGACAAGCTGTTTATTAAGGGATATTTGGAAACGGAAGAAGAGGATATTTCATCCAGGGCATTTAGAGTATCTTCTAAGTATGCAGAAAAATTTGGTGGTGTTACTTATGAAGGGTAATAATTATAAAATTATCGCTGTTGACTTCGATCAAACATTGTCTTATGGGGAATATCCGGCTTGTGGAAAACCAAATATGAGATTAATCAAGTACATTAAAGAATTACAAGCTAATGGGGATAAGATCATATTATGGACTTGTCGAGAAGGCGAAGCTCTTGAAGCTGCTGTTGAGTGGTGCGCTAATTATGGATTGTATTTTGATGCTGTTAATGACAATTTGCCAGAAATTATAAGCCGTTTTGGTATTAATTGCAGGAAGATTTATTACGATCACTATTTAGATACATCTAATTATATTCCGGATTATGCGATTCAGAAGCATGAACAGGACAAGAAAAGAAAAGTTGCAAAAATCTATTGAAAATCAAAATTATATGTCTTATACTTTAAACAGTGGATTTTGGTTTTTTACATTCTCACTTTAGCCCTTGGGGAGCAGACAAAACTGCTTCCCTTTTTTTGCAACAAAAAAGCACTTGCCGTAGCAAGCGCCTTTTCGCCACCAAATTTTAAATAAAAGAAGTTTTACAATGAAATAATACCATATTTAGCATAATTTGTCAAATAGAAAAAGCGCTGCACATAGGGGTAGGATGCAACGCTTTTTCAAGCACTTGATATATTGGATGATAGGGAAAAAGTATAATACTTTTGATAACATTATAACACTAAAAAATTATTTTGAAAAGATTTTTGCCAAAAAATTGCAAAAAATTTTGATAGCCCCCTGGTATAAAAAATAGCATGGAGAAAATCCAAAATTTTTTTGAATTATACATCCATGCTACACAATATGATCGAAATTTGTATGAATCCTGAAAATAGATTTATATGTTTCTTGGAAGATCATTTTTCCCAAACATCAAACATAATGACAAAAGGCATATCATAAAACCTCCTGTTGCATCTTCCGGAAGAAGTACCATTTCAATAATTCCTATCATTAACAATACGATTCCATAGATTTTCTGCTTCATTTCTTGATTTCCCCTTTCATTTCTTCGATTTCAGATGGATAAAATAAACTTGCGATCGTGTAAAGGTCTGTTTTTGCACATACAGCCCACTGCATACATTTTGCTAGTGTGGGGCTTACGTTACCATTAAGATAACGACAAATGTTTGTCCGGCTCATTCCCAAAGCTACAGCAAACTGATTGAAATTTTCAAAACCTATTGACCGGATCACATTTAATTGATTCTCTGTAGGTTTGTAATTATTGTTCATTTTCTAATTTCTCCTTTCAAAAATTTTTTCTGAAAAAAATTGCAAAATATTTTGATCCCCCCCAGGGTCTAAAATTCGCCCCGGAAAAAAGCCAAATTTTTTTTGAATTATCAGATATTCCAGGACAACTTGTAAAAATTTGCAGTTGTCCCGGAAATAGGTCTTATACCCAATCAGGGCAGGTAAATTCCAGGGCTTCGGCATCTTCCGGCATGGCATCAAGTCGGCAAAACGTTTCCCCGTATTCGGTGCGGCAGTTTCCGCAATTCGCACAGCTTCGGCAAGCGCTCCGGAGTTGTTCATCTTGCACAAAGTCCGCATATATTCCGGCGGCTGTGCTTTTCTTCTCGATTGGCAAGCCCTGCGGCGCCTTTGCTTCTTTGGTGATCCATACCAAACACCCGGAACGACTCCGGCGAAGTTCTCCGGCTATTTCTTCTGCTGTGTTTGGATCGGTTGCGACTGCTTCCGGCGCTTTGTCTACCCACACTATATAGTACAAGCTTGTATTTTCGATTTTAAGCGCCTTTTCTTCGTCGGTCGTAGTATTTGACCTTGAAATCATTTTGGGCGCCTGTTTGGGGCTTATACGCGTTTGTGAGGGTGTTGTCTTTTCTGCTGCTGCTGTATGATCTTTCATTGTTTGGTGTACCTCCTTTCATTGTTTGGTGTTTTGGCTTTGTATTTGCCTTTTTAAGGCTGTTTAAATGCTTTCAAGGTGTATTTATACCCTAAAGCATTTCGGGCGCCTATTTGGGGCGATTTGTCCGGCTGTTTTACCTCTGAAAATAAAATTTTTCTTGCCTGCCTGGATCGTTTCGCCCTGTATGGCTTTGTATTTCCCTTTTTAAAGCTGTAAAAACGGCTTAAGGCTGTTTTATATGCTTTTCTTCTCTCCGTGGCTATATGGAACGATTACAAAGCCACGGAAGGCAGAAAAACACACAAAAAGAGAAGACGACAAAAAGCCCCTAGAAAAAAGGGGCTTTATTCTGTTACAGTTCGCAATTGTTGGGGCGCTTCATCGCTTCCGCTAGCGTTTCGCCTTTTCTTATATATACACGCTTGCAACCTAAACAAGCGCCCTTTGATTTTTCCACGTCCGGCAATTCCTGCCAAAGCTTATTCATTTCGTACCGGCTGCCGTACTTATATAAAACTCCGCCGACAAAAACAGCCCAAACGGCTATTTTATTATTTGTCATTTTCACCACCTCCACATACTATTTTATTCAATAAATCGCGTACATCATCATTTTCAATTCGTAATTCTTTTACAATCTTTGGAGCGCTTACAAGCTTCATAGCTTTTTCGTTATTCTCGATAATGCAAAGTAAGCCTTGCATAATTAACTCATTTTCTTTTTTTGTAAATTTTAACATCTTCAAAACCTCCTTTTTTACTCTGATATTTTTTATCTTGTGAAATACTCCCCGCCGTTAACGTTGAATTTTAAGAAGCTTTTAATATAAGATACGGCAATTTTTGCGGATGCTTCCGGAACGTTTTCAAGCTTTGCCCGGATCGTTTCACAAATTTCATTAGCAGACAATAAAACAAGTTCTATATCTTCCATTTGAGCCTTTAAGCTTTCCTTTTCTTTTTCAAGATCATAAGCAAATTTTTTCAATTTCTCCCGGAGTTCTGCAGGAGTCTTTGCAATTATACAAATAACTGCCTTTCGTCCGTCCTCGTTTACATATGGAAGATTTATCCAATCTTTGCCGTTTTCAACCTGGTTAGAAACTGCCTTTTTTAGTTCGGTGTAATCGGTTCCGTTTTTCTTGGTCTTAAGTTCAAAATTTTTCACTGCTGCAAGCTGTGATTCTACCTCGTTTATTTTGCAATCGAGAGCCTTAAAAGCTGCGTCTAATGTTGTTATCGGTGACATGGTAAAACCTCCTTTTTTCTCGTTTCATCGCTCCGGCTTTCCGTCTCCGTGTTGGCTATGTCCGGCGGGCTGCCTTGGTTCGCGCGCGTTCCTTCGTTCCGGGGCTGTATACGGCGATATGGTTTAATGGTGGCGCGCTCTGCATTTCTACCGACTTGCGACGGTCACGGCTTGCCGTGGTTGCATTACACCCGCCCCCGCAGGGGCTAAAGGCTTATAAAAATTTGAATTTTCTTGTTGTCCTGCTCTGTCTGTCGGGGCTTGTGCTGATGATTTCAACCGGAAGAAAGCCCGCCTTTGTGTAGTTCTTCTTTACAGTTTCAGAACCGCCCAACCTGCGAAAAAAGCGAATTGTTTCAGGTGCAACAACGTTGCAATAATTAATAAATGAAATGGGGCTTTCCTTTTCCTGAACCTTTACCCATTTACTGCCGACCCTTTCGAAGTTGGTCACTGTTTCAATGATGAATTTGTGGGAATCGTCAAGTTCAATAATCCCGGTTATGTCGGGGTACTCCTTAATAGTCTTCTTATAATCTTCTCTAAACTCTGTGATTGTCATGTCTTTAACTCCTTTTTTCTTCTCCCTGTCGGGGCTACTTTGTGGCGCTCTGTATTTCTAAGGGCTTGCGACCTTCCGACCGTGTCGGGCTACATTACCACCGCCCCCAAACGGGGGCTAGTGTTCTATTTTGCTGTTGCAAGTTCTCTATAGATGAGTTTATCAAGAAGGGCTTCGGCTTCGCTTTCGCTGTATCTGTTGCGCTCTTCTTCGGTTTCTTCCAACATATCCCCTAAAAGATCTACGGCTGATACGTTGTAGTGATAGCAAGTATCAAGAAGAGAAGGAAGACCGCAAGACCAATCAGAAAAAGCCTTTTCCATTGTGTAAGAAAAACTTCTTGAAAGCTGCCAACCTTCAACCCTGCGAACATCTGCAAGAATGACTTTTGCTATATCTTCGAAGGTCTGCGCTTCTGCTTCGGGTGTTCCGGCTTCGTAGTCGCTACCATCGTATGAGTCAATAATATAGTTGCGGATCTTGTTTCTGAATACTTTTGAATTTGTCTTTAACATATCTTTAACTCCTTTTTTTCTCTCCCTGTCCGGGGCTTATTTGTTTGGTGGTATGTGATCCGGTAGCAGTTGCCTTACGGCGCGTGGCTCGTAGGTTGTGCGGTTCGGGTCGTTCTTTTGTTGTACTCATAATATCAAATATGAATTACTCCGTCAATAGGTTTTTGAAAAATTTTTCAAAAAATGATAAAAACACCATTGAACACCTGGAAAATCCTATATATAATTATTGTAATACATATAATAAAAGGAGGGTTTAAAGAATGGCTTCTTATAGTGATATAATGACGTTTGAAAATTTGCCCGCCGGGCTTGTCGGCTCAATCATGGCGGCTATAGATGACTTTTGTTTGTCTGTATGCGTTCCGGCTGTGGACGATCTAAGCAAGGCGCCGCCGCTTAAATGGCTTTCGTGTATGGCTTATGTTGGGAGAGTTTGCACAGTTAAATATATAAGGCTCCTACATACTGTATATGAAGAAATCCCAACAGACAACAAAACCCCGGAAGCATCCGCCCCAATATTAAACGACAACACCCCCGAAGGAGTCCGGCGCGGTTTGTATGATCTTGTACCATGTTATATATGGTTATGTGGTTTGTATAATAAGATAGTAACCCCTGATGGCTTCTCTAGTTTCTGCGGCTATCCGGTCGGCATCGAGGGCGAATTTTTAGGGACAGAAAAGCCACGCAAAAATTATATACAATGGAGTGATTACCCGGAAGGAATCCCGGAGCCGGTCGCAGTCCCGAAGGAAGGCAGCGCAAACCCTCTATATAATAATACTCTATATGAAGATGACAACACCCGCCCGAAGGGCTCAAGCTTCTATAATGATTTCTTTGGGGGCGCTTTGGATTCAGA
>Ga0310690_10008430_pt1 | contig 13071 bp, 10 predicted proteins | sample AusTroGonzalo_MG_2_FD_207661 | JGI IMG/M metagenome (GOLD analysis project Ga0310690, IMG submission 207661) | Bovine rumen microbial communities from tropical cattle in Woodstock, Queensland, Australia - Gonzalo_04 (v2) (version 2) | ecosystem: Host-associated > Mammals > Digestive system >... | reverse complement strand
AGGACTACGATTTTACTTATGAATGGGGTAATATGAAGAACGATTACCGCTACGAGAGAGCTCAGCAGAGAGTTGACAAGATGGTGAAAGACCCTGGATTTGGTAGTAGGCTTGTATCAGGGCTTATCGTTGCTGGTGGTAGTGCTGCAGTAGGTGCGTATGTAACTCATCTGCTTAGTAAACGAAATCCGTAAAGGAGAATTTCAAAATGGCGATAAAACTCGGTTCCAGGATTAAAAATGCCTGGAACGCTTTCAGGAACAATGCATCCGGAACTGTGCAGATCGCCGAATCATCGACCTATGTGAGCCCCAATCACCCTCGGATGATGAAGGGAGCGGAACGGTCGATAGTAGTCGCCATTTTTAATAAGATAGCGACTGATGTTGCACAGGTAGGATTCAAACATGTGCGGCTCGATGAAGAAGGTCGGTATACAGAAGAGATAGATTCTAAGCTGAATTACTGTCTTCAGAAGGAAGCTAACCTTGACCAGACCGGACGAGCTATGATACAGGACGCTGTCTACTCCATGCTTAGCACGGGTGTTATAGCTATGGTTCCTGTTGAGACGGATGATAGTCCAGACGGCTCGGATGCTTATGACGTACTTAAGATTCGTGTCGGTCAGGTAACCGAATGGAAACCGCATTATGTAAAAGTCAACTGTTATAACGAAGACACTGGTAAGCATGAAGACATAACTCTTCAGAAGCGTATAACTCCTTTACCTGAGAATCCGTTTTACAATGTAATGAACACTCCGAACTCCACTCTACAGAGACTCATTCGTAAGATGAGCCTTATAGATATGGTTGACGAGGAATCTTCATCGGGTAAACTTCAGATGATTATTCAGCTTCCTTACATTGTAAAAACGGAGAATCAGAAACTTCAGGCTGAAAAGCGCAGGAAGATGATAGAGGAACAGCTTACCGAATCCAAGTTTGGTATCGCTTATACAGATGGTACTGAGAAGATTACTCAGGTAAACAGACCGCTTGAAAATAATATTCAGGACCAGATAGAGTATCTGACTAACATGCTTTACGGTCAGCTCGGTCTCACTCCAGAAATACTTAACGGTTCTGCCAATGAAGAAACGATGCTGAACTATTACAATCGTACTATAGAGCCGATTTGTGCAGCCATAGCAAATGAAATGGAGCGCAAATGGCTTTCTAAAACAGCCCGTACACAAGGACAGGCTATACGGTTCTTTCGTGACCCGTTCCGTCTTGTACCTGCAGCACAGTTAGCAGAGCTTGCAGACAAGTTTACACGAAACGAAATTATGACCTCCAACGAATTCCGTCAGGTAATAGGTCTCAAGCCATCTGCAGACCCGAAGGCAGATGAGTTAGTCAACTCTAACATTGCACAGGCGAACGGGAACGGAACTGAACCAATGGCTATGATGGCTATGCAGCAGGAAGAAACCCCAGAGGACATTCAGGCTCAGATAGACGCAATCGACCAGAACGATGCGGAGCTTGAAAAGCTGGAGGCGATGCTGAAGTGAATGTATGGAATCCACATAACTATCTGAAGCACTACGAAGTCGGCACTGGCTACGGTCCCCGACAGACTTCCTATGCATCCAAATACTACGACCCTGTAAAAGCTCATGAATATTATGAGCGAACCAAACAGTTAAAAGGTCGTACACGGTCTGCTTCTTCTCTGGATGACGAAGGAAAGCAGATGTGGACTTATGTTAAAGAGCAGATAGCGGCTGAAAAGCAGTCCAAGACTGAATCACTCAAGCAGGAACTCGCTACATCTGTAGCTGGTATTCAGGCGGAGTTAGCAGCTCTTAGGAATCTTTCGGGACAGGAGCGAGGGCGTAAGAAAGCTGAGATTCAGTCACGAATTAAAGCCTTACGAACACAGCTGGCTTCTAAGAAAGAGCAGCTTCAGGCTGAACTGCAAGCTAAGCAGAAAGAAGTATCTGACCAGAAGTCTTCTAAGTCACGGGAAATTCAAAATGAGAACCGTGCCATCACAGAATACATACAATCTGCTAATAAACATGCTTCCGAAAGCGTTAAGATACAAAACGCGCAGAAGTCTGAAAGTGTCAAATCTCAAAAGGCAGCTAAGCAGAATGAAGTTTCAAAGCTTCGAGAGAAACTCAAGAATACCACGGACAAAGAAGAAAAGGCTAAGCTCCGAGAAGAGATAGCCAAGAAGTCCGAGGATAAGAAAGCTTTCAATGAAAAGGCTTCTGCTGAACTTGCCAATTACAAAGCCACTAATAATGCTTCTCTTGCGTCCTATAAAGAGTCTAATACTCAAGCGGGACAGGCACAGAGAACAGCCAATTCCGAATCTCTGCAGTCTTTTAAGGCTGATAAACAGAATGAGATGAACGAATTCAGAGCTTCTAATAAAGCAGATGTTAAGGCAGCTACAGAGCGCACTACATCTGAAATAAACAAGCTTCGAGAGTCATTGACCAAGTATAACGAGAATTCACGGGCCAAAACAACCGAGAAGACCTCTGAACTTAGGTCCCAGATTAAGGCTTTGAGAGAGGCAAACGCTGCTAACAGGAAACTTTTGACAGAAGAATACAAGAATATTCAAAATGACGAATTCGACAAGATTGCCGAGAGTCATACAAAGAAGAAAAAGTAGGAGAGGCTAATGGAACGATTTAGCTATGGTTCCCTGTACCACTGGGGAATACCTAACATGAAGTGGGGGCGGAGGCGGTATCAATACGAGGACGGATCTTTGACTCCTGAAGGTCGTGAAAGGTACGGCAGAGGAGCTCGAAGGAGAGCTGCACGACAGGCTATTAAAGACGCTGCTCCATATAGCCTTGCGAATGCAGTTACTGACATGAACGGTGATCTTAAAAGACGAGAAGAAAAGTTCATGGTCAAGAATATGACGGATGAAGAGATTGAGGAAACATCAAAGAGAATAGATATGGAAAATAGTCTTCTTTCTAAGGAAATAGAACAGAAGAGAAAGATTGGCGAAAAAGCCGTTCCGCGTTACATGGAAGTTCTTGGTGATGTTAAGGAGTTTACTGGTAAAGTCAGTGGCGTTGTTAAAGATGTATCTGATGTTTCACAGAACCTTTATAAGATGAAGAATCCTAAACAGGCTAATGATCTTAAGGACCAACTCAAAGACCTCAAGAAGCAGTTTGATGATTACAAACAGGCACATCCGTAAAGGAGGATAAGAAATGAAATACGATTTTTCCGGCTGGGCTACGAGAAACGATCTCAAATGCTCTGACGGACGTACTATAATGCATAATGCATTTGCCGATAACGACGGCGGTATGGTACCTCTCGTATGGAACCATGACCATAAAGATGCCGAAAATGTTCTCGGTCACGCTCTGCTTGAAAACAGAGATGATGGCGTATATACATACGGTTTCTTCAATGATACGCCTATGGGTAACCATGTTAAGGAACTTGTCAAGCACGGAGATGTAACGTCTCTTTCTATATATGCAAATAAACTCACTGAGAGAGGCGGTAATGTCTATCACGGTGACATAAAAGAGGTTAGTATAGTTCTTGCTGGTGCTAATCCCGGTGCATATATAGACACGGTTCTCGCTCATAGTGACGATCCCGAGAGCGGCGGTGCTATTATTTACACTGGCGAATCTATCACAGGAGAAGGAGAGCTTATGGAACATTCAGATGTGCTTGAGCATGCCGACAATGAAAGCGGCGAGAAGAAAGATGGTAAAACCATAAAAGAAGTCTTCGATGCAATGTCCGAAGAACAGAAAGCAGTTGTATATGCCCTGGTTGGCATGGCTGCGCAGGATAAAGAATCAAATGATAAAGGAGAAGATAGCGACATGAAACACAATGTTTTCGATCAGGACTATGATTCCTACACAGGTGCAGAAATGGATGAGGGCGTATCTCACGCTGACTATATGGCTGCACTCGACGACATGAAGAGATACGGTTCACTTAAGGAGTCCGCACTCCAGCACGGTATCACCGATATCGAGTATCTCTTTCCCGAGCCCAAGCTTCTTAACAATCCTCCCGAGTGGATAAATGTTAAGACCGAATGGGTTCCTAAGGTAATGAATGGCGTACACCACACACCTTTCAGTCGTATAAAGAGCCAGTTTGCTGATATTACTGGTGATGAGGCAAGGGCTCTGGGTTACATCAAGGGTAAATACAAGAAGGAAGAAGTATTCACCCTGCTTAAGAGAACAACCACACCTACAACTGTTTACAAGAAGCAGAAGTTCGACAGGGATGATATTATCGACATCACAGATTTCGATGTAATTCCTTGGGTTAAGACAGAGATGAGAGGAAAGCTGGATGAGGAACTTGCACGCGCATTCCTTATCGGTGACGGCAGACTTACAGACTCTGATGACCACATCAACGAAGGCAACATTCGTCCTATTTGGAAGGATGAAGACCTCTTCACTATCAAGTATCAGCTCACAGATACAAAGCCTGCTACATTCATCAGGGCTTGCATCAAGAGCCGAATCCAGTACAGAGGTTCTGGTTCTCCAACACTCTTTATTACAGAGGACAAGCTCACAGACCTCCTTCTCATGACAGATGCTACAGGTCGTGATATGTATGAGTCTGAACAGAAGCTTGCAACTAAGCTCCGTGTATCCTCTATCGTAACTGTACCTCCTATGGAGAATGCGGGCGTAAGACTTGACTCTAAGACTGGCAAGACATACAAGCTGCATGGTCTTATTGTCAACCTCGCTGACTACTCTGTAGGTGCAGATAAGGGTGGCGCTGTAAATATGTTCGACGATTTCGATATAGATTACAATAAGATGATTTACCTTATCGAGACTCGTTGCTCTGGCGCTCTCACAAAGCCTTATTCTGCTATCGCTCTTGAGGAAGAAGTTGCTCCTCCTGCAGAGGCTCCTGCTGAGAACAACGGCTGATAGGAGAAATTCAAAATGAAGTATTACGGTTCAATAGGCTATGCTGAAACAGTCGAAACTGCTCCAGGAGTATGGACTGAGGTCATTACAGAACGAGAGTATTGCGGAGATATTTTGCAGGTTTCACGAAGGCTCGAGAATTCCGAACACGGAATTAACGATAATGTGAATATACAGAACAAAATCAGCATAGTCTGTGACCCGTATGCTCTTGATAACTTCATGAACATCAGATACATAACATGGCTTGGGAAGAAATGGAAAGTCTCTGATGTGGACGTAGAGCCACCGAGACTGATATTTTCGTTGGGAGGTCTGTATAATGACTCCGAGTGAACGCCGAATCGAGCTTAATTCGATATTACAAGGGATATTAAATAGCACTAACGTCTATTTTCAGCCTCCTGAGAATCTAAAGCTTAATTTTCCATGTATAATATACTCTCTTGAGGGTAAGGATGTTCGGTTTGCCGATGATGGCAAATACACAAAGACTCGTAAATACACTGTAACTGTGGTTGACAAGAACCCTGACAGTGATATTTGTGAACGTCTGGAAGAACTCCCGTTATGTCGGTTTGACAGACGGTACACTTCTGACAATATATACCATACAGTATACTCACTTTATTATTAAGGAGGAAACAAACCATGAGTAAACTTTACTGGGACCAGACCGGTGAAAGATTTTACGAAGCAGGCGTCAAGGAATGCGCTCTGTTTGTTGCAAGCGGCTCAGGCTACGGCACAGGTGTTGCTTGGAACGGTCTTACTAAGATAGGTGAAGCTCCTGAAGGCGCTGATGCTACAGACCTGTGGGCAAACGACAACAAGTATGCTACATTCAGATCTGTGGAGAAGTTCGGTGGTTCTATCGAGGCTTATACTTATCCCGATGAATTTATGGCTTGCGACGGTTCTGCATCCATTATTCCCGGATTCAGCCTCGGTCAGCAGTCCAGAAAGCTGTTCGGCCTTGTTTACAAGACCACAGTAGGTAACGATATCGACGGTTTCGATAAGGGTTACAAGCTCCATATCGTATATGGTGCAACATGCTCTCCTTCCAGCAAGGACTACGAGACTATCAATGACTCTCCCGATGCTATCAAGTTCTCTTGGAGCTTCGAGACAACTCCTGTAAATGTTACAGGCTATAAGGCAACTTCTTACCTTATGTTCGACTCTACTAAGGTTCCTGCTGCTAAGATGCAGGCTCTTGAGGAAATCGTATACGGTACTAATTCCAGCGATGCAAGACTTCCTATGCCCGATGAAATTGTTGCTCTTATGAGCACTGGTGCAAGAGAGTATGCGGTTAAGCTCAACACAGTTGGCGGTACTCTTGATCCTTCTAAGAACATCACTTCTTATGAAGGCAACAACGCAGAGGCTATTACTCTTCCTGTTGCAGCTGATGTTACTAAGGAAGGCTATACATTTGCTGGTTGGGTTGAGGTTGGCGACGTATCTACAGTTGTTACCACAATTCCTGCTAACTCCACTGGCGATAAGGAGTACATCGCTACTTGGACATCAACCTAATATTTAGCTTATTTCTCATAACTTGATATACCTCCCAAATGGGCGGCGCGTCTGTTTTCACGGCGGGCGCGTCGTATCAAGGGAGTAGAAAGGATTTTTATTATGCTTAAGAAAACAGTAAAATTTGAAGATTTCGACGGAAATGAAATTGTCCGCGACTTTTATTTCAATCTTTCCAAGCCTGAGATGATTAAGCTTCAGGCAAGTGTTCCCGGTGGTCTGGACAAGTATCTCCAGAAGATAGGCAACAACGGTGATATTCAGGGTATAGCAGACTTCATACGTAAGATTATAGTTGAAGCATACGGCGAGAAAGGCGAAGATGGGATAAGCTTTATCAAGGTGAAGAATGGTGTCAAACTGGGTGAACAGTTCGAGCAGACTCTTGCCTATGAAGCACTCTTTATGGAACTCATCAGCGGCGATAACAATGCACAGGCATTCACAGATTTCCTTACGGGCGTAATACCCCACGATCTTCTCAAACAGGCACAGGAGCAGCAGTTCCTTGCACAGAAGAATAGCTGATTAAAAGAAAGGGAGGTATAGCGAATGTTTAAGAAAACGCTCCCCGCAACTGAAAGATTTGACGATATGAGGAACATATTTGTCAAGCGGGAAGAAACGGTTATAGAACTTGAACATTCGCTCCTTTCTGTTTCAAAATGGGAGGAACATTATAAGAAACCGTTCCTTACGGAAGCTGAGAAGAGCGATGAAGAGGAACTCTATTATATCCTATGCATGGATACAAGAGGCGACCTTACGTTTGAAACCGTGAGAACACTGTCTATTAGTGAGCTACGTGAAATAAAAGCTTACATTGAAGACAGCCATACAGCCACTACATTCACTAATCGTGATAGACAGTCGCGTGGCAGGAATGAAATAATGACATCTGAAGTCATATATTACACTATGATAGCTCTTGAGATACCATTTGAATGTGAGACATGGAATCTTAACAGATTATTTACACTCATACGGGTATGTTCGATAAAGAATAATCCAAAGAAGATGGGTATGAAAGATATTCTGAAGAGCAATCATTCACTGAATGCGGCGAGAAGGGCTGCAATGGGGAGCAGAGGATGAAGATGACAGTTAAAGGAACGTTTGACAATGTATTTAATAGTCTAACGAGCCTTACAAATAGAGACCTTGACAAGATACTGGAGGTATACGGTCAGAAGGGGTGTGAAGCACTTGAAGTTGCTACACCCAAGAGGACAGGACTTACCTCCAGATCGTGGGTCTATAAAATCCGCCATACAGCTAAGAGCACTTATCTGGAATGGCATAACACAAATATTCAAAATGGAGCAGTTGTAGCGGTTCTTATACAGTACGGATTCGTTACAACGAGAGGGTACCATGTTGAGGGACGCGATTATATTAATCCTGCCATGGAACAGATATATGAAGAATTGAAAAATGCTTTGAAAGGGGAGAGATAAATGTCAAAGGAAGTTGATACAAAAGTCATTCAGCTGCAGTTCGAGAATGGCGACTTTGAAAAAGGCGTTAAAGAATCGAAGAAAAGCATAGGTGAGCTTGATGATTCGATAAGGCGTTTGAGTGACAGCGCTAATGGTAGTGAAAGCGTTGAGAAAGTCAGCAGAGTAGTTGTAGATAAGATGAGCGTTATGTCATCGGTTATTAACGCTACTATTACAAGACTTACTAATAATATTCTCGACAGTGCTCATAAGATAACTCACGCATTTGACGACCTTACTATCGCTCCCGTTTCAAAGGGTTTTTCAAAGTATGAAGAACAAATAGGTTCTGTACAGACAATCATGAATGCTACTGGTAAGAGTATTCAGGATGTACAGAAACAACTTGACAAGCTGATGTGGTATACCGATGAGACATCATACTCCTACTCGGATATGGCGGCTAATATCGGTAAATTTACATCTGCTGGCGTTGAACTGGATGATGCTGTTACAGCAATGATGGGTATTGCTAACTGGGCAGGCGTATCAGGCGCTAATGTTCAGCAGGCGTCCAGAGCAATGTATAATCTTTCGCAAGCTATGGGTACTGGCTCACTCAAGTTACAGGACTGGATGAGTATTGAGAACGCTAACATGGCAACGAAAGAGTTCAAACAGACTCTTATAGACACAGCTATAGAAATAGGAGCTCTTGAGAAAGATACCGAAATAACCGCTGAAAACATGAGAGAAACCCTCAAGGATGGATGGGTTACAGCGGATGTTCTGACCAAGACTCTCGCCAAGTACGGTAACTATACTGAGGACTTGTATAAGATTTACAAGGATTCTATCGGAACTGAAAATGAGCTCGGTGGTGCTACCGATGCTATGGAAGTATATGAGGAGAAATATGAAGGTATAATGGAAGACCTTTATAAAGTATTCAAACAGTACGGTAAAGAGTCCGAAGAATTCAAGAAAAAAGTCGAAGAGAACTCAATGACTCTTCAGACAGCAATGGACCTTGTTTCTATTCAGGATGCACGAGAGTATAACAAAGGTCTGGATGCTATACGTGACGGGTTAAAAAAGTTACATGACCAGTACGGATATGAGTCTGAGCAATTCCGTAAAGAGGCCGAAAAGAATGGTTTCACAGTAAGAGAAGCAGCTAAGATGGTCGAGGAAGGTGTCGAATCTTTCAAAATGACCGAACAGTCTCTTGGTGAGAAATCTCTTAAAGCATCACAGGAAGCAAAGACTTTTAAAGATGCGTGGGAAGCAACCATTGATGGTGTTTCCTCTGCATGGCTCAGATTCTGGCAGGCACTATTTGGTAACTATGAAGAGGCAAGAGACCTCTGGACATGGCTTGCTAATGACGTTCTGTATAATGCATTTACAGCTCCTGCTGCAGCTATTGCTGATGCTATGGAAATGGCTAAAGAAATGGGTTCCTTTGAAGAGATATTTGAAGGATTCCAGACACTCTGGTCAGGACCTGAAGATGAACAGGGTAATAGAAATGGTGGTATAGTAGCAATATTTAATGCTATAAAAGAAGCATTCACTACTATAGTACCGTTCTTTGAAAATAGTAAATCATTCTCGTTCTATGTTTATGCACTTACTGTACGGTTCCGTGAATGGGCTGAATCTATAACTCTTAGTGATGAGAAACTTCTTGAGTTAAAGGAAACTGCTGAAGATATTTTCACTATGCTCAAGGCTGTTGGGCAGATAGCATTTAATCTTGGATGGAATATTCTTCGTATAATCAAGGCTATACTTCCTTCCAGAGAGACTATTCTTGGTATCATCAAAGATATTTTCGGTGAGACTGCTAAAGTTGAAGAGCAGGTTGACGGTATAACGAATAAGGTAACATTTGTAACTAATGTTATTGTATTTGCTATTACTGTAATCAAGAGAGTCCTTCTCAATGCTCTGAAAACACTTCCACAGATAGCTGCAGCAGTTCTTGGCGGTATAGTTACGGCTGTTTACAACTTTGCGAACAGCGATATTTTCAAAATAACCACTACTATTGTTACTACCGTTGGTGCGGCTGTAATAGGAGTAGTAGCTTTCGTTGCAAATCAGCTCTCTTATTTATTTACACTGATATTCGGACTGGTTGACGCTATAATTGGTGTTATAGACCAGTTCCGAAACTCTGAAGATAAGATAGAATGGCTGAAAGAGCAGTTCTCCGGTATACTAAAGATATTTGAGCCTATCGGAATAATATTTGACTCGGTAATAAAGACATTCCAGGTTATGTCCGCTGTTGTAGGCGGATTCCTTAGCGGAATTACTGACTTTATCAGCAAGATAGATGTATGGCGTGCAGCTCTGATACTGCTGGTACTTACTCTGGTTTCAAACGGTATTGGTATACTTTCGTTCATTGGGATGGTTGGACAGGGTATCGTAGGATTTGTTAAGAACTTTATAGTTACTCTCAATCCTATAAAGATGATACTCCACAACTTCCTGAGTGGTATAGCGGATGCTGTTGATAGTCTGATTAACATTATAGACGTAGCAAAGATAGAGGCTATGGGTCATCTTATCTTTACTTATGCGTTGTCGGTAATGTTACTTGCTGGTGCAGCTTTAATGTTGTCGACTATTGATGAGAAACAGTTTAAAGCAGCAATGCTCGGTACCCTTGGTATTATGGGTATCCTGTATGCATTTGTGTGGGGTCTCAACAAGCTTACATCAACAAAGACAATAACCACAACACATGACGCTGTAAATAATCTTACGGGTCTAAAAGAAGACATAACCACAATAGCCACAACTTTCAAAATGGGACTTGGTCTCGTTGGAATAGGCTTTGCGGCTAAGGCTATGGCATCGCTTGTCAAAGAATTAGGCGTTGTGTGGGATTCCGTTGGCGGTAATCCAGGTGCATTTGCAGCCATATTACTCGGTGTTGCTACTTTATTCTTGTTCTTCTTTGCCGGTTTGGCATTTCTTATTACAACGATAAAGAAATCTACCGAGCAAACAACTAATATAAACAGTGACATCAAATCCCTTGATGGATTTGTACTTAATATAGACCTGCTTGGTGGTACCCTTAATAAGCTTGCTCTGGCTCTCGTTGGTATAGGTATTGCTCTGGCAATAATGGACTTTGTTGATCCTGACAGACTGGTTCAGTCAGCAATAGTCCTTGGCATAGCGGCTGTAGCACTTAGTCTTATTTCTGGTGCTATTGGTCTGTTTACAAAGAAAGTTCTTATAGAAAAAGATGCTGATGAGACTAATAAAGCTGTAGCAAGTGCTATAAATGGTTACGCTAAGGTTATTGGCTCAATAGCATCCGGAATATTCAAAATAAGTCTCTCCCTTGCACTACTTTCTCTTGTAGATGAAGAAAAACTTCAGCAGGCGACATACGCTCTTGGTACCATGACAATAGCTCTCATGGGTCTGATAGCGGCTATGACGTTGCTTGTAAGAAGTGTTAATCAGGAATATGTAAGTGACTTGAAGGGACAGATAGGCAAGTTTAATGGTAACTTTGGTGCGAGCGGTAATGCTGGTGTTTATAAGAATGGTGTTGGCGGTAATGACCTTCTGAAAGCAGCTCTGGCTATTCAGATGCTTAGCCTTTCCCTGTCTACACTGGCACTTTCACTTATACCACTCACATTCGTTGATGTTTCGCAGTTAGCAATAGCGGCAGGTGTTATAGCTGGTCTCATGGCTATGATGTCACTGATACTCGCTGGATTCTCTGAAGGTCTGGATTCTGCTAAACAGCTTGAATCTATGGATATTGTCAAAATAGCTGGTTCCATAGCGATCATGGCTGTTGGTGTAAATCTTATAACAGCGGCGTTATTACCTCTTGCGGCTGGTATGGCTGCTTCACAGTATATATTTAGTCAGGCTGGACTTGAAAATACCCGTCCGATAGAACGTGCGGCAGATGTTATAGGTGGAATAATAGCAGCATTTGCAGCATATGTATGGGCTATTATGGGTGCTCTTGCTCTGTATCAGAGTAAGGTAGACCTGTTTGTAAACGATGATACATTTACAGCAGTTGCTAAATCTATGATACTCATGGCGGCAGGTGTAGACCTTATAGCTCTTGCTATTGGTGGTCTTATGACTGTCCAGATGCTTACTATAGCCAAGAATGAGCATTCTTTAAGAGATGCTACAGGTGCTATAGTAGCAGTTATGAGTAGTATGTCGGCTATGGTTGCAGGAATGATACTGTCTTTGGCTGTTGTGGCTAAGGCTGGTGGATATTCTGATGCAGATAAGGTTGTTAAGCAGGTAGGTATACTCCTCACACTTATGGGTGCGGCTGTTACAATCGTAACTGGTTGTATAGCGGCTCTGAGTCTGATAGGTCTGCTTCCTAAGGCTAAGGTAACCGAAGTATCAAGCGTTATTGCCTCTATCATGGTGATAATGGGTGCATTTGGTGACCTTGCTATATACATGACCTCCAAACTTCAGTGGGACCAGTCTTCTACAATAAGAGCACTCGGTACTACTTTTGTACTGATGGGTACTGGTATAGCTATTGTATCTGCTGGTATTGCTCTCATAGCTTACGAAATAGGTAAGAATCACGCCGATAGTGATGCTATTTCAGCAGCGGTATGGGGTCTTGTAGGTATATTTGCGGTTGTAGCTGGTTATTTGGCTATAATGGCGGCTAAGGCTGATACGTTTACTGACCTTAGTAATGATTTACTCAAAATAGCTGGTGCAACTGGTATTATGTCTCTTGCTATAGGAGTCATAGCGGTTGCTCTTGGTGAAATACTCCAGTACGGGGAAGACTCGTTTGCAGCTATAGGGATATTTACTACACTTATAGCGGTAATAGGTGTTTATAATGCAGTAATGATGGAACTGGTAAAAGCTAAGGGTATAGATAATAGTAAGACAATGGAACTCATTGCTATCGCAACTGACTTCCTAATCATGTCCGCTGCTATTGCTATCATTGCTCCTGCTATAGAGCAACTTGCTTCTATTCAAAATGGAAGTGGACAGATACTGCAGTCTGTTATAGAAGGTGTTATACTTCCTATGGCAGCCATGGTTGTAGCGGTATTTGCTCTTGTTGATCTTGCTAACGGTCAGGGTGGACATGGTGCTTCACTTGATAAA
>Ga0310690_10008427_pt1 | contig 13073 bp, 10 predicted proteins | sample AusTroGonzalo_MG_2_FD_207661 | JGI IMG/M metagenome (GOLD analysis project Ga0310690, IMG submission 207661) | Bovine rumen microbial communities from tropical cattle in Woodstock, Queensland, Australia - Gonzalo_04 (v2) (version 2) | ecosystem: Host-associated > Mammals > Digestive system >... | reverse complement strand
CAAGGACTTCGCCACATTGGGATTATCCACCACAGCGTCTCCTTTCACCGCGTAGTCATTCACCTTGGGATTGGTGACGTCGAGCTGGAAGCTCCAGAGGATATTCCCGAGGCTGACGGGCACGATGATGAGGAACATCCTGACGATCTCCATCGTCTTGAGATCGGTGGTGAGCGAAATGACCACGCACATGGACGCTACGGACAGAAGGTTCACGATCATCGTGAGAGCCAGTTTCGCCCAAGTGACGATCATCGTATTGCTCGGCGCCGCCTTCAATACTGCGAATTCACTGCCCTCCGAGCTGATGGCCGCGGCGCAGTTCGCATTATAGGTGCTGATGAGCGACAAAGTAATCATCAAGTTGAAAGCGATGATCATATAATCGCCGTACATACTCGTACGCATCGCCGCTACAATGAAATTCAAAATGTAGGATAGGATGGGGAATACGAGCACGATACTGATGGCGGAATTCACGTTCTTGGAAGAACGGAACATCAACTTCACCTCTTTACGGAAGAAAGTAAAGAAGAGATTATTCAAGTGTGTCTTACCCACTCTGTGCTTACTCGTCTTGCTGTTTTCCGCGCTGGAGGACGCCGCCTTGAAATAGAAAGGCATCGCCACAAGGAAGCAGAGCGCCCCAGCCGCCACGAAAATGACGAGCGTAAGCGGAAGGAAGAGCCATACCATATGCCCAAACATCGCGTTCCCGATAAAAGCGTAGAAGAGCGAGAACTTATTGATGGCGAGCAACATCTTACGGAAAGCCACCGATATCTTATAATAATTAGCCACCAAACGGAAGGGGGACGGCACGAAGGATAATACGTATATTACGAGTGCGAAGATCCCCGCGAGGAAGATGATGACGAGTGCGGCGAACAGAGTGGAATGATTCTCCAAAAACTTCTTTACGAAGATGGCGGGAATGGAGAACACCGCGCTGAACAGCACCGGGAAGAGGGTCAAGAAGAGCCACGTCGGAATGAAGCCTATCCAGTACGACGCACCGGCACTCGACACCATTCCGTATGATATGAGGAATGGAATGACGAAATAAATGCTCTTTTTCAATTCTTCCAAGATGAACACTACGATCTTACTGACGAATATTTCGTTATAATTGCAGGGAAAAGCCATCAATATGGCGTTCTCTCTCCCGTTATATAGCACGGACATCATGCTGCCTGCGCACGTGATGATGCTGATGACTTGCGTAAAGAGAAGCACCGTCGTGAACAGCACTCTGTCGAAGGAGAAGCCGAAGCTCTTCTTCATATAATTGAAGATGAAAAATAAGATGCCGGTCACCGCAACTGCCGTGATGGCTTTCAGGAAGATCTTGAAAGCTGCCTTCTTCTTATTGAGCCCCTTCAGACGGAATTTCTCTCCCGCCTGCAACAGCACCAAATATTTCAGTCGTCTTGCGACGCTGTTTTTCAATGTTTCGGTATTAGTCATCATCCTCTCCGGTGGTAGCGGCTACTTCTTTCTCCAATGCGGCGTCTTCGGAGTCTCCCTCTTCCGCCACGGATACAGTCTCCTCGGCATGTGCAGACACATCGGAAGCAGGCGCGTCTTCCGCCGCACGGCTGGCATACATCAGATATAATTCTTCCAGCGACTTACCCTCCGCGACAAGATCCTCCGGCGTGCACACTTTGCACAGTTTGCCGCCACTGATGATCGCCACGCGGTCACAGATCTTCTCCACGACCTCGATGACGTGGCTGGAGAAGAAGACGATATTGCCCGCGTTCGCGTGCATACGCATGCATTCCTTTATTTGATGCGCACTCGTGGGATCCAGACCGGTAAGCGGTTCATCCAATATCCACACTTTGGGGTTGTGAATGAGGGTGGAAATGACCATGAGCTTCTGCTTCATACCGTGCGAGTAACTCTTGATCTCGCGATCCATAGCTTCAGTAAGCCCGAACATATTGGCGTAATAATCGATGCGCTCCTTCTTATCCTCCTCGCTGACCATGTAAAGATCAGCTACGTAGCTGACGTATTCCCTACCCGTGAGCTTCTCATATACGGCGTGGTTATCGCTAACGTAGCCGATATTAAGCTTCGCCTCCAAAGGCTGACGGGCAATGTCGTAGCCCTGTATCTCAATGGAACCGTCCGTGATGGTTTGTATACCGACCAAACTCTTGATCGTCGTGGACTTACCCGCTCCGTTATGCCCGATGAAACCGAAAACTTCGCCTTCGTATATCTCGAGATTGAGGTCGGAGACGGCATTCTTGCTGCTGCCCGCGTACGTCTTGGAAAAATGATTGATCTTTATCATATGTGCTCCTTCGGGATGGAGCGGCTCTTTCACCGACCTCCCGTCTAATTCCTTCAAAAGATTCAGCCTATCCACCCACATCAGTTTCTTACGACGAGCCAACTCTCTGTGCGCATCCTCTACTTTGTACAGGACGCCGTACAGCCCCCAGAAAGCGAACATCAGCACAACGGAAATAAGGAAGACCGTCAAAATGTACAAATAGTAGAAGGTCATCTGCGTATCGCCGAGGGTGAACTGCAAAATATAATTATACTTGATGGGATAAGCCCAAGAGAATATACCCTTCTTAATGAAGAAGTCACTGTACAGGAAGAAATAGTCTATGTCAATATGCCCCGACCTGCCGAAAGGTACGCTGACGTTATTGAGCGAGGCGGAGTTATTGAGCCAAGCATCCATGACCGCCGCAAACAGCACGTACACGGCGAAGAACAGGATGGCTTTATACATCAGCTTGATATTCGGACGCTCGAATACGCCAAGAGAAACGCCCATGAAAGGAAGTATGATTGCATAAATGTGATTGTAGAAGAAAAGGATGTTATCCATGCGCGTAAAGGCGCCTGCCGTAGTGGGCAGGAGCATAGCGCAGAGCGCACCCATGATATTGACGAAATAAGTAAAGTAAAATACGCCGTTCAGTCGGAACACGAAGGCGAAAAGCATCAGTGCGATGGCTGTATTACACAAGTGGAGCGGCAAGGTGCTGATGATGGTCCTGCCGGGATAGAAATACTGCCCGAAATAGGAGAAGAAACCGCTGAGTGCGAGCATGATGAGGAAGTAACGCCTCTCCGAAAGTGACTTCTTGCCGAAAATGATCTGCATAACGAGCGGGAAAAGGAAAGTGAGATACAACATCAAGCGGTGCGGCACCGTGAAGCCCGCGGGCTCCTTCCCCACCTCGCCGAGAAAAAGCTGCGGCATATAGGTGGGCATAAACGCCATCAAATACAGAAGGATGAAGAGCCCCACCCTGCCGAGACGGCGGGCGATGTCTTTATTATCCTTCTCCAGAATGAAACGGATAAGTCTCTCGAAGGAGATGGCGCCCATAAGCGCGATGACGCAGGCGTGCACGACGATACGCCAATGATAAAGCGAATAAGTCGCGTTTGCCTGATACAGAATTGAGTCTGCCACAGCGCGGAAGAAGATGATATTCAGCAAAATGATGACGGGGGCTGCAAAAGTGGAGAAGTCCTTCGCTTCCTGCTTATCGAAGAACGGCATCGTGATCGTAGCACCGACCGCTAACATCGTCAGCCATTTCAAAATGCCGAGGAATACCGTCTGCACGGGAGAATACGGCAGGAGCATCCCCATCTCGATACCGGTAAGCCCTATCTGATACGCAATGGACTCTTTCACAAACAACTCGGGCATGTAAAGCAAAAACAAAACCACTGACAGCGCCTTGAAAAATACGCTGCCGGCATTCAGCTTATGCTTCTTAATGGTAAGTTGTTTTTTATCGAGCTTGGAGCCCACGTAGCGGAATAACAAAGAAAACAGCACTATTCCGCAAAACAATATCGCTTCGTTCATAACCTCACGGTAGAATAACTTAAAAGGTCATTCTCGGTTTATCTTAGTGAATAACAAATGATCTGCGTGAAAAATATAAGAAAAAATGTCGAAACGATATTTCAGCTCAAATAACGACCAAAACAGATGTAGGAATGTGCGCCGCCGCGCTCTTCCATATACTCGGGGGTCTCATTTCCTTCTTTACCGCAAGAATCCTGTCCAATAGAAACAGCCCCTTCGATAAAGAACAAAGCACACTCCGAAACCGACATCACCACGAGGGCAGTCACAGTCAACGTGGAGAAGAAGTCAATCAGAACGGAAAGCTCGCCGAAGGACGCGAAGATCTCTGGCGAGATATCTACCAAAAAAGTAGTGCGGAAATACTGAATGTAATTCATCGCGGGCACACCGCCGTGACGAATGTCCGAGAACATTATGAGCGCCATCGGAAGAAAACCAAGCGCTAAAAATACTCCGCGCAAGGGAATGCGTGTCTTCTTGTTTTCCTTGGAAAGCTTAAACAAATAAGTCCCAAGTATGATAGCCGCGACGCTTAAAACCGCAGCTATTGCGCTAATAATAACAGCAGAAAACATATTCTCTCCATTATCTCAATGATAATTGTAGCAAAAAAAGCACTTATTGTCAACCGTTTATTGTCAAACGCGATCCATGCCAAATACTGGGAGTTTTTCCATGTAAAAATTGCATTAAATACACATAACGCGGGCAACATTGTCTTGTAAAAAAAACAGCGCACGCAAAACGACGCGAGCACGGCGCAGTGACGTTTCATCTTCGTGCATAATGCCGACGCCGACGCAAAATAAAACTCATTTTTCGATGAATAAAACTACTATCTCATCGAAGAAGATCACAGATGCAAGGGCAAACTACCCTTCCCCACAGACCGCGAAGAGAAGCAAGTCGACGAGTGCTCTTCAAAAAAAGGCAGGCACGTACTCTTTTTTGTACGCAACTGCCTGTTGATAAGATCGTTAGCGAAAACCACCGTTGGGGTGTTGGCGGTAGATGCGCCGCTATACTTGTTCTGCTTATCCTAAGAGGGTGAACGCATTGTATGGCACGCGCCCCTGCCAAGTATCCGCAGCCTTCACTCCCAGCGCATATGCCACGATGGGCGCAAGGTCGGTATTTACGTATTTCCCGAGCGTTCCCTGCTTTACGGTTTTGCCCGCAATGGCGAAGGTGACGGTGCGCTCAACTTTGCTGTTTCCGCCGTGTCCCGTGCCGTTCTGCAAATAACGATGTCCGTGATCGGTGCAGAAGATGAAGAGGGTGTTATCCAGCATATTCGCATTCTCGTATGCTTCATACACCTTCCCGATGATGTCGTCCACACGAGCGACGGCGCGCGCATAAGCCTGTTTGTTATAACCATAACTGTGCCCCGCGGAATCCACTTGATTAAGGTGCATATAAGCTATTTTGTATGCAGACTTTCCCTCCTCGGAAGTCGTAGCTTCGATAACGCGCTGTGCTGTGATCATGTCGCGGAGGAAACAGTCGGGATCGGCGGTACTATTGCCCTCGACTGCATTTTTGATAAATCCTTTGATAACGGAATCCGCCGCAAGCCCTTCCACGTCCTCATCGTTCTTGATCTTGTATACGTCTTCGCAGGTGGTATTGATCTTCACCACTTTGTCACCGAGATCTTCAATGGCACCGTTATTGATTGCATCCCACGTGCCTGCCGAGAAGACCTTTGCGTCGGAATGCGCCTCCAAGAAAACTTTGATAAAGGACGGATACTTTTCATCCGCTTGCTTGCCATTCGAAAGATCTTTATTCGAGTTCGAGCCCGTTATGCCGTGATAAGACGGGCGTACGCCATGGAACATACTCGTCCAGTTCTGCGCGCTGATGGTAGGATATACCGCCATACCGGAATAGGTAACGGAAGCATTGATCCTCGTCCCGCCTGCCGTCTCGAAGCCATCCACAAACAAATGCTTGAAGTTCGGCAACGAATAGGGATCGTCATCCAGCATCTCCCCGGGATATTTCCCCGCACCGTCCACACCGATGATCACTACGCGATCGTATTGATTGGCAACATTTCCGTTAATAACGGCGAGGTCTTCATCGGTGGGAATATATCCGGTAGAAAAACGATTGAAGACGTATACGCCGAGACAGGAAAGCGCCACGATAGCCGAGATCAAGATGAGAGCAACGGAGGCGATCACTACCGTCCTTGCCTTATGCGCCTTGATCGCCGCACCGATTTTAGCAAAAAAACCTTTCATATATATCTCCTTTCAATTCCTTTCATCCTACTCCGATTGACATCGGAGAAGGGTGTAGATGCGAGGCTCGATACATTCACCCAGCAAACCACGGAGAGTGATGTAGCGGCAAGCGCTCTTCGAAGAAACAGGCAGACGCGTACTCTTTGTACGTAACTGCCTGTTGATAAGATCGTTAGCAAAAACCGCCGTTGGGATGTTGGCGGTAGCTGCGCCGCTATACGCGGTCTGTTCAATCCAATAGGGTGAACATATTGTAGGGTACTCTCCCCTGCCAAGTATCCGCAGCCTTCACGCCGAGTGCATAGGAAATGACTGCCGCCATATCGGTGTCCACGTATCTGCTCGTCAACATACCCGCCTTGACGGTCTTACCCGCGATGGCGAAAGTGATATTCACTTCGAGGTCGGTATTCTTGCCGTGGTTTTTGTGACCGCCGGGCAGTCTGTGACCGTGGTCGGTGCAGAGCACGAACAAAGTATCCTCGAGCATATTTGCATTTTCATACGCAGCATACAGCTTGCCGATCAAATCGTCTATGCGATACACTGCCTGCTGATATGCGGGCTTGCCGTAGCCATAGTTGTGACCGGTGTGATCCACTTGATCAAGATGCATATAGACAATCTTGTATTTATCCTGTCCTTCCGCCGTAGTGGTCTCCTCGATGATGCGCTGCACCGTCATGGCGTCGCGCATCGCGACCGTCTCGTCTTCCTCGCCGAACGCTGCCTGCATCGCAAGGCAGTACTCTCTCAGCGTAGGATACCCGGGGACCTCGTCGTCACGAATGGGCGCTTCCACGTAGGCGACCATCTCGGTGTACTTGGAATTGCTCATATTCTGTTCCACGACCTTTTCCCCATTTTCTTTCTTATAATTACTCTGACACTCAAGGTCCGTCACCGGCGAATATATAGTTTCTCCCGCCAAGAACTGCTTGACCTGATCGGTGTCGGTATTGTACTTGACGATACGCTCGTTGTCCTCGATGATACCGTTATTCACGCCGCGCCAAGTACAGACGGAGAGGACGTCGCCCTCAGCGTACTGATCGAGGTACTGTTGAATGAAGGAGGGATATTTCGTAGAATCAGTCTTTAGACCCGCCTCTACCCTTTGGTTCGTGTCCTTGAAGATGAATCCGTGATACACGGGACGTACGCCGTGGAACATACTCATCCAGTTCTCACAACTGATGGTAGGATACACCGCCGTGCCCGTATACGTGACGGAGGCATCGACTGCCGTATTGAACATCGTGTCAAAGTTCGGCGTATCCATATGGCTGAAATAGTCTCCCACGCCGTCTACGCCGATGATCACAACGCGCTTATATTGATTGGCGGGATCATTCCGAATGGCATTCAATTGTTCATCAGTGGGTACAAGCCCCTGCGAAAGACGATTGAACAAGAAAGCACTAAGTAAAGACAGCGAGATAATAACGCAAACAAGCACAAACGCTGTAACGGAGATGGCGATCGTCCTGCCTTTATGTGCTTTGATGGCTGCACCGATTTTCCCAAAAAAACCTTTCATAAAAAACCCTCCTGCTCAAAACTGCATATATTATAACTCTAAAGACTCCAAAAAGTCTATATTTAAAAAGTTTTTTTCAGAAATTTGCCCATTTCCGAAAATATCAAATCCAGTATACTGATAATTGAGTTTTAAACAAAAAAAAGAGCCCAACCGACGTGGGGCTCTCTGCCGATACGACACGAAAGACAGGTGATATTATACGTGACAGAAACGGCGAGCACAACTAATGTGTTGTACATGCTAAGTCTACAATAAAAATATTGTATTGTCAATAGTGAAATGAAAGGATTCGGTGAAAATCTAAAAAAAGAACGAGAACTGGCGGGTCTGACACAATCGAAAATGGCCCGTCTTCTTGGCATAAAGCAACAACAGCTTTCTCGCTGGGAATGTGACAAAGTGGAACCTACTCTCTACTACATAACCCGTATCGTTCGACTGCTGAATATTCCTTTCGAAGACCTGATAGACGGACTTGAAATGCAAGAAAGATTTGATTTGTACAACGATCGGCAAGGATTGTAATTGTTATATTTTACTACAGAAATACGCGTATAGCGAATTTTTTTTACACAAACTTCTGTTCCTTGTCAAAAAAACAGCGAAGAACGTATAAACGCCAACTGATACGTAATTTAAAAAAAAGGGTTGCTCCCTAAGAAGCAACCCTTTGATTTTTGACTGACGATTAGTCTTCGATGATCTGCGCAACAACGCCGGAACCAACCGTTCTGCCACCTTCACGGATAGCGAAGCGCAAGCCCTGCTCGATAGCGATCGGGGTGATGAGCTTGATCTCCATGTCGATGTTATCACCGGGCATAACCATCTCGACGCCCTTCGGAAGAGCGATCGTACCGGTAACGTCGGTGGTTCTGAAGTAGAACTGCGGACGATAGCCATTGAAGAACGGGGTGTGACGACCACCTTCTTCCTGCTTCAACACGTACACCTGAGAGGTGAAGTGGGTGTGGGGATGAATGGTGCCGGGCTTCGCAAGAACCTGACCACGCTCGATATCCTCTCTCTTGATACCACGGAGAAGAAGACCGATATTGTCACCGGCTTCGGCGACGTCGAGGAGCTTACGGAACATTTCCACGCCGGTAACGACGGTCTCGATGGTGCTGTTGTCATTGCGGAGACCGACGAGCTCTACCTTATCATTGAGTTTCACAACACCACGCTCAACACGACCCGTAGCAACGGTACCACGACCGGTGATGGTGAAGACGTCTTCGACAGGCATAAGGAACGGCTGATCGATAGCACGCTCAGGATCGGGGATGTAGCTGTCAAGGGTGTCGAGGAGCTCTTGGATCGGGCCGAAAGCGGGATCGTCGAACTTGCCTGCAACGCCAGCCTGCATCGCGAGGAGAGCGGAACCACGAATGATCGGGGTGGTGTCGCCGGGGAACTCATACTTGTCGAGTATCTCACGGACTTCCATCTCGACGAGCTCAAGGAGCTCTTCGTCGTCAGCCTGGTCGCACTTATTCAGGAACACGACGATATAAGGAACGCCGACCTGACGAGCGAGAAGAATGTGCTCACGGGTCTGGGGCATGGGACCGTCGGTCGCAGCCACGACGAGGATCGCGCCGTCCATCTGCGCGGCACCGGTGATCATGTTCTTAACATAGTCAGCGTGTCCCGGGCAGTCAACGTGAGCGTAGTGTCTCTTTTCGGTCTGATACTCAACGTGAGCGGTGTTAATTGTGATACCACGTGCCTTCTCTTCGGGGGCCTTGTCGATCTCGTCATACTTCATGGACGCCGCATTGCCCTTGTTAGCACAGTACATCGTGATAGCTGCTGTCAAGGTCGTCTTGCCGTGGTCAACGTGACCGATGGTTCCGACGTTAACGTGCACTTTGCTTTTGTCAAACTTTTCCTTTGCCATTGTTAATTATCCTCCTAAAATTTTAACAATAATATTTATTGAAGCAGCTATCGCTGCAACCTTTTATTTTTTTATTATACTACTTTACTCTGAACTTTGCAACAACACTTTCGGGTGCAAGGTCATAATGTTTGAAAGTCATCATGAAATTGCCGCGACCTGCCGTTGCGCTGCGGAGCTCGGTAGCATAACCGAACATTTCGCCAAGGGGTACTTCCGCCTCAACGTTTTGCGTGGTGCCGTCAGACTCCATAGCCTTGACCTTACCACGGCGCTGTGCGATGGTATTCATAACTGCGCCGAGATAGTCTTCCGGAACGGTGATATTCACCTGCGCGATAGGCTCAAGGAGCGCGGTGCCCACTTTCTCCATAGCGGCTTTGAACGCCATGGAACCTGCAAGCTTAAATGCGAGTTCGGACGAGTCGACCTCGTGGTAGCTACCGTCGTAGATACTCACGTGGAAGTCAAGAACTTCATAACCGAATTGACCGGTCTTTGCCGCCTCGCGGATACCATCCATAACGGCGGGCAAGTATTCCTTCGGAATAGAGCCACCGACGGTGTTGTCCTCGATGACAATGCCCGATCCGGGTTCGCCCGGGGTGAGCTTGATCTTACAGTGACCGTACTGACCGTGACCACCGCTCTGACGAATGTACTTACCTTCGACGTCGCACGCGCCCTTAAAGCGCTCTCTGTACGCAACTTCGGGCTTGCCGATATTCGCCTCAACGTGGAACTCACGCACCAAACGGTCCATGATGATCTCAAGGTGCAATTCGCCCATACCTGCGATGATGGTTTGTCCCGTTTCCTTGTCGGTGTAGACGCGGAAGGTCGGGTCTTCCTCGGCGAGCTTTTGGATCGCCACAGCCATCTTGTCCTGACCTGCTTTGGTCTTGGGCTCGATCGCCTGTGTGATAACGGGCTCGGGGAAGGTCATCTCGCCGAATGCGATGGGATACTTCTCGTCGCAGAGCGTGTTACCGGTGGTCGTGTTCTTAAGGCCGATGACCGCGCCGATATCGCCGGTGCAAAGGCTGTCCACTTCCTTACGGTCGTTCGCGTGCATGCGGAGAATACGGTTGATACGCTCGCTCTTGCCCTTATTGGCATTGAGCACGCTGTCGCCGCTCTTCAAAACGCCGCTGTACACGCGGATAAAGGTCAATCTACCGACATAGGGGTCGGTCATGATCTTGAATGCGAGCGCGCTGAACGGTTGATCGTCGCCGGGGATACGGGAGAGCACTTTGTCGTGCTCGTCGGGATCGATACCCTCGGTAGCGCCGATATCGATAGGCGAAGGCAGATAGTCCACGATGGCGTCGAGGAGCGCTTGCACGCCCTTGTTTTTGAACGCGCTGCCGCAGAGCACGGGAACGATCTGATTTGCGATAACGCCCTTGCGGAGCGCCGCCTTCAGCTCGGGGACCGTGATCTCCTCTTCCATAATAAACTTTTCCATAAGAGCGTCGTCGCACTCGCAGATCTTTTCCACAAGCACGGCTCTCGCCTCTTCCGCCGCCGCTTTCATATCAGCGGGAACGTCCGTCACGTCAAAGATCTTGCCGTCGTCGTTGTGATAGATATCCGCCTTCATATTGAGAAGGTCAATGATACCTTTGAACTCCTTGGCTTGTCCGATAGGAAGCTCAAAAGCCACGGCGTTTGCGCCGAGTCTCGTCTTCATCATATCGATAACGCGGGGGAAGTTCGCACCTTCGATGTCCATCTTGTTGACGAACGCGATGCGGGGAACTTTGTACTTTGTAGCTTGACGCCACACCGTTTCGGACTGGGGCTCAACGCCGCTCTTTGCGCAGAACACGGCAACAGCGCCGTCCAAAACACGCAAGGAACGTTCCACCTCGACGGTGAAGTCCACGTGTCCCGGGGTGTCGATAAGGTTGATCGCGCAGTCATTCCACGTGACGGTGGTAGCGGCGGACGTGATGGTGATACCACGCTCCTGCTCTTGCTCCATCCAGTCCATCGTGGCGCCGCCTTCGTGCACCTCGCCGATCTTGCGGGTCTTGCCGGTGTAGTAAAGAATACGCTCGGACGTGGTGGTCTTACCAGCGTCGATGTGCGCCATAATACCTATATTTCTTGTGCGTTCAATAGGATAGTCTCTCATCTTCTTTTACCATTCTACCAGCGATAGTGAGCGAACGCCTTGTTGGCTTCTGCCATACGATGCATTTCGTCTCTCTTCTTCACCGCGTTGCCCATGCCGTTCGATGCGTCCATGAGCTCGCCGGCAAGTCTTTGGTCGCTCGTCTTCTCGCTACGCTTTCTCATAAACATAACGAGCCAACGAATGCCCAAGGTCTGTCTTCTCTCTTCACGGATCTCCTGCGGAACTTGATAGGTAGCGCCGCCGACCCTTCTTGCCTTCACCTCTACTTGCGGCATAACGTTCGCAAGAGCCTTCTTGAAAATATCAAGGGGAGAGGTGCCGGTCTTTTCTTCAATAATAGCAAATGCCCCATACACGATGGACTGCGCCGTACCCTTTTTGCCGTCGAGCATGATCTGATTGACCAGCTTCGTCACGACTTTATCATTATATATAGGATCGGGCAGAACGTCACGCTTAGGCACACCACTTCTTCTTGGCATACTTAATTATCTCCTTATAAAATTTATAAAATATTCTTAATCGTTATTCTTATTTAGGTTTCTTCGCACCGTACTTGGAACGAGCCTGCTTGCGTTTTGCCACGCCGGCAGTATCGAGCGCTCCGCGCACGATATGATACCTAACACCAGGTAAGTCCTTCACCCTGCCGCCGCGAATGAGCACCACACTGTGCTCTTGCAAGTTGTGTCCGATGCCGGGAATGTACACAGTACCTTCCATGCCGTTGGACAAGCGCACCCTTGCGATCTTACGCATAGCTGAGTTCGGCTTCTTAGGCGTTGTGGTAGTGACCGACAAACATACGCCGCGACGTTGCGGGCATTGTTGCAGGATAGGAGCGAGGGTCTTGGACTCTTGCTTTTCTCTACCGTGCCTAATTAACTGATTGATAGTAGGCATATCTTGACCTCCTTGTAGTCTTCCTGCTCTCCGTCAACCCTTGGAGAACATTTCGGAGCCTTCCCGATGTCTTCGGAAAGGTTTTTCGCATGCCCGAAGTTACCTTCGGTAAACAACTGCTCGATTTATCTTACGAGACCGACCACCGCCGCGCCGACGTCAATGCGCGCCGCCTTGCCGAGCTCTGCCATTGTGGGGCAACTCTTCCAAAGCACGCTCTTGCCTGCCGCGGCGTCTTTCAGCGTTCGCTTGATAAATTCTTCGCAATCGGACGACACTATTACACACCATACCGTGCCGTCTGTAACACCCCGCAAAACCTGCTTCAGCCCAACAAGTTTATTGGGGGAATTATCCATTAAAGACTTATAGTCTTCTGTCATCAGTCACCTCTAATTGACGACAAAATTACTTGCAATTACTCACAAGCCCTTTCATTTTATCAAGTTTGAAGTGGA
>Ga0310690_10008426_pt1 | contig 13073 bp, 8 predicted proteins | sample AusTroGonzalo_MG_2_FD_207661 | JGI IMG/M metagenome (GOLD analysis project Ga0310690, IMG submission 207661) | Bovine rumen microbial communities from tropical cattle in Woodstock, Queensland, Australia - Gonzalo_04 (v2) (version 2) | ecosystem: Host-associated > Mammals > Digestive system >... | reverse complement strand
CTACATCAACGGGCTGCGCATCCGCCATTTCGTCAATCTCTATAATGAAGCCGTTGCCAACCAACGTTCCTTCACCGCGCAACAACTGGCCAGCGAGAGCGGCTTCAGGAGCTACAGCACCTTCAGCGCAGCCTTCAAGCAACGCATGGGACAGACCGTGACGGCCTGGATGCGCGGTCAGGGGCAGTAGGGAACCGTCCCAATGACTTTCAGATTCTGCAAAAAGGATTTGCAGAATTTGCAAAACAGTTTCAAAATCTTCAAAAAAAATAAAACGGTTAGTTGCAAAATCTGCAATTTGTGCAGAGTCCGCAAAACTTTTATCGGGATTTGCAAAACCTCTGTTTTTGGGTTTTTGAGGCGCTTTTCATATAAGAAAATGTACTACTTTTGCACGCCTTTAAGCAAGGGATATGGCCGAGTTGAAGGCCGAATAATCTTGAAAAAACGATTTTGAATTTTGAATCTTTAAATCTTTAAATTTTAAACCCTAAAAACAAATGTTTAGAAACTACAACAAACGAAAAGTCATCGTGCTTTGCCTTGGGCTTGCAGCCATGACGATGCTGCCCCAATGGGTGTCCGCTCAAGATAATGGCGGGTCGGGCACTCAGGCATGGTCTGGTAAGAGTTTATTTGGCAGGGACGGCTCGGGAATTGGCTACAGCGTCTCGACATCCGACGGCGGTAGCCATGCTGGATCCTTCGTGTCATTATTTGGCAGGGAAACCTTGAGAGGAGGCTCGGGCAGCGGCTACAGCATCTTTGTCGAACAGTTCGGCGGCGAGAATGGCGGCGGAACAGGAGGCTACAACATCGGCACCGAGCAATTCGGCGACGCCCCGCTCGGCAGCGGACTCTTCATCATGGCAGCGGCTGGCGCGGCCTACGCATTTTCAAAAAAACGTAAAAACAGGAAAACAAATAAAAACACATCAGATACAATGAAGAAACTTAGCACAATTATCATGGCCTTGGCTCTCGTGCTTGGTATGAGCCAATGCAAGAAACAGGAAACACCCACCACGGGCAACACCACGCCCATCTATCCTGGGGTGCACATCACCGTGAACGTGGGCGACCAGGACGGCAAGGACGGCAAGGACAATAACGGCGAAAAACACTACATCGCTCCGAATTACGGATTGTTTGCCTTCTCCGATGGCGACCAGCTCTATGTGGGCCACAATGGCGAATATGTGGGCACTTTGACATTCGCCAACGGCTTTTTCAGTGGCGACATCTTCCCGAACCCAAACGTCACCGACAAGCCCCTGCACTTCTACTTCGTAGGCAACGCGGTGGTTACTGGAACTCCTTCGGTGAACCAAACCACTTCGCTCAGCATCAACATTGCCGACCAGAGCGCGAACCTGCCCGTGCTTTCCTACGGCGCTTCCACCAAGCCTTTCACCGGCACAGGTACCACCTATTCCACCACGCTGAGGAACCAGTGCGCCTTGGTGAGGTTCGACCTCGAGAATCAAGGGGATTATGAAGTTACCCTGTCGGGCGTGCCTACTCAGGCCACCGTTGACTTTGAAAACAATGCCATCACGCCCAACACCAGTACTACAGGCAACATCACCCTTTATGGCGAGGAAGGAAACACCATGTACAGATGGGCCATCCTGCTGCCTGGCACCAACCTTGGAGACAAAATTGGAGAAGATGAAGGTGATTTGAGTTGGGAAGGTGAAGGCGAAACCATACCTGTCATGGCGAACAACACCTACATCAACTCAGGCATCAGCATCAACAATCCTCTGCCTTTGCCTGCTGCGCCTGATGCACAGTATGCCGTCAAAAAGAGTAACGGTGATCTTTCGCAATTCACCGTGAATGGAAACGGTAAGAAGGTCTATTTCTCGAAGGCGAACCTGAGGTTTGTGGGATACACTAATAATGAAGGCAGCTGGAGTTTCCATGAAAATCAGATTGACGCGAGTTTTGCTTCTCCCGGCTATAGTACAAATAGTTCAGGTTTAGCCATTCCAAGCAATGAATCAACCAATGATAGATTTGCTTGGGGGCTTTACGGCAATCATGGGATGTATGAAGATGATTGGCCGGCAATAACCAGTAATCTGACCAAGACTGATGGAAATGATTGGGGATGTGCATTCTCGGGGACTTCCCCTGAAGGCGACAAGTGGCGCACCCTGACTATCGACGAATGGAATTACCTGTTCAATGGACGGAGCCAAGATAATCGTTTCCTAAAGGTGTGTCTAAAGTTAGCTGATTCGGGAGAACCTTTTGCCGTTCAAGGCATTTTGTTGTTCCCCGACGACTATGTAGAACCTACTGGCCTCACCAGGACTATCACGTATAATTATAACACTTCAGCTTCGACTGGTTCGGGTTATGTTTTAGTTGATGCTCCTAATGGAAGTAATAAGTGGGCCGACGCAAAGTTGCACACTGATCCGACTTCCAATTCGTACAAGATGTTGGCTGCCGGAGCAGTGTTCTTGCCTGCTGCGGGATACCGTATTAGTACTGTGTACTATCAGTATCTCTGCCACACACAGGCGATCTACTTATCTGGTAGTGTAGAGACTGATGCCTACGGTTACTATTGGTCGTCTACTTCTGGGGCGTATAACGAGTTTTCACACACCAGCAGAGCTTTCTATTTTGATAGATCGAGAGTTGGAGAGGCAAGTTCGTATCAGGACCGCTCGCATGGCATGTGTGTCCGTTTGGTGTGGGATGCCAACTAAGCGAGCTGTGCGTTGCTGCGGGCGTGCGAGCGCGTTGCGGCATGAGCGCAGAAGAGACTAAAAAATGATTGAGGCGGCCTTCTTTTTTGGAAGAAAGAAGGCTGCCTTTTTTGTTGTTTTCAATGGACAAACACAAGCGAAGTCAATTTCGTTTTTGGAAAAAAAGTGCACTTTTTTCTTGCTTCGACCTATTTTCTTTTTACCTTTGCAAAAAGAAACAATAGTTCAACAGTTAAACAAATCGAAGATTGGCTAACGCCGAATTTTCATTTCAACGAAGTTAATCAACAATTCAACATCATCACTATGGGTAAATTTATGCAAGAATTCAAGGAGTTTGCCATGAAGGGCAACGTCATGGACATGGCTGTCGGTGTGGTCATCGGCGGTGCGTTCGGAAAGATCGTTTCTTCATTGGTGGCCGACATCATCATGCCGCTCATCGGTGCCATCACGGGTGGCCTCAACTTCACCGATTGGAAGTGGGTCATCCGCGAAGCCGTCATGGAGGGCGAGACCGTGGTCAAGCCCGAGTTGTGCCTGACATGGGGTAACTTCCTGCAGGTCGTCTTCGACTTCATCATCATCGCCTTCTCCATCTTCCTGGTCATCAAGGGCATCAACAAGTTGAAGAGACAGCCTGAGCCGGAGCCTGAGGCACCAGCCGCTCCCGCCGGCCCGACGCAAGAGGAACTCCTCGCTGAAATCCGCGACCTGCTGAAGAACAAATAATTGGTTCTGGGCAGAGTGAAAGATTGAAAATGAAGCAGGGCGCACCTAATTGGGGTACGCCCTGCTTTCGTTATGTGGTAAAATGTCAAAATCCGCCTGCATAATAGCTTCGCGCAATAAAGGGCGAAGGCTCGTAATAGGCGCTGCCGTTGTAGTTGTCAATCACTTCGCAGATGGGGTCGTTGTAAACGCGAAGGATGCCGTCGGCAAAGTCTTCTTTGTTTTGTAAAGTATTGAGAATAAGGCGTTTATATACTTTTCCCATTTGCGTGGCTGTAGGAATGCTGCTGCACAATTCAGGATTGACGGCCTCGACATCATAGTTTCCTGGTTCCAAATGGTATTCGTCAATCCAGTCGGCGGCCACAGCCAATGGGTTTTCGGAGTGAAGCACATCGGCCAACGATAGTTTCTTGGCCAACTCATCGTGTCCCATGGCATTGACCACATATTTATTGGGCTGTTTCAGTTGTCGGGCAATGCGCTCAATCATGTAGCAGACGAAATAGAGGTCGTTGGCATTGACTTTATCACCAGGGAAAAACACGTTCGTCATAGTTCATAACTCCTTTCAAAACTTATGGTTTTCAATGCTTTCGCGGTGCAGAAAACAACCTGATGTGTAGGACGCTTGAATTTGGCCAACACCCAGAATGCTTCTCTTGTAATCGTTCCATCCATCAAATCCTCGACATAATCCCATATTTGGTCGTCGGCCATCGGACCTTCTACAATATCGTAATCGTGCTTGACACCTTGGCGGCAATGGATGACAAAATCAAGCCAATCCTCAGTCATTTCATCAAATGAAAGCGTTTTCAAAGTCTCGTCTTTTTGAAAACTGTAAACTGAAACAACGCTGTCGCCTCGTTTTGTAAGTGCCCATTTTTGAGCTTGTTTTTCAAAACAAGTGCAATAGAAACCATAGCCGAAGTCTTTGTAAAAACCCATGACAAGTATTTCGGGTTTTTCTACCTTGACGTTACTACCGTGATATAAGGTCTTTATTTGTTCCATGCCTGCAAAAGTAATCCATTTTTCTGAAACAACCTTCTTTTTCAATAAAAAACACTAATTTTGCAAATTCAATGCTTGGTGTTTATGAAACATAAGCTGCTGCTCGTCATAGGACTCCTCTTCTGCTTCGCCTTCACCGCCAAGGCGACGCACCAACGTGCGGCAGAGATTACCTACACATGGGTGGGCGGCAATGCCTATGAGGTTACGCTGACGACCTACAACGTTCCCAACGCCGCATGGCAGCAACGCGACTCTTTGCAGGTGCTTTGGGGCGACGGTTCCGCAGAATCCATCCCTCGCATCGAATGGGTGACCATTGGGGACAACTGCATCAAGAACACCTACCGTCAGACCCATAACTACGCCACGCCTGGCACCTACGTCATTAGCATGGAGGACGCCAACCGCAACTACGGCGTGGTCAACGTGCCCAACTCGGTGACGGTGCCGATGTATATCGAGACGGAACTGGTCATCAACCCGTTTATGGGCTACAACAACTCGGTGCAGCTGCTCAATGCGCCTGTCGACAAGGCTTGCGTGGGTAAGCTGTTCATCCACAACCCTTCGGCCTACGACCCCGATGGCGACAGCCTGAGCTATCGTCTGCTGCCCTGCAAGGGCATGAATGGCATGGAGATTCCGGGATTTACCTATCCCCAGGCCTCACAGACCTTCGAAATCGACCCCATTACAGGCGATCTGCGGTGGGAGAACCCTGTGCTGCAAGGCGAGTACAACGTGGCGTTCATCATCGAGGAATGGCGCCACGGCGTGAAGATAGGCTCCGTCATCCGCGACATGCAGATCCTCGTCTCGGCGTGCAGCAACAACGTGCCTAACATCAATTGCGATGATCAGTATTGTCTTCTGGCAGGCGAGCAGCTTGACTTCATAATCTCGGCCTCTGACCCCGATGGCGACAACGTCACCCTGACGGCCTCGGGCGCACCTTTCGAGGTGGCGGTGAGCCCTGCCATCCTTACCCCTGAGTCGGACTATGGCTTGCAGCCTCGGATGGAGTTCCTGTGGAACACCGTTTACGCCCACATCCGCAACACGCCTTATCAGGTGGTGATACACGCCAAGGACGACAGCGAGCCCATCAGCTTGACCAATGTCAAGACGGTGACCATCATTGTGATGGGACCCAAGCCCCAGGGCCTTGTCGCCGAGATGCACGGCCACGACGCCTCCCTGTCGTGGATGCGTTATCCATGTCCCAATGCTGTGGCTATGCTGGTTTACCGCAAGGCGGGCTGCGACGGCTATGAGCCCGGTTTCTGTGAGACGGGCATTCGCGACGGCTATCAGCTGATGGCGACACTTGATCCCTCTGCCACCACCTATACCGACCACGACCTCCCGCCTGGCATGGCCTACGAATACCGCGTGTTGGCCCAGTTCCCCGATGGTGCTATGAGCATCGTCAGTGATGCGGCCTGCGTAACGCTGAAAAACGACAGCCCGCTGATGACACACGTCACCAACGACAGCATCGACCTCGTCTCGGGACAGGTCAGGGCATGTTGGACCCAGCCGAAAGAGATTGATGAACAATATGTGGCGCCGTATAACTATGCTTTGACGCGCGTCCTCGAAGGAGAGACCACCGTCGTTTACGAAGGTGCCGACACGACCTTCCTTGACGCCAATGTGGATCTGGCGACCGTCACGTCGTTAGTATATAAGGTGGAGATGCGTGACGCCACGCATCAGCTGATGGGCACGAGTGCCGCGGCATCGGCGGTGCTGCTCTCGGCGAGCGGCGCCAATATGGAAGCCGCACTCAGCTGGACTGAGGAAGTGCCATGGCTCGTAGACAGCACTCAGATTTACAAGGAAATCGAAAACCACTTTGTCAGGATTGCCTCGGTGACGGGGTTCGCCTATACCGACACTGATGTGGAAACTGACGCTACCTATCGTTATTATGTCCGCACCTTCGGACATTACACCATTCAAGGCGTCATGCAGCCTTTGGTCAACTATTCCGCCATCAAGACGGTACGCATCGGCCAGGAGGAACCCGAGGAGGAGTTCTCGTACGTGTTGCCCAATGTCTTCACGCCCAACGGCGATGGATACAACGACCTGTTTGAGCCTAAGGTCAAGGGTGCAGATTTGATTATCGGTGCCAAGACGGTCATTTTCAACCGTTGGGGCAACATCCTTTGGGACACCGACAACCCGCTCATCCAATGGGACGGCAAGAACAAATTTACAAAGATGCTCTGTTCTCCAGGCACCTATTTCTACATCACCGACATCACCTACATCGCCCCGACAGGGGAGGAGAAACTGCATTTCCAAGGTTCCATTACCCTCATCCGATAAAAAATGTAGAGACGCGGCGCGCCACGTCTCTACAAAGGTTCATGAAATAGGGAAAATCAATATTTCATCATTTCGATGAGGTCGACCATGCGGTTGGAATAACCCCATTCGTTGTCGTACCACGACATGATCTTCACCATCTTGCCCATCACCATGGTGCTTTGGGCATCGAAGATGCTGCTGTGGGAGTTGTGGATGACGTCGCAGCTGACGATCGGGTCCTCGGTGTATTCGAGCACACCCTTCATCGGGCCTTCAGCGGCTTCCTTCATGGCGGCGTTGATCTCTTCCTTCGTGGCTTCGGTCTTCAAGGTGCAGACGAGGTCAACCAAGGAACCGGTCGGCGTAGGGACGCGGACGGCGATGCCGTCGAGTTTGCCATTCAGTTCGGGGATGACGATACCCACGGCCTTGGCGGCGCCGGTGGTGGTGGGTATCTGCGACATGGCGGCCGAACGGGCACGGCGCAGGTCGCTGTGCGGACCGTCGAGGATCACCTGGTCGTTGGTGTAGCTGTGGATGGTGGTGATGTAACCCTGCTCGATGCCGAAGCGGTCGTTCAACACCTTGGCGACGGGAGCCAGGCAGTTGGTGGTGCAGGAGGCGTTGCTAACGCATTCCACCTCGTCGGTGAGGTCGTTGTTGTTCACGCCGACCACGACGGTGGCGTCGATGGCGTCTTTCGAGGGAGCGGAGAGGATGACCTTCTTGGCACCGTTCTTCAGGTGGTCGCCATAGCCGCCCTTGCTGCTTTCCTTCGAGCGGAACACGCCGGTGGACTCAACCACCACGTCGGGAGTCTTGCCCCACTTGATGTTCAGGGGAGCACGCTCGGCCGTGACGGGGATGCGCACGCCGTTGACGATGAGTGCGGTCTCGTCATATTCCACGGTGCCGGGGAACTTGCCCTGGGTGGAGTCGTATTTCAACAGGTGGGCCAGCACCTTGGTGCTCGTCAGGTCGTTGACGCCCACGATTTCCAGATTCGGACGTTCGCAGATGATGCGGAACACGTTGCGGCCGATGCGGCCGAAACCATTGATACCTACTTTAATCTTTTCCATTTGGTTATGTGTTTAGTTGTTGTTCTTGAAATGAAGCTGCAAAAATACGATTTCCGCGGGAAACTTCGTCGTTTTTTGCCTATTTTTGCAAAATCTATTATCTCGATTATGTCAGAAACCTTCAAATCACAAGCGCTTGAGGCCAATTTGGCCCAGACCCGATATAAAGACATCTTCATCCCTGAAGAGCACCAACAGTTTATTGACCTGTCAGCCAAATACTTCGGCATCAACAAGCGGGCCAAGGAATGCATCACCGAATACCATCATCCCCTGTCGAACCACACCTTCGTCACCGAGGAGCTGCGCAAGATGCTCATGGACGACTTCTGGTTCTACACGCGCGACGACATCCCTTGCGATGCCCTAAACATCCCCTTGAAGATGATGCACAGCCTGCTGAAGCCAGAGGTGCCCGCCAAACTGCGACTCAACATCATCATCACCTTGATGGAGTTTGCCAACAAAGTGATGACCGAATCGCCCAAACATTCCGAATTGATTGTCTCGGTTTTCAAGATTTTGAACGATGCCTTTGAGGGTACTAAGGTCCCTGAGCCTGTCGAAGGGCCGACCGACAACAAAGACGTCTATATTCTGGCCACGAAACACGCCGAACGTTACCTCGACAAGGTGGCGAAGGACGAGCGTTTCAAGGAGCAGGCTTGTCAACTGCTGCGCATGATGCTGCAGGAAAACTACCGCTATTGGCAAGAGACCTCGCAAGTGGAAAACTGGGTGGAGAGCAAGAAAACGCTAATGACCGATGAAGAAGTCCAGAAAGTGTGCGAGGAAGTCGGCAAGCCGTATTTCGAGCAACTGAAGGCTGACTTGAATGCCGCCGACACTTGGGAGAAGCTGACCGACATGCCTAACTTCGAGCAGGTGGCCAAACGTTTCACCGAGTCGGAGAAGGCCTTCCCGCATTTCATCACCAAGTTCCACTATGTCTTTTTCCTGCTACATCTGCCTGGCATGGAGAACCAGCGCGAACGCCTTATCTGGAACATGGACCGCATGATGCGCGACGCCATCGACGAGATGCCACAAGAGCAGCTGATTCCCTTCATCGACACCATCTTCGACCTAGCTGAAGAGTTACGCCAGGACTATATGTCGGCCGTGCTCGACTTCCAGCTCACCTTGGGTCTGAAGGTCATCGACGTTGATCAGACTGAGCTGAAGGAATACGTCAACTACTTCGAAAAGAAACTCATCGCCTTCGGCTTCGTCACGCCGGGCAACGTGTTCGTGGGCGAGGACTGGCAACTCTCTGTGGACGAGAACCATATCAAGAACATCCGCGTGTGGCTTGAACTGATTGAGCACTCCAAGTCGCCGATGGACAAGCTGCTCTCCGCCTTGATCGTCAACCTGAAACTGGGCGGCATCTTCCTCAGCGACACCGACCTCTTCCAGCGTGAGATCACCAAGGTGCTCAACTCAAACATCTCGCCATATTATAAGAAGGTGAAGCAGCTGACGCGCATCTTCCCCGTCTACTTCAACGAAATCGGTGCCGAGGGCGAGATCCGCAACGTGACCACCAACATGGACGAGATCTCGGGTCGTCAGGACCAGCTCGTTCATTTCCTTCGTAAGCAGGTGCACACCGAGAGTAACAACACCTTGATTGCCTTGACCTTCAACGTGTTCAAGTTCTGGAGCGACGGCAACCTCGACCTCTTGAAGCCCATCCTGCCCAACAACGTCTTCGAGAGCATCGACAAGGACAGCACCTGGTTTGTGCATGTCCACAACCTTGTGCAGACCATGTGCGAAATCTCGTGCCTCAACCCTGAGGACGTGCTGATGCTGTCGCGCGACGACTACGAAAACCTCATCGGCGCCGCAGCTCGTCGTATCGAGTTGGACGATGACCTAAATCAGCGCGAGCGTGCCCGCCTCATGGACATCCGCGACCTCTATGCCTATCTCCGTGAGAAATACAGCTTCGAGTCGGTCAACATCTTCAGTTCGCTGCGTAGCTTCCCCTTCATCCCCGACGAGGAAATCGACGAGTTTGAGGTGGCCTACAAGAAGAAAGACTTCGCCAAGTCGCTGACCATGATCTATGCCTTTATGGATAAGCTCAAGACCGTGATTTTCAACCCCGAACAGAGTGAAGGCTGGGAAAACATCTACCACAAGCGCCACATCGCCATCGGCATCCCTTCGATGTATGGCACCTACCGTGAGAATAAGTTCGAGGCCATGGGTCTGACCTTCCGCTTGGAGCGCGTTGCCACCCAACTCATGGAAAAGGTGGTGCAGAGCATCAACCTCGAATATATCTCGGAACGCACGCTGAATCAGATCTATAGAATCCTTGAATTCTTCCGTGACGGTCTCGAGCTCGATGGCATCACCAACCAGAGCTTCAACTCGAAACTCGACATGCTGCGTTACTCGCTGACCTCGCGAAGCTTCTCCTTCGGTCAGTATATCAACATCTTCCAGTTCATCGCCGAAGACGTGCGCCGCATCATCATCAAGTACTTCCTGAAGTCGTACGAATACCCACTGAAGATCGTCATCCCGCAGCTCTTCGACCCCGAAGGGAAACTCAGCGAGCGCGAGACGGTGGCCCTGATCAGCAAGAAATCGGAGGAGTTCCACCGCGACCTGCTTTCTGACGCCTTCCTGATGCAGCCCTTGGACAACTTCATCGGCCGTATTCTTGCTTCGTTGCATACCATGGAATCCACCTTGAACGAGAAGCTTATCAGCGACATCATGACCTACAACTCGGAGATGCTGATTAGTCCTTTCTGGAAAAAGACGCCCAAGATGGACAACCAGGTCTTCATCGGTAATAAGGCCAACAACCTGAAGAACCTTTATCTGCATGGCATGCCGGTGCCTCCGGGCTTCGTCATTACTACCGAGACTTTCCGCCGTAACGAGACCATCAACACTATTCCTGAGTTGCGGACGGAAATCCACACTATGATCCGGAAACACATAGAAGAGCTGGAGGACATCACTGGGCGCAAGTTCGGTAATCCCGAGGCTCCATTACTCGTTTCGGTGCGTTCGGGTACGGCCATCTCCATGCCGGGTGCCATGGACACCTTCTTGAACGTAGGCCTTAACGACGAGCTCGTGGAAGCCATCGCCACCGACTCGGAGAAGGCGTGGGCCATCTGGGACTCGTACCGCCGATTCTTGCAAAGCTGGGGTATGGCAAAGGGCATCGAGCGCGATGTGTTCGACGACGAAATCAACGCCTTCAAACAGAAAAACAATGTGAAAGTAAAGGCCGACTTCAGCATCGATCAAATGCGCGAGTTGGCCCAGTCCTATAAACGCATCTTGGCCGACCATGATGTTGCTTTCGAGCAGGATTCGTTCAAGCAGCTGATTGAATGCGTCAACATGGTCATTGAGTCGTGGAACTCGGAACGTGCCTTGGCTTATCGCCGTCATCTGGGTATCTCTGAGAATTGGGGTACGGCCGTCATCGTTCAGCAGATGATCTTCGGCAACCGCAGTGAGACATCGGGCACGGGCGTCGTGTTCACGCAGAATCCGCATCGCGAGCGTCCGGGCGTGCACCTCTACGGCGACTTCACCATGCGCAGCCAGGGCGAGGACATTGTAGGCGGCTTGGTCAAGCCTTTGCCCATTGGCGAGACGCAGCGTAAAGCCGCGGGATTGGAAGGTCCGTCGATGCAGACCTTGTTGCCCGACATCTATAAGAAGATATTTTCCGTCGCCGTTGAGCTCACGGAGAACCTCGGCTACAGCCCGCAGGAGATGGAGTTTACCTTTGAGAGCGACAAGCCCGAGGACTTCCATATCTTGCAAATCCGCGACCAGGACCTCAAGACCGAAGAGGAGAAGACGGCTTTTGTGTTGTCGCCCGACGAAATGAAGCAGTTGGGTCACGGCATGGGCATAGGTGGCGGTGCCATGAATGGTCTGGCCGCCTTCAACGCCGATCAAATCAAGGTGTTACGAGAGAAACATCCCGACAGCCAGGTGATCCTTGTGCGTCCCGACACGGTGCCCGACGACATCGGCATGATCTTCGACTGTGATGGTCTTTTGACGGCCCGTGGCGGTGCTACCTCACATGCCGCGGTGACGGCGGTTCGTCTCGGTAAAGTCTGCGTGGTGAGCTGTGATGGTCTTGAAGTCGACGTTGATGACGAATTCGGCCAACTCAACGGTCATCCGCTTCACATGGGCGACGAAATCGCCATCGACGGCAACCTCGGCCTCGTCTACCTCGGCCATTACCAGACGGAAAAGATGAAGGTGGGGAAGGGATATAATTATTAGTTTAGAGTTTAGAGTTGAGTCCAGCTCATGTCATTCCAGCGTGGGCAGGTGGGACGGCGGGAATCTATGAGCGGAGAAACAAGGTAAAAACCATAATATGGCAGAACACAATGATTTAGGCAGAATAGGCGAGGACCTCGCCGTCAAGTATCTCACCGATAAGGGCTACAAGATCTTGGAGCGCAACTGGCGCAACAAGCACAAGGAAATCGACATCATCGCCAAAGATGGCGAAGCCTTGGTCATCGTGGAGGTGAAGACCCGCCAGAACGACGGCTTCGGGGAACCTGACATGGCGGTGACGCGCCAAAAGCAAATGCGTCTTGTCTATGCCGCCAACGCCTATGTTTTCAGAAATAAGTTGGACATAGACATCCGTTTTGATATCATTTCCATCGTTTTTAACCACGGAAAACCCAAAATTGACCATATCGAGGATGCTTTTTTGCCTCGTTGGTGATGCCTATTTATATTAATTAGGTGTACTAAATCACCATTTTGATATATTTCTCGGCATTTATAAATGCTGATAATCAGTAATATAGATGTTGATAGAAAAATATTTTCAACAAAATGTCGCGCGTATTGTAAAAAGCTGTACTTTTGCACCCGCTTTCGGAGAGAACGAGGGGAGAGAGAAGAAGGGAATCCGGAAAGCTTAAGTTCTTTGAAAGTCTGAGGCCAGCACAAGATACCTGCGCCGCGGGAGCGGCGCGAGGGAAGGAACCTTTAAAAAGGAACACCAAGAGAACATCGAGGCGGAACCCGAGATTCAGAGTAAAAACAAAGCAAGACAATAGTACAACGAAGAGTTTGATCCTGGCTCAGGATGAACGCTAGCGGCAGGCCTAATACATGCAAGTCGAACGGGATAGTCACCTTCGGGTGACTTGAGAGTGGCGCACGG
>Ga0310690_10008425_pt1 | contig 13075 bp, 10 predicted proteins | sample AusTroGonzalo_MG_2_FD_207661 | JGI IMG/M metagenome (GOLD analysis project Ga0310690, IMG submission 207661) | Bovine rumen microbial communities from tropical cattle in Woodstock, Queensland, Australia - Gonzalo_04 (v2) (version 2) | ecosystem: Host-associated > Mammals > Digestive system >... | reverse complement strand
TTGCCGAAATAAGGCAGAAGCTGGAAAAGCATTACAGGGATATGCTTGACATTGAATTTACCATTGAAGACGGCAAACTCTATATGCTTCAGTGCCGCGTAGGCAAGAGAAACGGCCCTGCGGCAGTAAAGATGGCTCTTGATATGTACAAGGAAGGCCTTGCTACTAAGGAAGAAGTACTTATGCGCGTGACACCTGCACAGCTTGATGAGCTGCTGCACCCCGTGCTTGATACAAAGGCCGAAAAGAACAGCAAAGTTCTTGGAAAAGGACTTCCCGCAGGCCCTGGCGGTGCTACCGGAATGATCGTTTTCACCTCCGCTGATGCTATAGCCGCGAAGAAAGCAGGCAAGACCGTCATACTCTGCCGCGAGGAGACCAATCCTGAAGATATTGAGGGAATGAGGGCATCCGAGGCCGTACTCACTGCAAGAGGCGGAATGACCTCTCACGCAGCACTCGTTGCCCGTGGCTGGGGCAAATGCTGCGTCGTTGGCTGTGCAGGAATAGAAATTGACCTTGCCAAAAAGACAATGACGCTTGCCGGAAAGACATTCAAGGAATTTGACTGGATTTCACTGAACGGCTCAAAAGGCCTTATATACGAAGGCAAACTTCCAGTTGCCCGCGAAGCCAGCGAGACACTTACGGAATTCCTCGCACTGTGCAACAGCGTCCGCGCGCTTAAAGTCTGGACAAATGCCGATACACACGAAGATGCGGAAAATGCACGCAAATTCGGAGCGGAAGGCGTTGGACTGTTCCGCTGTGAACACATGTTCTACGGCAAAGGTGCGGAAGAGCCGCTGTTCAAACTGCGCAAGATGATTGTCTCCGAAGGCACAGAAGCCCGCAAGGCAGCCCTGAAAGAGCTGTTCCCGGACATGAAAAACGCCTTTAAGAATACCCTCCGCATATTCAAGGGATTCCATGTGACCATACGTCTTATGGATCCTCCTCTGCATGAATTCGTTCCCAACGGCGAGGAAAAACGCAAGGAACTTGCAAAAGCCCTTGGCATAACCTACGAGCAGCTCAATGCCCGTGCGGAAGAACTTCACGAAGCCAACCCGATGATGGGACACCGCGGCGCAAGACTCGGCGTTACCTATCCGGAAATAACCGAGACACAGGCCAAAGCCATATTTGAGGCCGCAGCCGAACTCATAAAGGAAGGAGAGGAAGTTTATCCTGACATTATGATTCCTGTCGTTTCTGACAGCAATGAGACCAAGGACCAGAAAGCTGTCATTGACCGCGTATATGCGGAAGTGAAGAAGGAAACAGGAATAGAAGTTCCTTACAGCGTAGGCACGATGATTGAAATTCCCCGCGCTGCGCTCACGGCTGACAAGCTGGCCGAGACAATGGAATTCTTCTCCTTCGGCACTAATGACCTTACGCAGATGACCTACGGCTATTCCCGCGACGATTCCGGCGCATTCATCAAGCATTATGTTGAAAACGGAATACTGCCCTGCGATCCGTTCCAGAGCCTGGATCAGACTGCCGTCGGCGAACTTATAAAGATTGCTGTAGAAAGAGGCAGGAAGACACGCCCCGGAATGAAGATCGGCATCTGCGGCGAGCATGGCGGAGACCCAGATTCAGTAGATTTCTGCCACCGCGCAGGCCTGACCTACGTTTCCTGCTCACCGTTCCGTGTGCCAATAGCAATACTGGCCGCAGCACAGGCGCAGATACGCAATCCACGTAAATAATACTGTGGGAGATTAAAATGATAAAAAAACGCGCAGCTGTTTTTCCTCTTGTTCTGTCAGCACCTTCTGGTGGTGGTAAGACAGCTGTGCGTGACTGTCTTCTCCGTGATCCGCGTTTCGGTTTCAGCATAACCTGTACAACCAGGCAGCCGAGACCGGGCGAGGTTCACGGGAAGGATTATTACTTTTTATCAAAAGACGGTTTTCTGAAACTGCGGGAAGAAGGAAAACTTCTTGAATGGGCGGAAGTTCACGGTAATTTCTATGGAACACCAGAGAAATCAGTACGTGACGTTATGGAATCCGGCAGAATTCCGGTAATGACCATAGATGTAAAAGGAGCGGCAGCAGTACGAAGGATATTCGACGATGCCGTAACTGTTTTTATTATCCCCCCATCTCCTGCTGTTTTGAAAAAACGTCTTGAACTTCGCGGGGAATCTTCTGAAGGAATGAAAATACGACTTCAGACTGCCCGCGCGGAAATGAAGGAAGCGCATCTGTTTGATTACCTTGTAATAAATGACATACTTGAGGAAGCTGTTGCCGACGTGATAAAAATAGTGGAAACAAATTCTCTTGGTATGCGTTTCAATAAAGATTTGACAGACCGTTTCGCGCTTGAGCTCTGAGAAGAACCTGAACGGTCCGGAGGAAATATGGAATACATTAATAAAGTTGAAACAGAAGCTGAAATGCTGGACAGACTTATATCTGATTATGGTCCACATAAATATAATGATTTAGTGCGTGCCATGCAGTGGGCGCGCCATCTCAGACATTTAGAGGAAAACCGTGAGATACCACTTTCAGAACTTATTGAAAAGGCGATGCTTGCCATTGCCAGGCAGGAAGTAGGTCCTGATGAAATCATAAAGGCAATGGAAGCGGATGCCGTAATGGACAGAAAACTGGCGCAGAGACGCTCGGAACGGGCGCGCCAGCAGGAAGCTCCAGTGTCAGAAGAAGAAATAAAAAAATTCTCTTCCGAAGACGATAAATAACAAATAATGAAGCGGGAACTTAAGAAATTAACCCGCGATCTGGCGGCATGGCTTGCCGTACAGGATGAAAACCTGCTTGAGCCTGTGGAAAGGGCCGGGCAGGTTTCTTTTGCCACCAATATTGAATCTGTTGAAGATCTTGCTGCTGAAACCGAAAAAAACGAATCCATAGCCTCTGCGGAAAAAACACTTTATCAAAGTTATAAAGAAAGAAACATGGAACCGGCCAAAAAAATGAGACTTGAGAATCTGAAGGAAAAGGTTGTGTCATGCCGTGGCTGTCCGCTGGGGGCTCACAGACTGAATGCCGTATTTGGAACAGGCAGTGCTAATGCCAGGATTATGTTTGTTGGGGAAGGCCCGGGATTTCAGGAAGATCATCAGGGAGAACCATTTGTGGGGCGTTCAGGACAGCTTCTGGACAGGATAATAGAAACAGTACTTGGATTAAACCGTCCTGATGTTTATATAGCAAATATAGTCAAATGTCACCCGATGAAAAATCCTGAAAATCCGGAAGCTCATTCCAATGACCGTCCCCCCTCTGCCGATGAGATTTCGGTCTGCAGGCATTATCTTGAAGAGCAGATAAGGATAATACAGCCTCTTTGTCTGGTACCTTTAGGCTCTGTGGCGGCCAAATTTCTTTTAAAAACAGATACAGGTATATCCATGCTCCGTGGAAAGATTTATGACTACGAGGCTGATATTCCCGGATTGGACAGGAAGATAAAAATAATTCCGACATATCACCCTGCAGCTCTGCTGCGCAATCAGAATCTTAAGCGTGACACATGGTATGATATGAAACTTGTAAAGTCTCTTCTTGATTCAGCCACATAAAACAGAATTTATAAGTGCTGATTTTTCTGTAGCGCCGTAAACAGTAACAAATGCTGGCTGAACTGCTTTTCCCCATACCTCTTGAAAGAACTTTCCATTATTCCGTGCCGGAAGAAATGGAACTTGCAGTTGCTCCTGGGATGCGCGCCAGGGTTTCATTAAGAGGAAAAACAACAAACGGAATAATACTGCGTATTCTGGCTGAAAAAGATGTGGATCTTACCGGGGTAAAAAAAATAAAACCGCTTCTTGAGATAACAGATGATGAGCCATTGTTTGAAGATTCCATACTGGCTGCAGCTGAAAAAATGGAAAAGAACTGGGGCAGTCCGTACGGAATATGCGCTGGTGAATTCTTTCTTAATCTGCCGGAAGAAAAATATCCCGGTTTAAAACGGTTTCACGGTGAAATACTGCCACAGCCAGACACAATGCTTTCACTGCCGGAAGATACTGATTTTCCTTCTCGTGAAAAGGCTTTCGGTTCTGAACATATTGAAAAAATAAATCATTTCTTCAGTAATCATTTTAAAACAGTGCACAACCTTGTGCTTCTTCCGGCTGAAAAACAGTCTGTGTTATTTGGACTGTGTGCGAAAAAAATTGTAAATTCCCAGGTGCTTTTTCTTGTCCCGGATTCTTCATGTGCCGAAGCTGTATACAGGGAGATGTTGCCTTTTTTTGGTGATGCAATAGGCGTATGGCACGCACAGCTTACACCCGCACAGAAGCAGCGTGTGCTTAAAGGAATAATTTCCGGACGTATACGCTTCCTGACTGGTACAAGGACCGCAGCTTTCCTTCCATTTGCAAGACTCAGACTGTCTCTGATAGATGCTTCTGCGGAGGAAGTTTACCGCAATAATGAAAGACTTCCATTGTACAATGCCGCCGAGGTGCTTAAATGGAGAATGGAAGCCCTTGGAGGACATACATTCATCTGCTCTGAATTTCCCTCCGTAGAGAATTACGGCAGGGCCTTTTCCGGCCGGTATTCATTAACGGATCTGCGTGAAAATAAAAAGCACCCGGTTAAGATGGAAAGCAGAGGTGTGGAAATAATTGATATGGAGGCAGAGAATTTCCCCGGTGCCATACTCTCGCAGGCAGCCGCTGACAGAATACAGGAAATTTCGCCTTATGGAAAAATAGCGGTAATAGCTCCGCGAAAAGGGTATGCTTCAAGGCTTTTCTGTGCAAATTGTGGCAGAATGATCCGCTGCCCGTCCTGTGGTCCGGGAATGGCTGTTATAAAAAACAGTGAAGGTTTAATTGAACTGTTGTGCCGTCGTTGCGGTAAGCGACAGGAAAAACCGGAAAAATGCCCCTCATGTGGCGGGGCAGTGTTTCATGAAACAGGTATGGGAACACAGAAAACAGAAGCATACCTGAAAAAACTTGTCCCTGAGGCCTGCATAATACGTTATGATGGGGATATACTTGGCGGTTCAAAACAGAACAGGGAGAAAATTTTTCAGTTTTCTTCGTCTTCATCTCCGTCGGTTCTGGTTGCTACGGGAATAGCGTTAAGAAATATAATGCCGGACAGTCTTGATTGCCTTGTTTTTGTTGATGCTGGGCAGGATATTTCGTCTCCGGATTTCCGTGTGTCGGAAAAACTTATGCGCACTATTTTTTCCGCAAAGACACTTTTAAAAGAAAACGGCCATCTGCTTATACAGACAAGGGAACCTGACGGTTTTGTTTTTTCTGCGCTTTCAGGAAATTCATATGAGAATTTCTGCCGGGAAGAACTTGAAACAAGGAAACTATTCCGTTATCCGCCATATTCCAGACTTCTGTTAGTGCGTTTCGCGTCAAAAAACGAAGGTGCTGTAAAGGCATGTGGCAGACGTCTTGGTGAAGCTCTTAGAAAAATTATCATCACAAAACAGGCGGAAATACAGGGGCCTGTAATGCCGCGAGGGCAGGAAAACAGAAAATTCTTCAGTGAGTACTGGCTTGTAAAATCTTTCAGCATTGATACAGCTGTAAAAGTCCTGAAAACCGTGTCCGGACAGCCAAAGATAACGGGCGTGAAGTATTTTATAGTGCCGGATCCGCAGGATTTTCCTTAAGTATTTGACAAAACACCAGCTTCTAATTTAATATAATCTAATTATGATATTCCAGAACAAAACCTGCCTGATGTCAATTCTCCTTCCTCTGCTGCTGGTTTCCGGTGCGTATGCCAGGGGTATAGTCCTGCCTACCCCGGAAGAGCCGTTCAAGGATAAGATAACAAATGCTGATGACAGTCTTCTGAAATCCACTCTTTCAGAAACCAAGTATATACATTCGCGCGGTGTGGAATGGGATGCCAGGCTTACGATACTGCGTGGGCATATTCTTCTCAAGCAGGAAAAACTGGATCAGATCAAAAAACTTGGCAAGGGCGAGGAACTGCCTCTTGCCAAAGGTGATGTCATAAGGGTGTATTCTGACTCGGATGTGGAAATAAGACTGTATGACAAGTGTATTTTTCACCTTTTCCCGAAGAGTGAACTTCAGATTGTTTCGCTGGATAAAACAGGCACTTATCTTTCGCTAAGATATGGATACATGACTGGCAAGGTAAAACGTTTTCTTGACAAGACACATACTATAAAGCTGAAAACACTTTACACCAATTCACTCATTACAGCGGCTGATTTCGCAGCAGGATATATTCCTGCCACAAAAACCACTGGAATAGCTGTGTTCGATTCCGGTTCCATGTCTGTTTCCACAATCAACGAGCATGGCCTGTCACTCGGTCTTTATGAGCTTCGTGGCAATCAGGAGATAGTATATTCGGCTGAACTGCCTGATTTTGATGAGGAAGGACATGCAAAGACAGATCCGGATTATAAAATGAAGGATATAGACGTTATTCCCGGACCAGTGAAACTGATGAAAGACATGCAGGCCGAGCAGAAAAAACTCAGAAAACCCGCCGCAGATATGAAAAAGGAATGGCGCAAATACGTAGAGGGAGAACGCGAGGAAATAAGAAAGGAAATAATCGATAGCGGTGAACTTATGATTACTTCCACGGTAATAATAAACAGAAATACGTCCAATGAATCCAATGATAGTGAATCAGGTATGGAATTCAGGGATGTTATGACCGATGAAGATTTCAGTGTCAGAAAATGAACATAAAGAAAACTGCCGGAATTTTTTTTACTGTACTTGCCATTATAATAGTTTTCGCCATGGCGCATTTTCTATGCCCGGGGAAGCTTGTTAAAGTTGTGATACCAAAAGGGGCTACGGCCAGACAGGCCGCCGAAGCCCTGAAAGAAAAAAATATAATCATGAGCGCTACATGGTTCCGAATAGCTGTAAAAATTTCAGGAACCGGTAAAAAGATAATGCCAGGCAGTTATATGCTGCGTACTCATATGTCCTCGGAAGAAGCGCTTCATACGCTTATAACCACAATTCCTATGGCGGAAACAGTTGATGTTAATTTCCCGGAGGGCTGGCGCGTTGAGCAGGTGGCGGAACGTCTTCAGGCTAATGGGGTAATATCAGATTCCCAGGATTTTATAAGGCTTGCAAAAGAACATGGCAAAGAGGGTTATCTTTTCCCCTCCACATATCAGTTCAAAAAGAATATTTCATCCACAGAGGCAATGAAGGTATTCACAAAAGAATTTGAAAAACAGATACGGCCTCTTTTTGACAAAGGTTTTAGAGAAGGAATGGACGAAAAGAAAGTAATGATAATAGCTTCCATAGTTGAAAGGGAAGCCGTTGTTGATTCCGAACGTCCTATGATAGCCACAGTGTATTTAAACCGTCTTAAAAAAAGAATGAAATTGGAGGCGGATCCCACAACACAGTACGCCCTTGGATATCAGACCTGGTATGAAAACGGGGAACGGAAGGAAGGCTGGTGGAAGAAGGGCATTACTCTAAAAGATCTGCGTACGGAATCACCTTACAATACGTATTACACAAAAACACTCCCTCCGGGGCCTATATGCAGTCCGGGGAAAGGGTCAATAGAAGCGGCCATGAACCCTCTGGAAGGTTTTGATGCCCTGTACTTTGTAGCTACTGCTGACGGAACAGGCAGACATACTTTTAATAAAAATTTCAGGGAGCATCTAGGGGCAAAAAAAGTATATAAAACAAATCTCCGTAACGAGAAGAAACAGAATTGACACTGTTATATCAGCGAAAATTAATTCTTGACCCGGAAATAATTAAAAACATATAATATAAATAATGACCGCGGGCGTATAGCTCAGCTGGGAGAGCGCCTCGTTCGCAACGAGGAGGTCAGGGGTTCGAACCCCCTTACGTCCACCAGATTTCAGCCGCAGAACAGACTGCGGCTTTTTTTGTTTAAGCCCCCCCGCTAAGCCGGCGGATATTTATTATGAAAGAAAGTTGCGCAGCAGACAGAGGCAGAATTATAAAAATAGCAGTAACAGTAATTTATGCCTGTCTGACTTTATATCTTGTGTTCTGTCATGAAACATGGGCTGACGAAGCGCAGCCATGGCTTATGGCTCAGGAATTAAATCTTTGCGGGCTTCTAAGGGAAGCCTCTGCAAAGGGCCATCCGTACCTGCTTTATCTGCTTGTTTTCCCATTTGCAAAAGCCGGTGCTGGTATAATAATACTAAAAATATTGTGCTGGCTTTCAGCCGTTGCGGCAGCTGCCATTCTCTGTTTTTATGCTCCTTTTTCAATCTGGCTTAAGATTTTAATGCTTTCCGGTGCACCGTTTCTGTATTTTTTTCCGATAATATCAAGGAGTTATTCCCTTATTCCCATGCTTCTTTTTACTGCTGCTGCGGTTTATCCCGGTATATACGGTGATAAAATAAAAAAAGGCTTTTTTTTCTTATATATTACCGTAGCAGTACTTATAGGACAGACACATCTTGTTATGACAGGGCTGGCATATATAATGCTGGCCGAATCTGTTATGATAATCAAAAAATACTCATGTTCTTTTTCCTCAGTTGAGAAAACAGCTGCCGTATCCGCAGCTGCAGCGGGATTCATTCTGCCGCTTTGTCAGATAATATATGGAATAAATCTGAACAATTCTTTTGCCCCATATCCGTTTTATACTCTGATTTATCACCCTGTCATTTTCTTTTTCGCCGGTTTTTTTACACCATTTATACCTGGTTTTATATCTGACAGATTCCTGCCGGGCGCAGGCTCATCAGCAGGAATTTATGACCCGTCGTATGGAACGCTCATTGCCGCATTGTCCGCAGTAATATGTATTGCTGCTGTGCTTGTTCTGCTGAAGAAACTGTCGCGGAAATATTTTGTTTTTTGTGTTTTGACGCTTCTTTCACAATTAGGAATATATATGTTCGTATATCCGGTTGTTTTTCCTACACGCATACATTGCTTTACCATTTCCCTGATTTTCTTTTTCTGGTGCGCATTGAGCCGTGTGAATACAGATGGTAAAGAATATAAAGGTCCGTTCCGCGTTTCTTTCTGTGTCTTTCTGGCGCTGCTTGTTCCGGCCGGCCTCTGGTTTGCCTTAAAAGATATAACACAGCCGTTTTCATCAGCCCGCGAAATGGCTGTGGTGTTAAAAGAAAATCTTCCGGAGGATATTCCGGTATATATACAGAACGATGTCGCCGAGGCTCTTGTTTACGAACTTGGTAAAAGGCCTCTTCTGTATAATGGCGGTACGCCTCTTAAATATTCCAGACTGAATGAGCCTGTCCTTGAATCAGGAGAAGGTACAGTATGGCCTGAAGATGGATTTTATCTTGTAAGTATGACTGAAACGGATTCCGGCAGCTGTCTTTACAAAACAAGGCCGGCAATAAAGCGGGGCGAAACATTCTGTCTTTCATATTACGGCAGGAACAACGAAAAAGGCATATAATGGGCCATGAAACTGTAAATAATATACTGTACGGAATATGTGAAAATCTTATTTTGTCAGATAAGAAAAGATTCCGCGCCTGAAAGCTTTTTCTGCCGCATTTCTGAATTCGTATGTGAAAGACTGTCCGTGTTTTTCTCCTTCAGAAACCTTCATTTTTGAAGTACGGCTTACAGGAATATACTCTGTCCATTCAACAGGAACATAATGAAGATATCCGTCTCCACCGTACACCGCTATATGCTCTACACGGGTGACTCCACGGAATCCCCTTGCAGTAACCAAAACAGAACCTGAGTTACCTGTTCTTGTTCCGGCTTCAGCCTTGAGTATGCTATGTGTTATGCAGTTTTTATGCTCAAAACATTCCTCTCCGTGATAGTTGGCAAGGGTTTCATATTCCCAGTCAGAGGCCGGTTCTCCAGGCTGAATAACAGTTTTCCATATTTCCTCATGGTTTCTGGTCATCTGATAAACCGGTATAGCCAGCAGAGGTGCCAGTGAGAAATATATTTTGCGGAAAAATTCAGAAGAAAACGAAACAAAGAATTTCTCAGCATATTCTGCATCATAGGAATAGAAAAGTGCAGGATCCGTATCCAGATCGCCTGATTTTATATGATCTGCAAAAATTTTGTTTATCTTACAGTCCTTGACAAAATCAAAATCATCACCGAAGCCCACGGAGGTATCTTTAAGCAGGTCAAGCATCTGCCGTTGCGCCACATCGGTGAAAAGCAGTCTGTACTCAGTCTCGTTATTCCTGTCAGTGGTTTTGAACAAAGCCTCGAATTCCCTGTTCCGCATTATAGTATAGTTGCTGTCGTCTGAAAGATTGCGCGAGAAGTTCTCAAGTTTTTTTATCTCGCGTTTCATTCTTAAAGAATGCCAGAATCCTTTTTTTCCGCCGGAAAGTTCCGAGGGGCTTCTCGTAAATTTCAGTGAAGGCGCCGCGTCATTGCCGTAAAAAAGAAAAGAATAATTATTGTAAACCGGTTTTGGAGCTTCAACAGATGCATAAAGTGTTTCAGAACGGTGTACTGCATATGTTCTTCCCTGTGGACCCGTTTCATACTCTGTCCAATGTATCACCAGACTGCCCGTATATGACTCAGTTTCCCATTCCTGACTGATTATTTCTCCGAAAATAAAAGGATTGCCGGCAATTACTCCAGACTGATTAAACAGAAGTGATGAATTTTCGTCCCAGTGTGGCTCAAAATCATAAATACGCACAAGGTCTCTGAAGCGTTTCTCTGTAAAATATTTATCGAATGCAATCTGCGGGACTGTCTTTGTAATAAGCTTCTGAATCATATCCCAGGTATAAAGGCTGTTAAGGGATTTCATCTGCTCAAAAGCCTCATCCTTTTTGTGTTCTGCTTTATTCTGAAGTTCGTTAAGATTATGTCTGGTTATGAAGAAAAGAACAAGAAAAATAATACCTGCTCCGGCAGCCCAGAAAAAAACAGATGTGGCAATACCGGCATTATCGTAAGTATCCTGCGCAAGTATACACAAAGATAAGGCGATAGCCGCGACAATGAATGCAGTGATACAGATGAATCTGCAAAAGCCTTTAAGAAAGCCTATGACTTCAGCATGTTCCTCAAGTTCCTTTATTTCTTTTACTTTGTTCCTGTTTGACTCTGTGTCAACACCGGATTTTTTCAGCAGTCCTGCAAATTCTGCCCTTGCGGCTTCTTCAAATGACTTTCTGAATTTGTCCCTGTAGGACGGCAGAGGATCGTAAAGGATATCTGTCAAAAGAATACCTTCCCGGCTTTGTCTTTTATTTCAGCCGACGCAGTAAAAGGAATCCTTGTTGTATAACCGGCACGGGAAGCAACTATCATCTTCGTCGGCCACTCATAAATATCTGTGTTCCACTGTGTTACCGTGTCATTGTAAACTGTTCTTGCGGCAGTTATTTCTTTCTGCAGATAGGAATTCTGCTGCATGGCGTCAGCAATGGCGGCATGGGATTTAAGTTCCGGATATGCTTCCACCTGTGGGAAAAGCCGGCTGAATGCACCGTCTATCTGTGCGGAAGCTTCATTGCGTTCGGTGCCTTTTATGCCACTGCGGAAAGCAGCGACTGCTTTCATTACATCTTTATCCAGTTCTGTGGCTTTTGATACCAGAGCGGCGACATTTTCAAGAATACGCACACGCTGTTCAAGATAATTGTCTATGTTTGAGGCATCAGCCTGAAGTTTCTGCTGCAGCTGTCTGAAATAATTGGCGGCGCTTATTTTTTTGAAAATGAATATTATTCCCGGAGACATGGAAACCAGAAGAAATAAGAAAAGTGTTATTTTCGGATTGACTGACGAGAACATTTCCATGTTTGAGTAGTCCACGTTAAAAACATTAAAAAACAATATTATAAGTGCAGGTCCACCCGTCCAAAGAAGTATTTCAAACAAAACTGAACCGAAGCCGGTTCTGACTGGAAGCTGTTTTTCAATTACATGTATATCATGCCCCGCAGGATTTGTGGTTGCGCTCATCTCGTCAAGTTCATTCGCCATATTAAACTCCCCAGTTGTTTATTGCGGAATATTCCGCTATCTGATATTATTGTACTCTATTTGTTTAAGATAAGGAAACAGTCTTGTTTATGTTCAGACAAATGTGAGACTGACAAAACTTTTTTTCGGTCTGTTAAAAGAATGAAATCAAACCGTTTTCTGTCTGGGAATACTGTCATTTTTAAAATGTTAAAATATATCTGTAGTTTTAATTTGCAAGGTTGTGTCCGTTTAAATGAAAAAGTATTTCTGTTTTTTTTGTCTTTCCGTATTGTTTCCTGCAGTTATATATAATAATGCCGTCTGGGCACAGGAACAGTCCGCTGAACAGCCGGTACTGACTGAGACCGTCACCGGCACAGATAAATCTGACGGACAACAGGAATTTAAAACCACTACAGATATATCTGCAGTAAATGGAACACAGGAAGAAAAATCTGTTAATGAGGATTCAGTAAACACAGTTCCCGGAACAGATTCAGGCGATGACAACTGGATAAGGGCCTCGGCAAAACTTATCGGCGCCATATGGAGAGAAGGTTCATGGGAAGTTTTTGCGCCGCTTCATGCCTGGCACAACAGGGAAGCATATCCCAAATATAAAATAGACGGGTACAATGAGGATCCATGGGGTTTCGGTATCGGCAGATACCGCATGGATTATAAAAATAACCGTGACGGCATTCTTGCTATAGGTTTCAGCGATTCAAACTGGCATTTTGAGCCGCTTCTTCTTTATTCATGGGAGAAAATATGGCGGGACAGGCGGGATTTCTTTCGTTTTTCAGCCGGTTATGTAGCAGGCTTTACCACGAGAAAAGAGTGGCACTGGTGCCCTATTCCCATGGCTCTGCCCATAGTCAGTGTGGAAGCCGGTCCTTTTTCATATTCCAACACTTATATCCCTGGTCTGGGCAAGGAAAACGGGAATGTGTGGTTTTCCTGGGCTTCAGTAAGATTCTGAAAAGTCTTCTTTATTATCAGGCTGAACATTTCACCGGAATTGTTTTTCCCCGGATCGGCGTAATATATATAAGCATAGACTGAAACAATTTCAGCAGATAATTCAGTCTGGCTATAAAAAGAGTATTGATTTTAGTATTCTCTTGT
>Ga0310690_10008424_pt1 | contig 13075 bp, 2 predicted proteins | sample AusTroGonzalo_MG_2_FD_207661 | JGI IMG/M metagenome (GOLD analysis project Ga0310690, IMG submission 207661) | Bovine rumen microbial communities from tropical cattle in Woodstock, Queensland, Australia - Gonzalo_04 (v2) (version 2) | ecosystem: Host-associated > Mammals > Digestive system >... | reverse complement strand
TTATATTGGTAAAAATGTCTCGTTATTATTTGCTTCTCCTGTCATTTACATTCAACGCTCTTTTGCAAATCCTGCGGAATCCCCTGCTCATAATGCTCTTGAAATCGGTGATAGAACATGGAAGGGGACGAAAGGCTGTTCTTCTCGTCGTTCATTGTTCGAAGAGGCTCAGGAAATACGAGCTCACGGACAAGATTCTTTACAAGATAGAAGAACGGATACTCTTAAATATTCTTATCGTTCCATCCCCTCACGAAACATTCTTATTGCTCATAGTATGGGTGGTGTTGCATCCCGTGAATATGTGCAGGGTGATTTCTACAACCATGATGTGGATAAAGTGATTACCCTTGACAGTCCCCATGAAGGTACAGGCGCATTGAACATGCTCATTGATTTGCTTGATCCTCGGTTGACATCTGGTGGATTTGGCATGGTGGAAATCGTTTCTCAGTTGGCCGCGTGGTATACGGTTGCCGTTGTATCTAAACAAAATGTATTTGCTTCAGTGGTGGCTCCGCTAACGTTCCTGTCGAATTGGGTCGAAATTGTGCTCAAGGGTGTTACGCAGTCGGTTCTTAATTATGGTTACCAGTATACTGATCCGCTTGTGAAGTATATTAATCCAGATCCGGATTTGTTAGACGATATTTTTAGCCCCTATGAACCTGGTATCGAGATTTTGCGTAAGAAAACAAAAACAGATTCTTTGCCAATGTTTAGATTGCTTTATACCGAAAACGCTTTGACATTCACGGATCCTGGGAATGGTTGGTATAATTCCATGGATTTGATAATTCCTGATGGATTGACTGCCGGAATTGGGAATTTAGTATCTCAGTGGGCTTCGCATGTTCCTGGCAAGTTTAAGTTTGGCAATATATTCTTGAGTACGTTTTTGGGAAGTTTTGCTGGTGTCACAATGCAGGAAACAGGTTCTTCCTTGATTTCAACAGAATCTGGTAGTGCGAGTAATACTACTGTATTGAATAGTCCTGAAGTGAATGTGGAAAAGATTGGAATTAATGCGGCTCTGAATGCGGAAACTTCAAGTCCAGAGTTCTTGTCGGATATGGTTCTTTTGACCGCTGCAAGTTTGTCTACTTTAGATGCAGTATTGTCCTGGAATATGCCTGTTTGCATAGCTGCAAAATTAGGGGTTACGACGGTTGCTGCAGCGACAATGCTACCTTTAATCACTGAAGTGTTGATGCCTACTGTTGCTGATTTGACGGATTCTCATAAATCACCGGTAATGCATAAATATCAATCAAAATGGTATGTGAATAGTAATGTGTATTCTAATGTAAATGGGGCCTCTACGTCTGTAAAGCCATTACTGATGAATCATTTCCTTTATGAGCGCCCTTTCGTGAACTTGGCTCTTTCTTTGTCGGATTCTGCGTTGCGTTCTGTTGATCCCAGCTGCTACTTTGAAGCTGACGATGCGAACAAACAGCAACTGTGTGAAGTGGGTCTGTACGGCAGCCGCGATTCGATTGTCGTGGATACAGTGAAAAAAGACACAACTCACATCTATAATGCCGTGGCTGAGAGACTTGATTCAATCGGTAATGTTGTGCGTGATTCCTCGGGGAAGGTCGTGTATGACTCCGTCTATTACGGCACTTTCGAACAGCGTAACTACTCCGAGTTCCGCAATAGCCCTCTCAAGTTCAAGTCGGAATCGGACTGGTACAAGGTGGGCGTGAAGGTGGACCGTTGGGAACGTGTGGACGGTCTGAAGCCTAATGGCGACCCGGCCCCGAAGGGCGTGCCCATCCGTCATGTGGAGCGTTACAATGTACCCGATATCGTTGTTGACGGTTTTATCGAAAAGTATTCGTTTGTCGTGGACGATCTGATGCCGCACCGTATGCGTCAAATCAAGATGACGTTCAATTCGAATGAAGAAGTTGCATGGGAGTGCGATATCACAAAGCCGGAAGATGACCCGCATGCCTGTGCTGTGTATAAGCGTCTGCTCGGTAATGCTTGGACTCTTGCAAAATCCATCGGTAATGGTGGCTATGTCCCTCATCCCATCAAGAAGAACGGTCGTTTCGATTTTAATGCTCGAACTTACTTTGAAAATCTCGCGAATATACAAAAAGACAACCAGAATACCGTCGTAATTTCGATGGTGAACAAGATTGGGCTTTCGAACACGCAGCGGTTCTATTACCTGTTCAAGGCTACGGACAACATGCTCAAGCCGACATGGCCGCAGCACGATGTTGTTTTAAATGCTATCGACGGGTTCAAGGCGTATGTCTCTGCGTTGGACTATCAGGGTTTCCGTGTACATGGTGCGAGCGATGAATTTTTTCGCGATTTGCTCGACAATTACGTTGTAAGGTTCAGTTCGCTTGATATGGGCACGGCGACTGTCATTGGCAATAACGGTTCGGAATATGTCTTTGTCTCGAAACGTAAAGACCTCAATCCCGCCGAGGGCGAATACCGCTGGGTGGTGAGCACGAACATCAGCAACAAGGAACTCAAGAACCCCTCTGAACCTGACAGCAGCAAGACCGACAGCTACGAGGTGCATTTCAAGGTGGACCGCACGGCTCCTGCGTTCACGCTTACGTCGGACGCGATGATGAACCCCGACAGCTCCATGTTCATCACCCGCTTCAAGTGGGCGGGCAAGGATTTCGCGGACGAGGCGAACGGTTCCGACATCCGTGCGATGCGCTGGACGCTTGAACAATTTAACGATTCCTTGAACAAGTTTGTTGATTTTGCTGAACTCCCTGCACTTTACGACGTGGCCTCGAATGAGTTCGCCATCGCCTGGGATAAGGTTCCGCAGGGCAAGCGCGATTCCATGGAAAGCGGCCTCTACCGCATTGCCGCCCACGCCATCGACTACGCCGTCCCGAATCTCGATGCCTACCACAAGGTGAACGCCCTCGTGGACGGCATTTTCTCGAACCCGCAGGATACTTCTGTATGGGGCGGCATTGATTCCCTCCGCTTGAACGACACGACGATTTACGCCGAGTTCCGCGTGGACCATTCCGCGCCTTCGTTCACGTTCCGCGAGACAAGGGCTGTCACCGCCTCGGATACGGTGAACTACGGAACCTATGTGAACTTGTCCGGCAAGTACGACGCTCTTCGTGCGAATCGACCTGCCCGCGACATCGATTGGACTTATGTTTCCAAGGATAGCTTGTTGCAAATCGGCTATACGGTCATGGACTCCCTGAACGGCCTCGATTCCGCCGCCGTGACCGTCGGCTGGAACTTTGTCCACATTCCCGATACGAACGTCATCGACCGTGCTGGCGATTCCGTGTGGGTGTTCGACTCGCTGGGCGGAAAATCGTCCGGCACTTGGACCGAAATGGCAGGCCTTCGCATGGCCGACGGCGAATACAGCGTCCGTGCCGTCCTCCGCGACGCGGCGAAGAACGTCCGCCATGACGTTGTCCCGAAACGAGTCCGCGTGGACCGCACCGCTCCGCAGATTATCGGACTCACCAGTAATCATCTCGTGTATATGGATACGGATGGCGATTTTTCTGCGACAATCCTAGTTTCGGAAAGCGGCGACGTGGGCGTGAACCGCACCGGCATGCATTGCAGTTACCGCGTCCTCGGCGGTGCTGACACTTCTTGGCACGAAATCCGCAAGGGCAATCGCAAGCTCCTTGCCTCTGACACGGTGACGTTCACTATCGACAAATCCGCCGTCGATATGTCCCGTGGCACGCGCTACCTCGAAGCCGCCTGCGTCGATGCCGCCGGCAACGTCTCCGTCCGCACGGACCTCTTCCACGTGGGTGCACGCTTCCCGCAGATAACTTATCCGCAACCGGACTCCATCCAGAGCGAACAAAGTTTCATCCCCATCGTGGGCATCGCCCCAAAGGCGAGTTCCGCAGATTCGCTTTCGTCCGTCTATCGCCTTCGCTACCGCGTCAATAATGACACCGCATGGAGAACGGACAAGGTAAAGGTCGTTGCCGCGAACCGCTCCACGAGTGCGGCCAACATTTCGCGCATGTCGCAAGGCACCGAGGGCGTTCTCGGCTATTTTGAAAATGATAGCTTGAATAGCGAAAGTTTGATTACAGTCGAACTCGCCATCGCCTCCTGCGAAACCTGCGATGATTGGGCCGCAACCACTACAAACTTTGTCGTAGTTCCGCCCGATGCAAATTACAGCAAGCCAACGGTCGAATTCTCTATCACACGCAACGGCTCCACCGTAGAAACCTTCAAGACCGGCGATGGCCCCGTCGATATCTCCGTCCGCCTCAAGAACAAGTTCAACGGCAACTACATGCTCCGCGTCTATGCCGAAGATTCCAATCACCGCGGCATCTTCGATGCATCGAGCGAAAAAGTCTTCTACAATCCCTACTACGGAACGCCCACCGCCGCTGCCGATACAGCAATCTGGTTCTACGAAAAAGACGGCAAGTACCACCTCGCATGGAAGAATCTAGACAAGATAAGTCTCAAGGTCGGCTACAACTCCGCGAAGTTCGGCGAATCCTGCGTGGATTCTGCCGGTAACACAGCAACAGGCTGCTCAACGGAACATGCTCCCGTCAATTTTAGCGCGGTCCTCGATGCTGCCAAGGTTTACCTTGCTGATTATCCCGAATGGATGCCGCCCGCGTATATCGATAGTGCGATGACGATTAGCGATGGCTCTGGCGAAGTAGTCCTAGAATCCTCCGATGCCTTCCGCGTGTATGTAGAACGCAAGGATGCGACGGATACCACCACGTTGAACGTTCCGGTCTATTTTGGCGAAAGTACCAAGCCCGGCTTTTACTGGGTCGAACACGTGGATTCGCTAGTCTCTCCGCTCATGACCGGCTGGACCGTGAACCCGAATGCGTACGGACTTGATTACCGCTGGAACGGAATCTCCACTTCGGGCGCATACCCTTCCGGCGATATCACGTTGTATGCCGAAGTGACCGAGAATATTCTGGACAATCCTTTCGTGAACATCGTCTCGAAAACGCTTAAGGTCGAGCAGAAGAAAGTCGAACTCGTTGTTCCCAAGTCGCTGCCGGATTACATAGCGCTTAAGGTTGTCGATCCGAATATGGTTGTTGTGGATGATTCTAATAAAGTTGCGTATATGCGCGATTCCATGAAAGTGTTTTTCGGACTCAAGAATGGTGATGCCCATGTGAAAATTAGCGTACTTGATTCAAGTAATAAGCCGTTTAGAACGCTTCTAGATTCAATATTGAGGGCGCATTCGGGAGACTCAGCCTATTTCGTGACATGGGATGGAAAAGATTCTTTGGGAAATGTTCAATCTGTAGGAACGTATTATATCAAATTTGAGTCTCCTTCAAATGCGTTCAAAACAAAGACCGTTCCTTTCGAAATGAAGCTTAGAAATGGTTTGCTGGATGAAACTCCAAAGGATCCAAAGACTTCTAACCTCGGCTTCTATGTTGCCGAAGCGAAAAAAGTCACAGATGATGTCTATCGTTATGAACCGTATGCCGATTACCTTGTTTTGGCAAATATGAGCGGCTGGTATTTGCCGGATTCCCTACGCAATAGAACGTACAATGTAAACGGAACTGTGTCGGGATCCCAAAAGATTCTCGGATTCCGCCCGGAACGTTTTAGCCTTGCTATCAAACGCCACAGGGATACGCTTGATTTGTTTATTCTTGTTAGGGTTCATGCGCAAGCTGTGCTTGAGGAGGATTGTGCATATGTTATTCTTCCTGGATATAGCTGTGATAAATTTGCAACAAAACCGCTAGATGAATATTCCGTTTTTGAGAAAAGGTTTACGAATAATTCGCTTTCCTTTGATACGTCCTTCAGTATGGGATTTCCAAATCATGGAATATATGACTTTGACAGTACTTACTTGGATATTGTAGCCTGTTCCAGAAAAATGTGGAAGGATGTCTATGTGGGTTTTAGTGAGAATGCTGCGAAAACTTTTGAAAATGCGATGCAAAAGTGTGAATGGAATATGCGAAATGTTTATGGAGGGCCCAATAAGGATGACAATTTCCTTCGTGATCCAGGTAAATGTATGGGTTTTGGTTATAATGATTCTTTTGTGCAATTTGTGGTTAGCGAGTTCAAGTCAGATGATTTTGATGTAGGATGCAATGCTAAGATAAGTGATAATTATTTAGATAGTGTATGCGTTTATCCGAAAAAAGATGTTTCTGATAAATACAATCCGAACAGAAAACTGTTTGATGTAAAGCTTATCCCGGCGTCTAGCGGTAGGTTTTTTAATCAGTGCAAGAACATCAATAGTAATAATACAAGTGACTTCTTTTGGACAAGTGTTGACTTTGGATTAAATCTTACCATCCCCAATTCTTACTGGAATGCTCCCTTTGGCATGGATAACCTTGTCAACCGTACAATTCGTTTTGACCATACGAACGAGACTATTTTCAACAAAAACTCTGACGATGGCTACTGGAATTTTGTAAGGGGAAACGGGAAAAATATGTGGACTCCTGTTAATCCTTTTATCGGAAATTACTATGACGGCAGTGAATGGCGATTTAATCAAAAATACGGCCTGCTAACCCCGTTCGAAGTGCAGAGATTGATATTCTATCCTGTCGATGTTTATGCTGACGGTTCCAATGTTTTCCGTTTCGATGATGAAGGACTTATTGAAGATTCTGTTGCACTTGGGTATTCATCCAGTTTTGAATTGAAGTTCTATGGCAAGGATGATACAACCCACCATTTTGTGGCTAAAGTTATAGGAAACCTTGCCGATTCGTCATCGAATTCTGGATGTGAAGTTGATACTACCAAGTTTGTAATGCAGATTGGTGCCAAAAATCCGTGCCAAATCGAACTATCTAGTACAACTCATGATACCGTGAAAACACCGACGTTTACACATGGCAATGTACACTTCTTTGTCGGCATGAATCAGACATGGACTCAGGCGGACAATGGCCACCGTCCGTCTGTTGCATATCCTGCCGCCAATATGGTCAGCTGGCGAGAAACTCTTAACGATGCTTGCTCTGATTCCATGACATGGGATGCTTATAAAAATTTAGCAGCCAAAGGAAAAGATGATAAAGCTTGCTACAAGTATTATGGCTCAGGTTCGAGAGTTCACTTCTATTTCAATGACTATGGCAATAATGATAGCCTCTGGAAATTTTTCTTTTTGACGGATTCCACGCACTATATCAGGAACATGGTAAATTCGCCCGATAATTACAGCAAGCCGAATTATGTGGATGGCTTGATGTTGTTCAACAAGATTATCCACAATGGAAATGACTTTTCGCTGTTCTACAATATCAATTCCGAAAATTATGAACGCGTTGGCGAGTCCGATTCCTTGAGATTCTTTATCCCTCTGGATTCGTTAAAAAAAATCAAGGAAGAATATGCGGGAGCAGGAATTGATATCCAACGCATAAAAGTTGATTCTGTGGCCTTGGATACCAATGCGGTATATGACAGTTCCGCCATGATGCTGTACGTGAATGCGCAACACTGGAAAGACACCGTATTTTATCGTCGTTCTTACGACTCTACGAAAACCGTATTGGAACGCCCCGGCGATACAATTTCCTTACGGGATATCTATGTCTATCGTGCTAATCCCGACGCAAACAGTTGCAGCAAGGCTCTTTATTGTGTTACAGATTTTGAGCATCCGCAATCTCTTAATCGTAATCCATGGATCAAGGAACCTATTGTGGATTCGTCGTCGATTCTCCAGATCGATTTTTCTGAGCATCCTTTTCTTGAAATTTCGGGGAATCGAGATTCTCTCGACCGTCATGTTGTATTCAAGGGTGTTATCCCGCCGCGCCCGCCGGAAATTGTTGAAATCAGGGGTCGGCTGGACTCAGACCAAACCTATTCCCTTTCGTACCTGAACAATTCAACGTACTATTCCATTACCGATACGCTTAGGGTTGCCCCGAACTGCCCGAAATATATGGATGGCTCCTGCCATTTGGCATGGTTCAATGTGAATAAATTGCAGGGCCATACGCAATTCCTGTTGACGTGGAATGGGGATGGAAATGCAGCGTCTGTGAACCCGACCAACGCGATGCACTTCAACATGTACGTGGGTTCAAATGTGAAACCTGAAAATAATGGCGTGGTGAAGTCCATGTATGGAGAACTTTCGGTTTCGTTCCCGCAAGGCTCTCTCGACAAGGCCGAAGATTTTACTGTCCGTACAGTGAATGTCCAAAGGGATTACGGTTTTGGCGTGTTCAAGGACATGGCGCTGACGGGGCCCGTGATGGAAGTGCTGCCGTCGATGACGTTCAAGGATACAAACAACCTTCCGCGAATCCAGATGCAGATTTCCAGGCAGGAAATGGAAAATATGCTTGTGACACCGCAGACGCTCAGGCTTTACAAGGTAGACTTCGAAAATAAACGGTTCGTGCCGCTCGAGGATGCCTTGTATGGGTTCCTTTATGCGGATGGTTCCGCTGTCAAGAATAAGGCCGGGAATGCGCCGCTGGAATGCAACGGAAAGACTGATGTCGATGTTCGTTGCTCTAGTGGAAATTTTGCTTGGGATTATGTCCTTATATCTGCCCAAACGCGCACGTTCTCCGTGTTTGTCGCGATGGATTCGCTTTCGGCTGTGTTCCCGGACTCTACTCAGGAGGAATTACCTGCGCAGTTTGTGTGTAGCGTGCCCTCGGATTCGCTTTGGATGGGGACTGACAACGGCTATCTTGCCTATGGGGCAACGTGCAACCATCCGGGGCAAGGAACACTTTCGCTTTATCAGGGTAGTTCGCTTGTTGCCGAGGTGCAGGGTGAAATTTCCGATACGATTAAGTACAACGGAAAGAGGCTTGTCGGTGGCTCTGTGGTAGGGACTGTCGTGCCTGGCCGCTACGAATCCCGTTATGTAGGCAGGTCGGTACTAGGCTTAGATGTGCAGCTTGCGGGGCCTGCCGTGCGTACGGATGCGGCACGTCCTGTAATCAGTGCGTTTGAAGTGCTGGGTGGCGAGGATGTTCTTGACCGTGTCTTTACCGTGCGCGCCAATGTCAAGGATATTGAATCGGGTGTTGCCCGCGTGGTCGTTTCCTCGACGCTTGGGAATGATCCCCGTGCTCCGATTGAACTTGTTCCTGATTCATTGGGGAATGTGACGGGCGTAATCAGGCTTACCCGTAGTGAACTGGCAAAGTGCAGCGGTTGCAAGCTCTCGCTGGAAATGCGTGCTGAAGATTTCGGACATAACCACACCGAAAGGGCGTACGAATCAGGAAAGCTATACCAGTACCCAACGGAACTTGCATTGTGGTATCCATCGCGTGAAGGAACGGGCAACATTGCTCATGAATATGTCGGGACCGGTCATGATTTGAGTCTTGGTGCCGTGACTTCTCCGTGGACGGGCGATGCCGGCATGTATTTCTCGATGCCTATGGATCGTGCTGTAGGATTTGGACCGAATGCCGGGCGTGTAAATCTCGGAACTTCCAGTTCGTATTCCTTCGAAACGAGAATCAAGGTCGGCTATTCGGGAGATGCCGGGTGGCACAGAGTTCTTGGGTTCAATGGCGTTGGCGGTCTTGAAATGGAACTGCTCGTGCATAATCGCAAGTTGCGGCTCCGCGAGGGTTCGCGTACTTGGGAAACGCTTGACAATGCATTGCCTGTCGCAAAGGAATGGGCTCATGTCGTGGTGACTGTGGATTCCTCCGAAGTCAATTTCTATGTGAACGGTGAAATTGTAAAGTCTGCTGTTGCTGAACCGTTGGAACGCGAACTGGATGGTGTTTTCTCGGCCGGTGCCGGTGACGAAAACTCATTTGTCGGTCACGTTGCCGATATGCGTATGTACAAGAAATCTTTGTCGGGCGGGGAAGTGTTCGCTCTGTCGCAGCCCGTAGTCGATGACAAGGTCACTGAACCCGAGATCGTTAAAATTGTTACGGTTCCAATGGTAACTGTTGATGGAGGTAATGGCTTTGAGCCAGAATTCTCTTGTGCTGTGGCGGGGAACCGATACTTTGAATCTACTCGCGATAATGCAAAGCTTACGTTGGATGCCTTGATCGAAAAAGCGGCAACGTACAAAGTCATGGTTTATGTGCGTTCTGCGGTGCAATCATCTGCAAATGTTGCTGTATTGCCGTCGCCGGGAGTGCGTTATTCTGGACATTTGCCGCTTTCCCCTGTGTGGCGTACGGCTATGGTTTCGGATGTGTCCATGAATCTCTCTGCAGGAATGCATACGATAACATTTGAAGCTCCCGAAGGGGTGCAAATTGCAGGCTTCGCCCTTGTCACTGCAAACGTATCGCCAGCTTCGATTGCATGGAATGCTGGACTTGAAAATCCCGAACGCAAAGTCAAGACGTTTGTCCGTTACGAAGGTTTCAATGACAAGAAAGTTTTGCAGCCGCGTGTGCGTTTGAGGAATATTTCCAATACGCAGATCAACGGATATTCCGTCCGCTACTATTTCCGTGGCGAGGAATCGTCTTTGACGCGTCCGCATGCATACTTCCCGTATGACGATACTACCGGTCTTGCGGTCCATTCGGAAAGTGATCGTACTGGGTATGTCGAATGGAAGTTTAAAAACGGCCGTATTCCTGTCGGCGGGACGGTATTCAATGGCGATGGTCCCCATTTCGGTGTGCATTATGAAGATTGGACCCATTGGAATCCGTATGATGACCCATCCTTTGTCGAAAACGCGACACATGACTTTGTCGAGGACGATGGAATTATTGTTCTTGATTCGGACAAGCGCTTGATAGGCGGTTCCTGTGTCGAGATGGAGGACTCCGTTTCTGTTGAAGTACGAGCCCGTGTTTATGCCGCCGAGACACGCAATGACAACAGTGCAAGCGAGTTCCAGATTAAGGTCGAGAATGTGGGGAACGTGACATTGAAGAATTATGATGTCCGTTACTATTTCTTCCTTGAAGGCGGACTGGCGCCCGAGTTCAATACGTACAACTTGCCTGACGGGGTGTCGGCTGCGGTTGAAAACATAGGCGAAGGTCGCTGGCAGGTCTCGATGCATGCGTCTGAACCTCTTGCATCTGGTGCCTCTTGGAAGAAAATAGCACAGATTGTGCTTCATTGCGAAAACTGGAATAATATCTGGGATGCTTCCGATGACCCGAGCCGTATCGGGCTAGGGAGGGATATGGTCGAGGCCGTTGGCGTGAACGTCTTTGATTCACTTGGGAATAGGATTTATGGCGACGAGCCTGTATGGCCCGAGATTGCCCATGTGGCGACTCCGGCAGATTCGTCCGGTGTTCCAGATTATGGCCTGAAGCCGAAGGACGATGGGGTTCCGATCCATCGAACGGATGATGGTCTGGTAATCGAACTGACCCAGTACACGAACATCTCGCTTTCATTGGTGAATGTCGTTGGTGCTCCGATTAAGTCGCTGTATTCGGGAACTCTCGCTCCTGGGGCTCAGTTTGTTCATGTTGATTGGACTGGCGTAGACATGAACAGGACTTACCTGTTGCTGCGTGTTAATGGGGCTATCCGGTCAACAAAGCTCTTGTCATTGCTATAAAAACTTTCATTTTACGGTGTCCTTCCGGACTCTGTTCCGGGATCGCCTTTAAAAAGGTATTTAAAATATGAACAAAGTATTTAAAATAGTCTTTATATCGCTTTCTGTTGCGTCCTCCGCATTTGCTCTCGATGCAAATACTGTTTTTAATAATCAAAAAAAATCTGCATTTCCAGATACCTGCGAAATGCAAATGAAGACGACCGTGACGTTGCCGGGGATGCCTTCGCAGACGGTGAACACATCGGTTATCAATGCTGGCCCGGACAAGTCCATAACGACAATCGAGTCCAGCATGATGCGCATGAAGATGATTCAGAATAATGGGCGTATGAAGGTGATTGACTTAAAAACGGGACAAACTCTCCCTGCGCAAAACATGCCAAGGCAAAATCCTGCCGATGTCACAAGTCAGATGGGGTCCCCATCGGATTATAAAACCCCAGTTAAATCAGGAAATCTTTGGAAACTTGTTCCAAAGGATGTGTCAAAACCGACCTTGTTCTATTCTGAAAAAAACAAGCGTGTTGTTAAGATGAGTACGGTTGTGAATGGCTCTACAGCTGAAATTGCAATGGAATATTGCGATGCTTCGTGTACTTTGCCGGGAACGCTCAAGAAAACTGAAATCTCTACCACTTTACCGAGCGGCGAGAAAAGTACAGTTGTGATGGAAATAGTCTCAGCAAAGGCAAGACATATTCTACCAGCGAAAATATTCAATATCGAGTAGATGTATGTAAATAAATGAAAGTGATGCTCTTCTACAGCAACGAATCTAGCGCGACGATGGCCACAAGGCTGTAGTCGCCTTTTTTGTCTTCTGGCGCGGTGGCTTCGTCGAATGCGTTGTTTTCGAAAATCGTCCAGGCGTCGGGTGCCCACCCGTAGGCGTTCATCGTGAGTTCATTGCCCATTGCAATTTCGGCGGCTTCGACCTCTTCCCATTTGATGTTCCCTGCGGGCGCCTTGTAGTAGCGCAGCATGCCGTTGCAGTCCATTAATTCGGGGTAGTTGTCCACAAGCTCGTAAACGCAGTCCTTGTAGCTCTTGCCGCTTACGCGAACGACTTGGTACGTTCGGTTGTCCTGAAGAAACTTCGAAAGGTCACCGTGATGCATCTCGATTTTCGCATCCTTGCTGAAAAACGTCGTGAGTTCGCGGAAAACGTCCGAATCTTCTTCGATAAGCGGGGAAAGTTTCTTGATGAGCGACTTGATATTTTCAGGCATGCTCAAAAAATAAGAAAACGCAATGTAGTCACTTCTCTCTCGTCTTTAGTCTATAGCCGCGTAGCGGCGTTCTTTCGTCTACTCAGCGGCTCCGCCCCTAATTTCCCCTATTTTTCTATCCCCTACTCCCTAACCCCTAACCCCTTTTTATATCTTTATGGCGAAAAAGGGCTCCAGGGAAGTACCTTGGGGCAACCGTTTCGATTGTCAAAGAATTAAAACGAAGGAATTATGGCAAATCGTGTTGTTATCGGCTCCCAGTGGGGCGACGAAGGAAAAGCCAAGGTTGTTGATTTCTTAACGC